>Ga0307510_10008668_pt1 | contig 12119 bp, 16 predicted proteins | sample 12_EM_MG_FD_207224 | JGI IMG/M metagenome (GOLD analysis project Ga0307510, IMG submission 207224) | Populus trichocarpa ectomycorrhiza microbial communities from riparian zone in the Pacific Northwest, United States - 12_EM | ecosystem: Host-associated > Plants > Roots > Unclassified | place...
TCCTAGGGACCGTTATATATTCCTAGTCCTAGGGACAGTCAGTGGCCCTGACGGGCGGCGTCATTAGTGAACCGTGCTCCAGCCCCGCTTAGTACTTACCGAGTGTTTCAGGTGTGAGCGAACATCACTGGAGGTAGTTGCCCAGACGCACTAGATGCAAACATGAAACATTGGGTCCATCCGTAGCCGAGACCGCTGACCTGCTTTGAGCCTAGGCCGCTGTCAGAGTTTATTCGGCGATGTACAGAGAACGAGTGTCGCTTGCCCGATTTTTGTTGTTGGTATCCTCACGGATTTTTGACACGCCATGATGCATACCGGCAACAACGCCATGAGTGCTTATAGCCAGCTCGGTCTGGGAAGGGAACAGTTAGCGGCAGCAAAGCAGGAGCGCATTGAACACACGTTGAAGACCTGAAGGAGCCTACTGATGTCTGATTTCCAAACCACGATCGCATCCTTGTCGTTTTTCGAATGGAATCAAGAGAGTCTATGACGGCCGCTTTGTTTTATGACCTGTTGTATTTCTACGACAGTCCTGCGATCGGGGGCATGGTTACCGGTAGGCAGTGGAAGGCTCGGAATGTGTATCGCCGCACTGGCCCAATGACCCGGTCCGTATCTACGGGAGTCACTGTCGATGTCCCCGAGGAGCTTCCTAGTTATCTTCACACCAGAAGACATCAAAAACAATGCCTCGGATCTTGCCTCTTCAAACATATGTTGTTCACACTAAAACCTAGCTCGCAAGCCAGTTTGTATGGGTCGTTAACCGCGTGCGACTCGGCGCGTTCAAGGTGTGCATGTGCGTCGCTGGATTTGCCTCCCTTGAAAAAACAGCCGTGCCAGGGAGAAATGATTCCAAAACAACTCATTGGTTATGCCGAGAGAGAGAAGACGCGAACCCGAGGGACACCTCGAAATGGTGAATAGCCTCCTCTGTCGCACCCTGGGAGCGATATATATTGCCAAGAACTCGGTGGCTCCTGCAGACCAGAGGTTGTTCGCCTTTCTCCGGGAAGAGATTGATTGCGCGGGATGCGGCCTCTGCTGCGGCGTTGAGCTGTTCGTCACCCCACAATACCCAAGCAAGGGATCATCAAACTCTCTGCTTGGCGGATCGGTTGACCAAGCTGTCCGAAATTTTCTGACGCCTCCCTAGCCTGCTGCATCCCTTCCTTGTTAGAGGCCCATATATCGATTTGTGTCAGAGAGGTCCTCACCCGATATCCGGGCAGATACATGCGGCGAAAAGAAACCAACATGTTTGCTCACCCAGCGACTATCGCCGGTCCTTCGGAACGAGAGTGTGGGTTTCTTGAGATTCGAATTTGGTGGTGCGGATTTCGATGAGGGGCCGGCAACCCTCGCAGGTTTTCGCAGATCGGGTGCTATCCTCCCTTTAGTGGGGCGGCGGACCCCTTCAGAGGCCGCGCAGGCCGTTGGGGTTTAGATGAGGGGAACAAGGATTCAACTTCAGACTCGGCCTCCCCAGTTGTCCCCGTCTTCCTCGTCCTGCACATGTGAATCGCCTGTTTAGTCAGGGTAACCCAAAGTACTCCGGGTCTCGAGGTTCTCCTCCAGCTCTTGTGCTACGATGAACAACCTCGAGCGAGGCCCAGAAATTTCTCTCAGAGGTGACCAGCTCTATCCGCCGCAACAGAATTATTGCCCACTCGAACAAGGATAAATAACATAGAAGTATGAAGTGACTACTTGCTGGGGTATACTGGGGACGGGATTCTTTGAGGGAGTGCGGTCGCTTTTGTGAGGAGGGGAACCAGATCTTACAAAGAACGAAACTTGCTACTAGTCTACTAGCCGTGTACTGGGGTGCCGACCACACACATATAGGATTTCAATTTTCCCCCGTATGCAGCACCGTTAGTCACAAGGTCCGGCTGGAGCTTGTGTTTAACATCACATCCACCGCCCCTACAGTGTAAAATCACAAGTGGACGTGCGTCAGAGAACCCGTCCTTCCGTAGTGGTGGGAGAGCTAACGTACTTGTAGGCAAAGCAGAATCCCTGGTCCCCTTCAAAATGGAAAGTTTTAGGGGTCCCTTTTAAATCATAGCACTGGTCCCTTTCGGCAAGGTTTGTCTCGGGCGTCTCGTTCTCGTCGAAGGAATATTCGACCTGTATCACGGCCTGGAGAAAAGGGACCGTCAGTACCTAGATTTCACAACCATCGACACCGAGAGGGCCGTGGAGACTACGCACATCATTGATCCCGCGTTCTGCAAACCCAACAACGGATCCATTGACGGCGACGGCGAAGAGAGCCGCAACGACGGTGAAGAACTTTGCAGAAAACATCATGGTGGGGGTTGATAAAGGTGAAGTGGTTTAGAGAGCTTGAGAGAGCAGAGAGAGAAAGCTGAAGAGCGAAGAGGAGCTGAATGTTGAGATTTCCGAAGCTCACTCCCTCGCCGTTTTATACGAGATGGTGTCTCTGTATTCAAGCTCGGGCTCGGCCTGCAGCGAGACTCCCGATGTGGTGTCATGGTCACCATCGTTGTATGGTTTTACCGACGAGCTCTGGTGAACGGGATGGCGGTGACCGCTGATACGTACCAGGCGAGCGATCGAGAAGCGGAATAGGGTCGTGATCGCGATCACTGTGGCCGACTGTCCCCAGGGCTACGCAGTGCTGCATATGAGTCTGGATGGATATCGGTAGTCTTTTGAGGGAACTTTCAGGACCCCGATCGTTGCGTCGAGGCGTGGATATTGTCTCCAAACTGCGCGTCCGGAATCCGGTGCCTTGGCCTTTTCGCTCCAATCCCGGCCAACATTCCGAGTTGCGGGGGGCGGGAAGGATGAAAAACTCACCTACTTCAGCTGCGCTACACACTGGTGTCACATCGACGCTCAATTCCCCAGCTCCGCTGGTCCACACGATGGGGGGGGGGGGTTCTCAGATATCGAGCAATAAACCTCGGCCAGTGGCACCCTTCTGCGACTCGTAGGTGCATATATATTCCTAGTCCTAGGGACAGTCAGTGGCCCTGACGGGCGGCGTCATTAGTGAACCGTGCTCCAGCCCCGCTTAGTACTTACCGAGTGTTTCAGGTGTGAGCGAACATCACTGGAGGTGGTAGTTGCCCAGACACACTAGATGCAAATATGAAACGTTGGGTCCATCCGTAGCCGAGACCGCTGACCTGCTTTGAGCCTAGGCCGCTGTCAAAGTTTATTCGGCGATGTACAGAGAACGAGTGTCGGTTGCCCGATTTTTGTTGTTGGTATCCTCACGGATTTTTGACACGCCATGATGCATATCGGCAACAACGCCATGAGTGCTTATAGCCAGCTCGGTCTGAGAAGGGAACAGTTAGCGGCAGCAAAGAGTGACTCGAAATGGTGAATAGCCTCAGACTGTTTTCCTCTGTCGCACCCTGGGAGCGATATATATTGCCAAGAACTCGGTGGCTCCTGCAGGCGAGAGCCCGCCGCCCGCCTTTCTCCGGGAGGAGATTGATTGCGCGGGATACGGCCTCTGCTGCGGCGTTGAGCTGTTCGTCACCCCGCAATACCCAAGCAAGGGATCATCAAACTCTCTGCTTGGCGGATCGGTTGACCAAGCCGTCTGAAATTTTCTGACGCCTCCTTAGCCTGCTGTATCCCTTCCTTGTAGAGGCCCATATATCGGTTTGTGTCAGAGAGGTCACCCGATATCCGGGCAAATACATGCGGCGAAAAGAAACCAACATGTTTGCTCACCCAGCGACTATCGCCGGTCCTTCGGAACGAGTGTGGGTTTCTTGAGATTCGACTTTGGTGGTGCGGATTTCGATGAGGGGTCGGCAACCCTCGCAGTTTTCGCAGATCGAGTGCCATCCTCCCTTTGGTGGGGCGGCGGACCCCTTCAGAGGCCGCGCAGGCCGTTGGAAGAGAACAGGGGTTCAATTTCAGACTCGTTCTCTTCGGTTGCCGTTGCCCCCGTGTTCGTCATCCTGTACATGTGAATCGCCTGTTCAGTCAGGGTAACCCAAAGTACCCCGGGTCTCGAGGTTCTCCTCCAGCTCCTGTGCTGCGGTGAGCGATCTTGAGCGAGGCCTGGAAATTGTTCTCGGAGGCGGCAAGCTCTATTCGCCGCAACAGAGCCATGAGACATCCCGATGTCGAATGCTCCAAATGTTCAGCTTCCCTCTGGTCACGGCGGTTTGTGGGTGGTTAACCCCCTCGGTCCGTTCACGATGTCACACACCGTGAAATGTGCAAAGAGGAAAATCGTATAACATCCAGCGCCGAGCAAGGTGGTAAATGACATAGAGGTATAGAGTGACTAGTACTTGCTGGGGTATACTGGGGACGGAATTCTTTGAGAGAATGTCGCTGTGTTCTATCGCTTTTGTGAGGAGGGGAATCGGATCGTACAAAGAACGAGACTTACTACTGATCGTATGCATTGCCGGCTATGCACGCGTAGGAGCTCATGTTAAATGAGTCCAAGTTATCCCAGACAGTGACCTTCAATCGAAAGAAAGCGAGACTACAGTTCTTGCCCCTACAGTGCAGAATCGCAAGTGGACATGCGTCAGAAAATTTGTCTCTCCGTGGTGGTGAGAGAGCTAACATACGCAAAGGCAATGCAGACCATGTTTTCATCATGCTTTAAAGACCTGACCCTGCCTGTTACATCATTGCATTGCCCGTCGTCGACGGAGGTCCGCGTGCGCTCCCCGGAATACGAAAGACCAGTGTAAAGTTCGACATCTCCCAGGAGCCCCTGGGGAAAGAGGACCGTCAGTATCTAGGTTTCACCGCCGTCTACATCGAGAGTGTCGCGGGGACTACATACACTCCGGAGCTCGCCTTCCGCGGGCCCAACGGGGGATCCATTGACGGCGACGGCGACGGCAGTGCTGACAACGATGAAGAGCTTTCCAGAAAACATCATGGTGTGGGTTGATAAACGTGAAGTGGTTTAAATAGCTTGAGAGAGTGGAAAAAGAAAGAGAGAGAAAGCTAAAGAGCGAAGAGGAGTTGGATGTTGAGATTTCCGAGGCTCACCCCCTCGTCGTTTTATACGAGGTGGTATCTCTGTATTCAAGCTAGGATTCGGCCGGCAGGACACCCGATGTGGTGCCATGGTCACCATCGTCGTATGGTTTTACCGACGAATTACGGTGGGCAGGATGGACGTAGCCGCTGATACCAGACGAGCAATCGAGAAGGGGAGAAGGGTCGTGATCACGATCAGTCAGTGATCAGTCCTAGTCAGGCCCCGGCAGGTCATCAGCAAACCGTGCAGCCCTACTTAGTACTTTGCCGAGTGTTTCAGGCGTGAGCGAACATCACCCACGTCGCTTGGCCCTCCCCGACCCCAGGAGAAGCAGTTTCGTGACGTGCCCCGGTGGCATGTGTCACAAGAAGTGTAGGTCTAGGGGTTTCGCCCTTGCGAAGGGGCTCATCAGAGGGCTTAACCGCTACCCTAACCCGCAGTTGTAGATTCTAGTGTACTACCCAATTTAGGATGTACGAGGGGGAGTCCATGTGGCATTTATCTGTCAATGTGCAGCGTGCATTTGACCCCGAACGGATGGGTGTAGGTGTGGGGGGTCAGCCTTTGAAGAGGGGGATGCTTCCCTATCCCGGCCGGCCTTCTAACAATTGGGTCATGTGAGCACTAGCTGGCAGTAGCGGTAGCCCTCACATGCCGACTGACGGCCTAATCTCTTACGAGACAGGACTTTTTCGTACGAGAATCTGTGTGTATCCAATCCCAGCGCCTAGTCAGTCGTCCTTCTCCTAAGATAGGGCACGAAAACCAAAGAACGCCGTCTGCGGGAATTGAACCTGCAGATATATGATCGGGAGCCCAAGTAGTACTTTCTTCAGTAGTGTGCCATCTATAGGTCCCCGTCTGCCGGGAATTTGCAAGTATGACATAGTCGTAGAGGTAATCCGGTCTCGGATCAACGCATGGGGGTTGGGGATACAGGAACCCGCGGAGGTTGGGGCTTGGGGACGTGATAAGGACCATCGAGATGCTTTACGTAGGAGATTTGCCACTCGGGCAAGGACAAACATATGTGCAGAGTTGTATTCGTGATAATCAGCCTCACCGACACACCTGTTCTTCCTTCTATAGACCGGGCCTCGAGCACGCCTCTCGGTCTATAGTGCATCAGCAGAACCACCCGGCGCTACGCGATGTGACCCAGCAGTTACGCGAGCCGGGTAGCAGAGACTCGGGCAGCTTCACCTGAAGTTTCGAGCCTTCTTCTTTTTCATCTCGCGAACGAATTTGGAGCGAAGGTGCAAAAAGCCGCAGGGTATAGTCCCAGGGGTAACGGGTGGCTGGTAGTTAGGGAGCGAAACCGGGGGTTTGAGCTCTTCAAGTGCCATCACAACGAACACTACAACGGGCCACGAACGCAGCAAGGTGGGGATGCCGGCGGCCGTGGGCTCGAACACAATGTGAGGTCACAGCGCCGCGCGGCCAGTGTTAGATGTGATTGGAGTTCAAGTTGAAAACAAGTCAAAAGCGCCGCCGACTCCGACATCGACCTCGCATGACATTTCATTTGCATCCCTCCAGAACTTTCCTGTTTAGGAGCGCTCGGAAACCTCAAGCTCCGTATGTCCTGTGCGTCCCTTCCCAACGTTCGAAATGAGGCTACGCGACCGAGCGCCTAGGGGGGTTTGCCGATGCGTGCCTAAAGAAACCAGGTCGTCCCGAGTGGGGAGGATCTATAGCTGTGCCCGAAGCGTTTTTTTCCTAAAAGACCCTGTGACGTGATGACCGGACTACCGATGCCCGGCCTCAGGTCCGTCATCATCACCGCCGCCTGATCGGTGCAAACCTGAACCTCCGGTTTGTAGGTCCAACGGACCTTGGGTTTCCGTAGCCCACTTTATGGTACACTCTGCTCTGCGAGTGCGTATATATTGAATAGTTGGGTAGGTACGGGAGTCGGTTCCTCATTCGCGTGTTTCGTGGCCGACTTGGTCCGTGATGTCCATCGGAGAGACGTGGGCCGGTTGTTGGCAACGTTGAAACGCGACAACGGTTCAAGCGATGGCGGTCCGGGGTCTAAGACGAGAAAATTGTAATCCTGTAAGATGCAATGCTCATTGGGATCTCAACGTGATACTAAAGGGCTACTTCTAAGTAGCAGCTTCAAACCTATTAGCCAGATCCAAAAAATCCGGGGGTCCCTTGGTAGCATGTGAAGAAGCTTATGTTTTGGTTGGCTATGGGGCGTTCGAGGTCCAACGGAGTCCAACGCAATCCACTGAGCCCTATATAGTCTTCTTCACACTGCCTACTACAGTTCAGAATCGCAAGTGGGCGTGTGTCAGAAAATCTGACCCTCCGTAGCAGTGGGGGGCTAACTTACATCCAGCCAATGCAGTATGACACCTCATAAGCGGTATATTCGAAATACCAGGCGGGGTTCATTAGAATCTCGCACGTATTATTGTAGACCGGCCAATTCCTGCGGCATGTGGGGTTCTCCGGATCAGTGTAGTAGTCAAAGTTGCAAGTTGTGGTCATTCCCAGCAGTTTCTTAGGAAAAGGACCGTCAGTATCCATACTTCACCGCCGTCGACATCGAGAGAGCAGCGGGCATTACGCACATGTTCCTCGGGTTTCGCTAGCTCAGCGTGAACAGCGCTGACGATGGTGAGGACAGCGCTGGTGATGGTGAAGAGCTTTCCAGAAAACATCATGGTGTGGTTTGATAGATGTAGAGTTGTCCAGAGGGCTCGAGAGAGTAGAGAAAGAGAGAGAGAGCTAAAGAGCGAAGAGGAGCTGGATGTTGAGATTTCCGAAGCTCACTCCCTCGCCGTTTTATACGAGATGGTATCTAGTGGACGGGATGGCGGTGACCGAGGCTGATACGTACCAGGCGAGCGATCGAGAAGCGGCGGAGTAGGGTCGTGATCGTGATCACTGTGGCCCCAGGGCTACGCAGTGCTGCATACGAGTCTGGATGAATATCGGTAGTCTTTTGAGGGAACTTTCAGGACCCCGATCGTTGCGTCGAGGCGTGGATATTGTCTCCAAACCGCGCGTCTGGAATTCGGTGCCTTGGCCTTTTCGCTTCAATCCCGGCAAACATTCCGAGTTGCGGGGTGCGGGAAGGATGGAAAACTCACCTACTTCAGCTGCGCTACACACTGGCACACCGACGCTCAATTCCCAGCTCCGCTGGTCCACACGATGGGGGGGGGGGGGGGGGGTTCTCAGATATCCAGCAATAAACCTCGGCCAGTGGCACCCTTCTGCGACTCGTAGGTGCATATATATTCCTAGTCCTAGGGACAGTCACCCAGTGGCCCTGACGGGCGGCGTCATTAGTGAACCATGCCCCAGCCCTGCTTAGTACTTACCGAGTGTTTCAGGTGTGAGCGAGCATCACTGGAGGTGGTAGTTGCCCAGACACACTAGAACGTGAAACATTGGGTCCATCCGTCGTCGAGACCGCTGACCTGCTTTGAGCCTAGGCCGCTGTCAGAGTTTATTCGGCGATGTACAGAGAACGAGTGTCGCTTGCCCGATTTTGGTTGTTGGTATCCTCACGGATTTTTGACACGCCATGATGCATATCGGCAACAACGCCACAATTGCTTATAGCCAGTTCGGTCTGGGAAGGGAACAGTAAGCGACAGCAAAGCAGGAGCGCATTGAACACACGTTGAAGACCTGAAGGAGCCTACTGAGGTCCGATTTCCAAACCGCAATCGCATCCTTGTCGTTTTTCGAATGGAGCAATCAAGAGAGTCTATGACGGCCACTTCGTTTTATGACCTGTTGTATTTCTGCGACATTCCTGCGATCGGGGGCATGGTAGGTGGAAGGCTCGGAATGTGTGTCACTGGCCCAACTCACGTAGTCAATTAGATTATCCCATCGCACACGGACTCGTCGAGGTCGCCCAGCTTCTTTCCGTTCATTCCCCAGTCGAGAGCCTTACATATATCGGCGCAGGATAACCCATGCTCAACGTAGTCTTGTTCATTGGCCAATGTGTCCTGGTTATGTGTGGACTTGGGACACGTCGTCACAGAAGAGAAGGGGCCCTACCCGGACCATGGTCAGAAGGACGCTGACGGAAACAAAGACGGCCGAGGGTGGTGTGATACTCGATAGGTCCTTCGCCGTGGAATTCGGGCCATCAATGGCCGCGTTCACTGTTCAGCGAGAAGACCGTCCCGCCCTTTCGGACGTTGGGGATCGTTTACCACGGTCAAGACGCGACTTGAATAGTTGCGAGAGAGCAGTGAGGCGCAGAGGCTGTGAAGAGGAACGCGAACCCTAACAGGGATGAGTGCTTGACCGTCCATCTTGTCACCGTGCCATACCTTGTGCGATTAACCCCATTTGTCCGGAAGAGAATGTATTCACGCGATTGGCTGAAATCGAGGCTAGATTTCAGCCTGGTTTGCTCCTTCGCTTCTCGCTTAAAATGCTCTGAGGAAATCCATCACTTATTGGTCGCCGGTGCAGTGGTCTGTCTTTCTTTTCATCTCGCCTTCGACTTGGCCTCACAGGTTGTTACCTTGGAGGCGCATTTTCGGAAGGGCACCCATCCGTCGGTCGATTTTCATGTCAACCCGCTAGCCACTCGCAAATATATGGGATCGTGTACGAGACCCCCTTCAGGGCTCTGGCCAACAGAGATGGCCGTCGCGGGTAGCCCTCTGGGAACAGGGCTGGGAGACAATCAAGAGCGGCGCTCCCCGCCCATCTGTCTCTTTCATTCGTATATAAGCAAAATAACGAACCAACCCGCGTCATGCGCCCCCCTCCAAACACACCACCACTCACTTGTGCTTGCGAGACCTTTTGTTGTCTGGTACGGGAGCATCCAAGAAACCACCTACGTCCAGTGCATTCCTTGCAGCTTGATTTATGTGCTTGAAACGGTCTGCACCGAGGAGAGTCCCGCCGAAATATCGAGTGACCACGATGAGAACGTTGTTGACATCCTGGGAGAAGATAAGAATGTCAATCCTGAGACCCCGAATAGGGATTAATACCAGAATTTGGAGAAGATGCGCCAATCTACCGCCTGCAGCGGTCTCCCCATCGTCATCATTATCTATAAGCCAACGAGTGATGATCAGGACGAGTGTGAGGGAATAGGACTGGTCGGACCTTGGTGGAGAACGTTGCCTACTTGGCAACGCCAGGCATGGATGACTGGGTGTGCCGCTCGAGCAATTTTCCGGTCAGATAGGAGGTAAGAAATAATGAGAGGAACCTGAACACGGTGTCAGCGCCGAGTAATAGGCAAACAACTCCATAGCTCTGCTACCTGATCGGGGGATGTGATCTTGCATGCCCTTCCAACGAAAGAGCTTTTGCGATCCACGATAGGTTCTGCCTCGATAATTTCCAGTCCCTCCGGGAGTTCAACCGAAGCTTGGAGTTCGGGGGCAGTTGGGATGGCTTCTAGTGGACCGGATAGGTCGTCGGGTCCGACTGGCGGGGTTTTCGAACCTTTGGTTTCCTCTCGCACCATCTCCCCAGCAGCTTTCTCAGACAACTGCTCTTCGTACCACCTTCCACATTTCTCCCTGACTTTTTCTAGCCCATCGAAGACGCACACGCTCTCAGGGGCCCATTCGACCCCGTCCGTCGTCGATATGAAGGTACGCAAAACGGATCCGAAAATCGTTGGCGAGACCCCAAAAGCTCCGATGTATTTCGAAAAGAGTTGCAGTTGCGGGGGCGCTGATGAGGGGTACAATGGCGGCAAAGATACCAAGACGGAGAAGGTGACTCCGTCGTGAGGATCGGACAACCTTTTGTGTTAAACAAGAATCAGCCCCAAGAAAGCTGCTGGAAACAAAGCCGACGGACACACCCTATCGTCACAATATACCTAACCGTCGCGTCTGGCTTTTTGGTGGATTGTGGGGGAGGTTTCCAGAGACTCAGAGCATCGTCGCCGTAGATGGACTGTAAAACTTTCCCAGATGATTCTTCATCGAACGGGAGTGAGATAGACCGGACGCACCACCAATCTCTGAAGCTATCGGTTCCGTAGCGGGGTCGTCCAGTAACTTGGCCACCACTTCTCCCAGCTCGGCCATCGACCAACGACACGGAATCACAAAAGGGCGCGAGTGCGAGACGGGGAGGCATTGGTCCGTCATCCCGGGCCGGTAAGCCGGCAGGTACCCACTCTCCAACTCTCTCAGCCACAGGGTCGTAAGAAAGATAGCAAGTGGGAGATCACAGGCCCCAAGCTGACGTCTCTGATGGCTCCTGCTCTCTTTTTCCTTACGTCTCTCAGGACAGTCGCAAAACAGAACCAACTCGTACGCTTCAGAATGGCCAGCACCGCTGCAACCGCAAACACCGTTCGTTTTCCTGCACGATCCTCTCTCGGACCCCGACTCAACTTTTGCAAAATAGTTTGGACTGAAGGACCCCTCGTTGATCAGGACCCAGGGACTTATCAACGGGAAGTGGGTGGACGGAGAGGAAGGCGGAAAGATCACCGTGACAAGTGCTGCGCCGTTCCTCTCCTTGTATACAACACTCAGCTGATCGTCGGCCGTAGATCCTGCCAATGATGCAGAGCTCGGAACTGTTCCCGAAATGACCTCGGCTCAAACTAGGGAGGCTATCACCGCCGCTAGAGATGCTTTCAAGTCCTGGAGCAAGACAACGGCCAAGGTGAGCCCACCCCCGTGATATAAATTCGCTGAGCACTTATATAAATGTAAATACGCTCAGCACCGGCACGACCTGCTTATGAAACTTCATGGTCTCATGCTCCAACATCACGATGATTTGGGCCGGATTATCGTGAGCTTCGATGTTCACCTCGACGCGAGAGAAAAAAAGTTCTCAGAAACGCGTAGACACTTGAGAATGGCAAAACCCTGACGGAAGGAAAGGGCGAAAACGCTTATAGCGCAACGTTCATCGAGTGGTTCGGTTGGTCATCCCCTTCGTTGCCTAGGGCGTCCTCTAATCTATCTCACAGCTGAAGAGGCTGTTAGGACATACGGAGGTGCGCAGAAAGGCCATGCACATGAATTAATATACCCACCTCATCTGGTGCAGAACAAATCCCTTCATCCGTACCAGGTATCAGGAATGTTGTCATCAAGCAACCGATTGGTATGTTCAGCCGTTCATGCGA
>Ga0307510_10008669_pt1 | contig 12119 bp, 10 predicted proteins | sample 12_EM_MG_FD_207224 | JGI IMG/M metagenome (GOLD analysis project Ga0307510, IMG submission 207224) | Populus trichocarpa ectomycorrhiza microbial communities from riparian zone in the Pacific Northwest, United States - 12_EM | ecosystem: Host-associated > Plants > Roots > Unclassified | place...
GGACCAGACGGACCAGACGGACAGGATCGACCCGCAGGTGTACGAGTCCGCGCTCGCGGATGCCCTCAGCGGGCTCGGTTCCGGAGTCGAACCGCCCATGCCCGACCTGGTGCCGGGTGCCGTCGCACGCGGTGCGCGGATCCGTCGTCGGCGGCGGGTCGGGGCGACGGTAAGTGCCGCTGCCATGGCGGGAGTTGTCGCCCTCGGCGGGCACGCGCTGCTCTCACCCCGGCCGGAACCCGCGCCGACGCTTCCCGCCGGGCAGCCGTCGGTCTGGTCCCCGTCACTGGAGTTGGTGCGGTCGATCCTCGCCGCCGGTGACGGCAACAGCGCCGGTGAGGGCACGACCATCTCCGCCGAGCAACCCCGCCAACCCCTCCGCCCCGGGCGGTACTTCAAGATGACCACCGCCGACGGCAGCGTCAACGACCTTTACGTGAGCGTCAGTCGGACCGCCACCGACCCGTCGTACGAACACCCGACCCGGGCCTGCGCGGACAGCAACGGCCGTCTGCTCGCCTCCCCTTGGAACGGTCTGATCACCCGGTGCTCCCTGACCGAGCACGGGTCGGGCAGCCTGTTGTACTTCTTCGTGGCCGGCAGGTCCATGGCCACCGGTGTCACCTATCTGACCCCGGGCGGATGGTCGGTGCAGGTCATCGCGGGCAGGCTCGACGAGGCCGCCACCGGCCGGAGCGGCAGCACTCCGCGCACGGGTCCGCTCACCCAACTCGCCACCGACCCCCGCATCTTCGACGCCGTGAAGGAGGGCGGCGGCGGCTGAACCGGGACCTCGCCGGCTGAGTGAAACACCTCTTCATCCACAACACCCTGATCAACCCTGAAGGAGCGCATGGCATGAGCATGCCCAAATTCGGCACGCCCAGAATACCTACGTCCGCCCTGGCCCTCACCCTCGGCCTGCTCCCCCTCCTCGCCGCCTGCGGTGCCGGCTCCGACAGCAAGTCGGCCTCCAGCGAAGGGAGTTCGTCTTCGAGCGCGGCCACGACGACAGTCAACGGCGCCACCCAACTCACCGTCCCGGACGGCGTGGACGACGCGACGAAGAAGGAGTACATCCAGGAGAACGCCATCGCGGTCTGTATGAAGAAGCAGGGCTTCACCTACACCCCGCACGTGCGGACCTCGACCGAGACCGACGCGTTCGCCGCGGTCGACGGGGAGGACTACGCGCGGGCCAAGCAGTTCCGGCAGAAGTACGGCTTCGGGTACTACGCCGGTGCCGTCTACCCGAACGACTCCAACGTCCCGTTCAGCAAGGCCGCGGTGGCCAAGCGGACCACACCCCAGGACCAGGACGAGGACGGTCTGACCGACGCCCAGAAGAAGGCGTACGACATCGCGCTGACCGGTCCCCCGGCCAAGACCAAGGCCGAGGAGAAGATCGCCGGGTGCTCCGAGGCGGGGCGGGTCGCGGCGAACGGGCCCGCGCTCAGCGCGGCGGCCGAGAAGAACGCGGAGAAGGCCCGCGACGACCAGAACCACGCCAACGGCCTCGCGCTCAACGGTGACGCCCAACTCGTCCAGCTCGCCCAGCAGTTCGCGAGCTGCCTGACCGGTCAGGGCATCTCGGTCAGCACCACCCAGCCGACCGGCCTGGTCTCCATGGTCCGCCTCGACATCTCCCGCCAACTGCCGGAGAACTTCATGTCGTTGAGCAAGGAAGCCGCGCTGTCGCTCCTGAACAAGGACATCGGCATCGCCCTCAAGGACCTGGACTGCGGCAAGAAGTTCCGCGCCGCCTACTTCCCCAAGGAGAAGGCCAAGCCCTACTACGGGGAGAACGGATGACCCGCCCTCAGGAGGACGCGACCAGCCGTATCGGCAGCGGTCGTAGGCGACTTGGGGTCGTTGTCTCGGCGGTGGTGCTGGTCGGGGCGGGTGGGTGGTTCGCCGGTACGCAGGTGCAGTCGCCCGCGGACGCCGCCGCCTCGCACCGGGCGCCGAAGGCCGGGCCGGTGACGGTCTCCGTCGTACGGCAGTCGCTCACCGCGAGTGTCGTGGCGACCGGGTCGGTCGAGTTCGCCTCGCCGCGGCCGTTGTCGCTGGCCGGGCCGGTCGGCAGCGGGGCGTCCGCCGGTGCGGACGGCGAGGGGGCCGAGCAGCGGGTCACCAAGGCGCCGGTGGCCGGGACGAAGATCAAGGAGGGCGATGTCCTGATGACGGTCAACGGCCGTCCGGTGTTCGCGCTCGGCGGTTCCGTACCGATGTACCGCGCACTGGGGCCCGGCACTTCGGGCGACGATGTGACGCAGCTTCAGAAGGCTTTGAAGCGGCTCGGGTTCGACCCCGGCGGCACCGGCGGGACGTACGGACAGGGGACCGCCACCGCCGTCGCCGACTGGTACAAGAGCAAGGGGTACGACGCCCAGGAGCCGAGCCCCACCGATCAGCAGCAACTCGGTTCGCTCGAACAGGCCGTATCCGCCGCGCAGGAGACGCTCCTCACCACCAACAGCGGTGCCGGTACGGCCAGTTCCAGTGAGACCGGGTCGTCCAGCAGCCCCAACCCTCAGTCCAGCACGGACAAGCAGGTCCACGAGATCCAGGTCAAGTCCGCCCAGAAAGCACTGGACTTGGCGAACGGCGCGCTCAGCAGCTTCAAGGCCACCTACGGTACGAAGGTCCCGGCCGGCGAGGTCGTCTTCCTGCCGAAGCTGCCCGCGCGGCTGGACAAGGTGAGCGTGAAGACGGGCGACACCCCGTCCGCCCAGATCGGCACGGTGACCAGCTCCGACGTGGTGGTCCAGGCGGCCGTCCCCGGCACCGACGCCCAGCTCCTGCGGCACGGCATGACCGCCCGACTGACCACGGCGGACGGCAAGTCGGCGCAGGGCACGGTGGACGTCGTGGCGGACGGTTCCGATTCCTCGTCGGGTACGGAATCCGCCGCTACGGCCCCCTCCACCACCGACGACACGAACTCCGCGTCCGACTCCGCCGCCGACTCCACCGCCGCCGTCCAGGTGCGGATCACCGTCCCGGAACCGGGACCGCTCGCCGGTGAGGCCGAGGCCGCCGTGAAGGTGACCATCAAGGTCGGCGCCTCCGACGGCAAGGTGCTGACCGTGCCGATGGCCGCGATCCACACCTCGTCCGACGGGCGGGCCCGGGTCAAGGTCGAGCGCGGCGACGCCGTGACCGACGTCCATGTCACCGTCGGGCTCTCCGCCGCCGGGATCGTCGAAGTCAAGCCGGACGGGGGCACGTTGGAGGCGGGCGAGCGGGTGGTGGTGGGCGAGTGATCCCCCGGCCCGAACTCGAACTCGACTCCGCCGCCCCCGACGCCGCGATCGACACCCCGATCGACACCGTGATCGACACCGTCATCCAACTCACCGGCGTGGAGCGGACGTTCCCCTCCGACCCGCCCGTACATGCCCTGCGCGACGTGCACTTGACCGTACGGCGTGGCGAACACCTGGCCATCGTCGGGCCGTCCGGATCGGGGAAGTCGACGCTGCTCAACACGCTCGGCCTGCTGGACCGGCCCACGGCGGGGTCGTATCTGCTGGACGGCGTGGAGACCACCGGCCTCGGCGATCTCGAACGAACCTCCCTGCGGGGGAGCCGGATCGGGTTCGTGTTCCAGTCCTTCCACCTGTTGCCGTACCGGACGGTCGACGAGAACGTGATGCTGGCCGAGGCGTACCGCAGGCCGCGGCCCGGACGGGGGCGGGGTGGGCGGCTCGCGCGGGCCCATCAGGCCCTGGAACAGGTGGGGTTGGGGCACCGGGTGGGTTTCCGGCCCGACCGGCTGTCCGGCGGTGAGCGGCAACGGGTCGCCATCGCGCGGGCGTTGCTCAGTGACCCTGCGCTGCTGCTCTGCGACGAGCCGACCGGGAACCTGGACACCGAGAACACCCTCTCCGTACTGGAACTCTTCGACGACCTGTGCGCCCAGGGCATGACCCTGGTCGTGATCACCCACGACGACGCGGTCAGCCGTCGGGCGGGGCGGCGGGTCCGGATCACCGACGGGCGCCTGGCCGAGGAGGCCAAGTGAGCGTCGTGGAGAGGGAGTTGGAGGAGTCGGCGCGGGTCGAGCGGCCCTGGATGGATCTCCGGGATCTGTGGACGGAGGCCCTCGCGGGGGTGCTCGCGCGGCCGGTGCGGTCCGCGCTGACCACGCTCGGCACGGTGCTCGGCATCACCACGCTCGTCATCACCATCGGGGTCGCGTCCACCGCGGGCAACCAGATCGTCGGCCGTTTCGACGCGCTCACCGCGACCTCGGTGACCGTGACCGTGCCGGAACCGCTGCCCGGTGCGGAGGACGCCGGGCCGTTGGTGCCGTGGTCGGGGACCGATGCCGTGGCGCGGCTGGCCGGGGTGGAGTCGGTGGCGGCGCTCGCCGACTCGGACGCGACCGACAGCGTGCTGGTGCGGGCCAACGACGTGACCGCGCCCGGCGATCTGTCCGGCCAGACCCTCGCCGTGGTCGCCGCCTCGGCGGGGCTGCCCGCGGCCGTGCACGGGCGGATGACCGCGGGACGGTTCTACGACGCCGGGGACATCGCCCGGCGCGACCACGTCGTCGTGCTCGGCGACCAGGCGGCCCAACTCCTCGGTATCAAGCGGGTGGAGGACGCGCCGGCGGTCTTCTTCCGCGGGCAGTCGTACACCGTCATCGGCATCCTCGGCGGGATCCGCCGCGAGGCGCGGCTGTCCACCGCGGTGCTGGTGCCGCCCACCACCGCGGCCGACCGGATCGGGCTGCGGAACATCACCCGTGTGCTGGTCAACACGGCGCTGGGTGCGGCCAAGCAGGTCGCGCGACAGGCGCCGATCGCGCTGGCGCCCGGGCACCAGGACTCGCTCGCCGTCGTGGCGCCGCCCGACCTCTCCAAGGCCCGCGCCGGCGTCCAGAACGACGCCAACAGCCTCTTCCTCGTCCTCGGCCTCGTCTCGCTCGTGGTCGGCGCGATCGGCATCGCCAATGTGACGCTGGTGACGGTGATGGAACGGGTCGGCGAGATCGGGCTACGGCGCTCCCTGGGCGCGTCACGGCGCCAGGTGGCCGGACAGTTCCTGCTGGAGTCCACAACCATCGGGCTGCTGGGGGGAGTTGTGGGCGCGGCCCTGGGCATCGCGGTCGTGGTCTGCGTCGCCGTGTTCAAGGAGTGGACGCCGGTGCTGGATCTGCGGCTGGCGCTGGGCGCGCCGCTCGCCGGTGCGCTCGTAGGGCTCCTCGCGGGGCTGTATCCGTCGCTGCGGGCGGCTCGGATGGAGCCGGTGGACGCCCTCCGCGCGCCGTCGTAGAGACCACGGCCGTAGAAATCACCATCGGCTGAGGCGAGTTGTCACCCAGGGCCCTCAACTCACCTTCACGGACAGCTCTGTTGAGCCCTTCAGCGGGAGGGTCACGGAGCGGAAGCCGTTGGCCGGGTCGCGGATGTAGTCGAGGTAGTCGGGTTCGGCGTTGTCGTTCATCACGAAGGCACCGACGCGGAGTTGGGGCGCGATGACCTCCATCACCTGGCGGGCCAGCGTCGGGCCCCCGTCGCTGATCCGCCAGCCGTCGATGAGCGCGAAGTCGACGGGGCCGCCGAGGTCGCGCAGGGTCTCCCGGGCGTCGCCCACGCGCAGGTCGACGTACTCGGCCAACTTGGCTTCGGTGAGGTTGTGTTGGGCGGTGGCCGCCTTCTCCGGGACGATCTCGGAGCCGATCACCGTGCCGCCGCCGTTGTCGCGCACGGCGGCGGCGAAGTAGATCGTGGAGACACCGACGGACGTGGCGAACTCGACGACCCTCGTCGCGGCGATCGCGCGGCAGAGCAGGTAGATGAGGTCGCCCTGTTCGGGGTGGATCGAGAAGCCGATGTCGGCGTACGCGTGCGGATCACGGGTGTCGGCACCGCCGCGCGGGCCCCCACCCGCGGGGCGCCTGCTTTCGGCCCGCAGTCGGTCGAGTACGGCCGTGATCTGCGGGTCCTGTAGGGGGCTGGTGGAATTCTGCGCGGGCATCATCACTCCAGTTGTTGTATCGCCGATACGTTCCAGGCCTATCACGATATATCGATTGCTGTCGACGGCTCCCGTTGCGAGTCACCCGGAGCCAGGATGAGGTGGGCGAGAGAAGGGGGGCAACACGGGCAATACAGGCGACACAGAAGGAGTCCGTCGTGGTCGACCGGCGCAGGTTCATCGTGGGGTCCGGTGCCGTCGGCACCCTGGCCGTGCTCGGCACGACGGCCGCGTGCACGTCACAGGCCGAGGGCGAGGCCGTGAGCGAGACGGCACCGGCCTCCGGCCACGTCCGGAGTGCCACCGCGATCACCAAGGTCTACGGCGACGGCCAGAAGCTCATCGCGGTGGCGGTCGAGTACGACACCGACGTCACCGGTTCGGCCCTGTCGACGTCCACGTTCAAGGTCACCGGCCGAACCGTCACCAAGGTGTACGCGAACCGCGAGCCCGACCTCGCCGCACACGGCAGGGACGGCCGCTACGTCATCGTCGAAATGTCGCCGACCGACAAGGCGGCGTCCCTGTGGGTGACCCAGCAGGGCTCCGGAAACGCGTCCAGCTCCTCACCCAGCGCATCTCCTACGGGCTCTTCGTCCCCTACGACTTCCTCGTCTCCTACGGCCTCTTCGTCCCCTACGGCCTCTTCGTCGTCCGGCTCCGGTCAGGCCCCCGGCGGAGGCGGCCCGAAGGTCGGCGACAGCACCCCCGGCGGAACCATCGTCGCGGCGAAGGCCACGCTCACCCAGACTGGCACCGTCACCACAACCGGCGGCACCCGCTACCCCGCGAACGGCACGAAGCTGACCACGGACGCGGTGAAGAACCTGATCGTGGACGACTTCCGGCAGTTCACCTTCACCGACCCGGCGACCAAGCAGACCCTGAAGTACAACCTGTTCATCCCCAAGGGCTACGACCACGACCACGGCAAGAGCTTTCCGCTGGTCCTGTTCATGCATGACGCGAGCGTCGTGAACGTGGCGACGGAAGGCCCCCTGGTCCAGGGCCTGGGCGCGGTGTGCTGGGCGAGCCCGGAGGACCAGGCCCGGCACGAGGCCTTCGTGCTCGCGCCCGAGTACGACTCCGTCGTGATCGACGACGACTACAAGCCGTCGCCGCTCTTCGACGCCACGGCCCACCTCGTCCAGGCGCTCACGAAGAAGTACAACCTCGACGAGAAAAGGCTCTACGCCACTGGGCAGTCGATGGGGGCGATGATGACGCTCGGCCTGAACATCAAGTATCCCGATCTCTTCGGGGCGTCGTTCGTCGTCGCCGGGCAGTGGCCGGCGGACCAGGCGGAGCCGCTGGCGAAAAAGAACCTCTGGATCGTCGTCTCCCAGGACGACGACAAGTCCTACTCCGGCGAGAACGCCATCACCAAGGTCGTCAAGGAACAGGGGACGGCCGTAGGAACCGCGGTCTGGAACGGCCGCTCCACCGGCGCCCAGTTCGCCGCGGACGTGCGGAGCATGAAGGCCCAGAAGGCGCCGGTCAACTACGCCTCCTTCAAGACCGGCACGGTCGTGCCCGCCGGCTCCACGACCAGTGCGCACATGGCCACCTGGCAGATCGCCTACACGATTCCCGGCATCCGTGACTGGGTCATGGACCAGTCCCTCTGAGTTCGCTCTGAATATGACCCGTTTACGCCGTCGAATTTCCGCCGCCCATAAAGCAGGGGAATGCAGGGGAATGCGAGTCAATAATTTCGGCACAATATGTCGCGTTACCTAAGGTTGCGCGACGCGAATTCTTGCACCCGACCAGGAAACCTCTGCGTAACCTGTGAAAAGGGGGCTCCTTTCTCGTATCGCTTCACAGATTGAGGCAGGACAGTGGCGGCGCAGCAGCCCTGACAACCTCGATCGAAGGAGCTCACCTTCATGGACAGGCGTAGGTTCATGGCCGGTACCGCGACCGCGACGGCCGGAGCCCTGGCGGTGTTCGGCGGCGCGAGCCCCAGTTCCGCAGCCGAGGCGGGCGGGACGGGCTCGGACGGAGACCATGTGAAGGGCGCCACCGCCATCACGCAGGTCTTCGGAGCCGGGCAGAAGCTCGTCGCGGTGGCGGTCGAGTACGACAGGGAGATCGACGGCGGGACGCTGTCGACGTCGACGTTCACGGTCACCGACCGCACGGTGACCAAGGTCTACACGAACCGCACCGCCGATCTCGCGCAGCGGTCGCGGAACGGCCGCTACGTCATCGTCGAGCTGTCGCCGGACGACACCGCGGCGGCCCTGTGGGTGACGGGCCAGGGCTCCGGTACCGGCACCCCGCCCACCGGCGGGTCGGGCGACTCCGGCGGCGGGGTGGGGGCGGGCGGTCCGAAGGTGGGCGACACCACCCCCGGCGGAACGATCGTCGCCGCGAAGGCCACGCTCACCCAGGCCGGCACGGTCACCACGACCCGCGGCACCCAGTACGCCGCGAGCACCACGGCGCTGACCACCGACGCGGTCAAGAACCTGATCGTGGACGACTTCCAGCAGTTCACCTTCGACGACCCCGCGACCGGCCAGACCCTGAAGTACAACCTGTTCGTCCCCAAGCACTACAACCCGCGCAAGAGCTATCCGCTGGTGCTGTTCATGCACGACGCGAGCGTGGTCAACGTCGCGACCGAGGGTCCGCTGGTACAGGGCCTGGGCGCGGTGTGCTGGGCGAGCCCGGAGGACCAGGCCCGGCACGAGGCCTTCGTGCTCGCGCCCGAGTACGGCTCCGTCGTGATCGACGACGACTACCTGCCGTCGACGCTGTTCGACGCCACCGCCAACCTCGTCGAGTCCGTCACCGGGCAGTACAGCATCGACCCGAACCGCCGCTACACGACCGGTCAGTCGATGGGCGCGATGATGTCCCTCGGCCTGAACATCAAGTACCCCGACCTGTTCGCGGCGGCGTTCATCGTCGCCGGGCAGTGGCCGGAGGCGCAGGCGGTACCCCTCGCGAAGAAGAACCTCTGGATCCTCGTCTCCGCCGACGACACCAAGGCCTACCCGGGCGAGCAGGCCATCACCGAGGTCATCCAGGAACAGGGCACGCAGGTCAGCACCGCGCTGTGGGACGGGCAGTCCACCGCCGCCGAGTTCGCGGCGGACGTGCGGAGCATGAAGGCCCAGCGGACCCCGGTGAACTTCGCCGCGTTCGAGACCGGCACGACCGTACCGACCGGCTCGACCACCAGCGCGCACATGGGCACCTGGCAGATCGCGTACACGATCCCCGGCATCCGGGACTGGATCATGCGGCAGTCGCTGTAAGGGTTGCTCGGCCACGGGGGCGGGTCCTGGCCGCGGCACTCGGCGGCATAGAGTGCTGCGGCAGATCCGACAGAACCGGCGGAACCGGCCGGCCGTGGAGGTAGATCGCGATGGAGAACCCGCCGCAGCTCACCGTGGGACGGCTGTTCTCCTCGTGGCAGGCGGACGTCCCCGCGCTGCTGGTCGTCGTACTCCTCGGCGGCCTGTACGGCTGGGGCGTCCTGCGGCTGAGGCGGCGCGGCGAGGCGTGGCCGGTGGCGCGGACCGTCGCGTTCGCGCTGCTCGGCCTCGGCACGCTCGTGGTCGCGACGATGTCCGCGCTCGCCGTGTACGACCGTGTGCTGTTCTGGCCGGCCGCCGTCCAGAACGTCCTCCTCGACCTGATCGCCCCGCTCGGCCTGGCCCTCGGCGATCCGCTACGGCTGGCCCTGCGCGCCCTGCCCGAACGCGCCGCCGCGCGAGCGCGGGGAGCGCTGACGGGTCGCCTCGTACGACTGCTCACGTTCCCTCTGGTCAGTACGGCCCTCGTCCTCGCGACGGAGCTGACGATCTACTTCACGCCGTACTTCGAGACCGCCCTGGCCGACGACTGGCTGCACCAGCTGATGTACCTCCAACTGCTGCTCGCCGGGAGCCTGTTCGTGCTGCCGGTGCTCACCCGGGAGGAGGCGCTGCCCGCCTGGTGCACGCATCCGGTGCGGGCGGGGCTGGTGTTCGTCGACGGGATCATCGACGCGGTACCGGGCATCGTGGTGATGACCCACGGCACGCTGATCGCCGGGGCCTGGTACCTGAACCACTCCCCCTCCTGGGCCCCCGACGTCCAGCACGACCAACAGCTCGGCGGCGGCGCGATGATCAGCATCGCCGAACTGGTCGCCCTCCCCTTCCTCCTCGCGATCCTCGTCCAGTGGGCCCGCACCGAACGCGCCGAGACGGTCGCGCTGGACCGGCGTCTGGACACGGAACTGGAAGTGTTCCGGGCGACGCCGGAGGAGACCTCGACAGGGGCTGGAACGGGGACTTCTACTGAAGGGCCCGATCTCGTACGCCCCTGGTGGGAGACCGAGAACAGCGAGGTCGCGCAGCGCATCCGGGGACAGCGGTAGGCGTTCCTCACACCGCGTCCAGGGCGTCCAACTCCCTTATGAGCCGGGCCCCTTCACGCGTCATGATCTCCGGGTCGCGCAACGCGTTGGAGAGCAGGGACATGCCCTGGTAGGCGGCGACGAGGGTCAGGGCGAGCCCCTCGGGGTCGGCCGCGCCGAGCTGCCGGTACTGCTGCTCCACCCAGTCCACCAACCGCCGTATGACCTGGCCCGCGGCGAGATCGAGGCCGCCCTCGTAGCGCTTGTCCAGCTCTACGGCGAGGGTGCCCATGGGGCAGCCGTGGCGGGCCGCCATGTCGCGCTGGTCGACCCAGCCGCCGATGAGGGCCTTGAGGCGTTCGCGTGGGTCGGGGAGCTGGTCGAGCCGGGCGGTCAGCGTCTCCAGGGAGCCCGTGTGCTCGGAGAGGGCCGCCTCGATCAGCTCGTCCTTGGTCTTGAAGTAGTAGTAGACGTTGCCCGTCGGGACGTCGGCGGCGCGGGCGATGTCGGCGATGGTCGTGCGCTCCACGCCCTGCTCGTGCAGGACCCGGGCGGTGGCGGTCGTCAGACGCTGCCGCTTGCCGACGGCGGCGGGCCGGGCGGGCCGGGAATCCTTTGAGTCAGTCATCTGACTAACTATAGACAACCGACGGGTCGGTCGTGTTAGCTTCTTCTCGACGGAGTTAGTCAGTCAACTAACTCATTCATGACGGGGGTAGCGACATGATCGTGGTGACGGGTGCGACCGGGAACGTGGGGCGGACGCTGGTGCGGACGCTCACGGAGGGCCAGGTCCAGGTGACGGGCGTGGCCCGGCACATCAGCGGGCCGCGTACGGTGTCCGCCGACCTGGCCGAACCGGACGGTCTGCGGGGCGTGTTCGAGGGGGCGGAGGCGCTGTTCCTGCTGGTGGCGGGCGAGCGGCCGTACGACATTCTGGACGCGGCCAAGTCCGCCGGTGTCCGCAAGGTGGTGCTGCTGTCCTCGCAGGGGGCCGGGACCCGTCCGGAGGCGTACGCGCATCCGCGCCGATTCGAGGCGGCCGTACGGGAATCGGGGCTCGACTGGACGATCCTGCGCTCGGGCGGGCTGGACAGCAACGCGTTCGCGTGGGCCGAGTCGATCCGCGCGCGGCGCACGGCGGCGGCGCCCTTCGGTGATGTGGGCCTGCCGTTCGTGGACCCCGACGACGTGGCCGCGGTCGCTGCCGCCGTGCTGCTCACCGACGCGGACACGGCCACGCACACGACCACGCACACAGGCGTGACCTACACCCTCACCGGCCCCGCGCCGACGACACCCCGCGCGCGGGCGGCGGCGATAGCGACCGCGCTCGGCGAGCCGGTGACGTTCACGGAGCAGACCCGCGCGGAGGCCCATGAGGTGATGGCCCGGTTCATGCCGCTGCCCGTGGTCGAGGGCACGTTGGCGCTGCTCGGCGAACCGACCGAGGAGGAGCGGCGCGTGAGTCCCGACGTCGAGCGGGTGCTGGGACGGACCCCGGTCGCCTTCGCGGCCTGGGCCGAGCGGAACGCGGTGGCGTTCCGGTGACCGCCGACATCCACGCGACCCGCGTCCTCGACTCGGCCATGTCCTACCGGGAGTCGGGCACCGGGGCGCCGATCGTGTTCCTGCACGGCAACCCGACCTCGTCGTACCTGTGGCGGAACGTCATGCCGGGCGTCGGTACCGGGCGGCTGCTGGCGCCGGACCTCATCGGCATGGGCGACTCGGGCAAGCCGGAGATCGCGTACTCCTTCGCCGACCATGCCCG
>Ga0307510_10008671_pt1 | contig 12114 bp, 7 predicted proteins | sample 12_EM_MG_FD_207224 | JGI IMG/M metagenome (GOLD analysis project Ga0307510, IMG submission 207224) | Populus trichocarpa ectomycorrhiza microbial communities from riparian zone in the Pacific Northwest, United States - 12_EM | ecosystem: Host-associated > Plants > Roots > Unclassified | place...
ATTGTATATAAAAATAAAAAAAAATTTGTAGCTACGAATATATATCATATATTTTGAGTTTACAATTTGAGATTGTTACAATGTTCATATCTTATTCATTACCTAGATAAGGCAATCATAAAAAAAAAATGATTCATTTGGATTAAATTGTTATCTCTAATAATAAAGGGATGAAATTATTTATCTCTATGAATATCTATTACATAAAAATTATATATTATTAAATAAAAAATAAATTAATTACTATATAAATTTGAAAAGTTTGTATCAAATTATTAAACTATAAAATATTAAATATTATAAATATTATATTCATTTTAACCTTTATACCTTGAGATTCACTCCAAATTACAAATTCCAAAAAAAAAAAAAATACTAAATTGTAACTACATAAAAACCCTAAATCATCATTGTTCTTTTATGAAATTTAATTTAGCTAAGATATTTCCTCAAATTTACTCTCTTCCTCTTTACGACTTTTGCTTCCTCTGTCTCTCCAATGAGACTTCATGCTCTTGCTTTTAATGTCTTTTATTGTCCGTCCCAGCTCACGTTTGAGAAGTGAAAGCATTTTAGCAAAGAACTCGAGATTTACACGCTCAAATACACTTTAAGCAGGATGCTTCCTTGAGACCAATCCCACCTTTTTCACATGGGCTGGTGCACGACCGCTTGGCTTCGGTCTGATATACTGATAAAAGAGATGTTAACTTCCATTCACCTTTGCTATCCAAATAAAGATAATTTATATGCTTCCATTATCTTTTTAAGCTATCCAAACTAAAAGAAGGGCAAGAAATCCGGGCTTAGGGAGAGGTTAAATAAAAACAATAAAAAAAAAAAAGAGTTAAAGTTTGTAAAAACCCAATCTAACAGCTTAAATCGGTAATTGAAGTTTCAAGATATGATTTTATATTATTTTGATTTTTAATTTTTTCTTTACTCTTTTGTAAAAATTATTATTCTTTTCAACTTTCAATCAAAACATTATTTTTTTTTTCATTTTTTTGATTTTCTGGTCCTTTTGCTAAGTTGATTTTTTTTTAATTTTACCCTTCAATCAAATATAAAACTTATTTTGTTTTCTAATTTTGATGATCATTCTTTCAATTGATATTTTTTAAATCCTTTCGTATAATTGAAATGATTTCTTCTATTTTATCATTTAATATTTAATTAATTAAAAATTGAATTTCATAGTTTTTCCAGATTAGATGTTTTGGGTCTAGTGACTCGGGTCACGAGTTTGAAAAGTTAACACGGTCTTTTTGTTTTTTAAAAGAAGACTTTATAATCCTCTTTATTTTTTTATCGAGTTATTCTAATTTTATGATCTGGATCGTAGGTTTGGCAAGATATCCCGGTTAGCTCAGCTCTGATTACAAGCTTGTCATAATAACTCGGGTTGACTAAAATTAATTTATTTTTTTACTCTCATTTCAACACCACCTGAGTATCACTTCTTACAAATTTGTCATAATAAAAATTAATTTATTTTTTCACTCTCATTTCATTTCTTTCTTATACATAAAAAATTAGTTCGGCCCATAACAAAGCAGCACGGATACCGAAACTAAACTGTTTTAAAAAGGGGAGTCAGGGGACCAAACTGGTAACCCCTCAAAATAACATCATACAGCACAGCAGTTTAAGTTTTGAACAAAAATTGGCATCACAAGCATTACTCTTCTATTATATCTATCCATAAACATTATGCCTCGTTATTACTTGCATTCTTCAAAGCCTTCATCGCTCCGCATTAGCTCAAAACTTTCTCCCACCATTGCCATGCTTGGCAGAGACAAACGAAAAAAGATTTACACTTCTTGGTTTCTAACACACACCCCATTTTCTATTATAATTTTTGTACACCTATAGTCTCATCAATCTCTCTTCTTGATAGATGACCATATGTTACTTTCTCAAGATTGAACATGAAATCACGTATCCATCTAGTAGGTGGCCCGGTTATAAGAATTTGAAATAAAAAAATTTATTTTTCCTGTGATCTCAAGTTCGAGTCCTGTGGTTGCTAATATGATGGTCACTGAAGGCTTACATGATCGTTAATTTCAGGATTCATGGGATTAGTTGAGGTGCACGAAAGTTAGTCCGGATACCTACAATAATTAAAAAAAAAAAGAGATTGAACATGAAAGCACCTTGGCGCCATAGATGGACTTAAATGGGGAATTCTTACAAGTTTCAACAAGATTTCTTTAATTTCATTTGATTGTTCAGCCATATTCTTAATTCCCCCCCTTCAGAGCTTTTATCGTGTTGAAAATTGAGCATGCCACAGCTGCTTTAAATCAAGGATCGATTTTCTTGCATTGAGTCGAGGAAAATTGCAAGCCAATATCTAATCAATAGCTTGTCATTCCTGCACTCCTTTTTTTTTATATATTTTCCCTCTCTGACATACATCAGCATCAATGCAGCACATTCCTTCAGATATAAAAATATTTGCCATTCTACCAGTTTATAATTACAATAATAATACACTATGAAAAAAGATGAACAAACGGTGTCGTGGTGTAGTTGGTTATCACGTCAGTCTAACACACTGAAGGTCTCCGGTTCGAACCCGGGCGACGCCACCTCTAGGTATCTTGAATTATTTTTGGTTTTGTTTATAATATGCTAAAAATAACACGCTGTTATTATCATTATTATTATTTTATTTTATTTTACCTGAGATATCGGGCTTCCTCTATCATATTTTCGAATTTTCACTACTGATATAATTTTTTTTCATAAATTTTCGAATATTCGTAAAATCCTAAATTGAAACTGTCAGCAGCATAATGCCAGGCCACAACAGCATTCTTGTGATGCACGGTGTGGATCTTATAAAGATGGGCCATCATTACCACTTGCTTTTAGAAAACCTTTAATATCATATTGGAACAAAATTAATATTCTTTTTAGTCGAGATTACACTTCATCGGACCAACTCCATACGACAATGCCTCTTTTATAATGATGGACATCATTACCATTTCCTTTTACCAATTTTTAAAAAATATTCTTAATTAAAAATATATTAAAATAATATTTTATTATTTCTTTTTCATTAACACAACAAAATTTTAAAAAAATTAAATTTATATTTTTTAAATATAAAATAATTTAAAAATACATTAAAAAACATAATTTAATGGTTTAAAAGTCAATATGAAAAATTCAAAAATCAAAATTTAATATAGTTACATTAATTTTTTTAGTTTTTATTCGGGTATTTTCATACCTTTTTAAACTATAAAACTAATTCCATTGGAGATTCATAACTACTCAAATACACTTTCTAAAAATCCTTTTTTACATTAATTTGATAAAGTCTAAGTTCATCTAATTATATTTCCAATGATTTGACTTAATGAATTAATATAATTCAGATATATTTTTTCGAATCCGTATGCCTATTATTATTAAATGCCAATTTGTTCGCCAAGTTTTGATTCCCTTCAAAAATAAAACCACTACACTACCCTACCTCCTCTCTCAAGTCTCAAGTCTCAACAGGAGGACCTCTCAAGAGCGGGAGTGTGGTGATTTTTTAGAGAGAGAAACAAAAAATGGAAATCTCTCCCTCAACGACACAAGAATCTCTCAATCTGAACACAATTCGCAGGTCTCTCTCTCTCTCTATCTTGTATTTTATGTGTGTATAAATTCAAATTTAAAATAAAAATAAAAAAATGTTTTCATTTCTCTTCTCCAGTCGAATAAATGAACTTGAAGAAATCTACAGAGATTGCAATGCAGATAGTTTCTCCGAAATAAACTCTTCTGATTCTGATGAATTAATGAAAGATTCCGCTCATCAACTTGTGGTAATTTTGTAATTCTCTCCGCTTTCCCTGTCCAATCCTGTTTATTTATATGAATTTTATTTATTTCTTATGCATATATTTCTTTTTTCTTTTTGATTTGTTGTTTCAAATGTGATCGTTTTCTTCGTACAGAGCAAAGTGAGTCAAACCGTAACCGAGTACTCCGATTTCAGTTTCCTAGGCATTGAAGATTTAGGTAATTCTCTATTTCTCCGTGTATTTTTATTTTATGTTAATCGCATTGTTTTATTTTTTATTATTACTTCTTTTAAAAAAATTTGGCTGGTGATTGTTTGATTTTTAACTAGGAAATTTGTTGGTGTAGATGCATACTTAGCACACTTGAAAGAGGAGCTTGACGCGGCAGAGGCTGAGAGTGCAAAGATCTCTAATGAAATTGAGTTGCTCAATAGAACATGTATGGAAGGTAAAAAATTTATGATATTTATATTTTGAAATACATTTATAACAAGTTTAAAATATTAGAGAAACTGAGATTATTTGTGATTTTTTGCAGATTCTAGTGAACTAGAGAATGATCTTGAATGGATGAAGTGTTCGTTGGATTTAATTTCTTCACAGCGGGTAATTTGGAAATCTTTGAGCTATATTGTTTTAATATATTTTTATGCCTGATTTAATGGAAATGACAGCAATTGATAGGTTTTTGTTGAATTGATTTGAATTTAGACTTTTTGATACTTTACAAGTGCTTGTTGTGAAACAAGTGACTTTTATTGTTATGTGCTTTCTTTTTGTTCGCGGAGAAAAGATTCGCTGATAATAATGTTGTGGATTGTATGCTTATGCTTAATTTTATGGAGGTAAAGGCCACGATAATGACTGCAAAATGTTTGATGACATAAAATTTTTGATGATACAAAGGGGTTTTCAACACAACTAATTGTAGAGTAAATATTGTCTGGTTAATAAATAAATTAGTCTTCCTTATTATGTGGGATTTTCTATTCGTTTTTGAATGGATAGTTTGGACTTTTGTGGAAATTAGTGGATATCATGTACCAGAAAAGGTGAAATTAAATCTAAAGACTAAGGGGGGGAATGACAAAAATTCACTGCAACTCTGACTGTGTAAGTGAAACATTATCCTTGATGGTGTTAAACAAGTTTCTTCAGCAACAGTTTTACTGTGTAATTCCATGTCTTCTATCACTTCACTTTTCAGATTATCTGAAGAACTAATCACAACCCTTAGCATCTCATTTTTACCCACCTTTTGGTAGGATCGAGAGAAAGAAAAAGGAGATGAACAGATGGAGCACTTTTCAAGTGGAGAAAATCAATCAAATTTGATAAACACAAATGAAGAAAACAAGTTTGAGGTATTGATAACTTGATTCTTAAGTTTATCCTTGTTTGCAACTTGAGAATTATAATAGCTGAAATTACATGGACAGACTAATGCATTTGTGCAATTACTAAGCTATGCGGTTCTGAAATTGAATCAACTGGTTTCTGTATCATGCCTGATTGACTTAGCACCAGGGAATGCTATTGGGATTCTTCCTATTACATTTCAGTTATGAGTTTCAATGGTGATGCACCTTAGAACTTCAAAATGCAATACCAGTCCTGCCTGTTTCACTCACCAATTATCTAACTTTTTTTTTTTACCTTGAATTCATTTCCTTGAGCAACTATTCATTGATAGCATTTCATGAGTATGTCTGCTTGCATTTCAGATTTTGAAGCTCGATAATCAGATTGAGGAAAGCACAAGGATTTTGAAGTCCATGCAGGATCTTGATTCTGTATGCAAATGGTAACTCTTTTGGTTTAGACTTTACTTATTTGCTTAGATTTTTTTTTCCTGCACCTGTCATGTATAAGCTTCTCTTTTCATTGTTGTCAGGTATGATGCCATAGAACAAATTGAAGATGTATTGTCGGGTCTGAAAGTCATTGAATTTGATGGAACCTGCATTAGATTGTCATTGCGGACTTATATTCCAAAACAAGATGTATTGTTCCTACAGAAGATTGAAGAAACTAATGTGCCATATGAAATAAACCATGAATTTCTCATAGAAGTTACCAATGGAAGTATGGAGATTAAGAAAGTTGAGGTATGAGTAACTAAAATCTCTCCAAAATTATGAATTGTCTTTCCTTATTCTTCCTGTGCATCTTGTTTCCCAAAGAAGGAAAAGAAAAGGAATCTTAGATAACACATTGATGCTAAGGTTTTGTAGCATTACAATGCAAACTGAATGATATGTGGTGAGCTGATGGTTTGGTCTAAGAAATCTAATCACCATAAACGAGATCATGCTAAAATATAAATGTATCACAATGGGTACCTTTTCAGTTATGGAACATTTTACACTGGACTTACTGGGCTGCCCAAATGGTTTTTGGGTGTTATATGGTCTCCAATGTTTGTGAGGCTGGCTGTCCATCCTTTACCGTGACATGCGATGGCTAGGTAATTTAGGGGTGTTCTAGGCATCTGAATTACTTATTTGTATGCTTTATGTTTGCACAATCAATTCAGTAAAAATGTTTCAGCAGATAGGAAGATACCATAACTGCGTAACAAGAAGCTACAGCCTTATTAGCAATTGATGCAACAGAATGTGTTCCCAAGTAGATCCAGTTACAGAATAATAGAAAACAGCAAATGAAGGAAGATTTGAACTACATTCAATTGTACAGTATTTATACAAGGCTATACCATCCTTATTGTTGATTCCACCCCCATTCTCTCTCAATTTTTCATTTTGGCATTCAATCTCATAAAATCTCATGTGAATAGGCAAGAGATATGGAATGGCCAAGATAGTCCATGTTTTGTATTTGTCAAAGTTAGTTTAGTTTGCTCCACATTCCCCTCACTTGTTACATTTCTTACCACTTTTTGGATTTTGTTTATGTTTTGTAGTTTAACTTTTGCTTCTTTCTGCTACCATATTCTGGCTTTTGGATAAGTTTGATATGACATGAGTTGAGTAATAGAACTGAAATACGGGATAGATGAAATGCATCTCGTATCAAAGTTTTTGAACTAGACAGAAAGTTGACCGCGCCAGTTGCATTTCTGTCAGTAAAGTGTTAATGTGCATTCTAAAGAACTTTATATTCTGAGATAATCTGTGGACAAAATTAGTATGAACTGAAAGCATACCAGTCTTTTTTCGTAGTCTAGTTAAAATATGGAACTTAAATTTTAGCTTCATAAAACTTAATCTGAATTGAGCAAGTGAATAGATTTCAGATATTTAATTTAATGACATTTGGAAACAAGGTAAGGCTAATAGGCATGGACCAAAAACTCAAACGTCTCACCTATAAAGAATGCAAAGGACCCGAGCATAGATTTTCATGCGCTTCTAAATGCTGTGTAGCAATCTGGCTTTAGGATCTTACTCCTTTCAAATTCCTGCTACCATGACATCTTGATTTTCATTGGTTGATCAATCATTGGATGCTCTTATGATGTTCATCTTAACTTATTGTTTTCACGCAGATGTTTCCGAATGACATATATATAGGAGACATTGTTGATGCTGCAAAGTCTTTCAGGTTTGTACTGTTTGGTATTTCTCACTTTTTAATGTCGAAGGTTTCTTTTTTCTTCCTCTTTTCCCTTCTGATGCTGATTAAGATGGAGTGAAGATTTCTTATCCATCTTACCTTAAACTTGATATGTTACTTGAAGAACAAACTCACGGAGTCTTATATGAGAATATTTTTGTGTTATTTGCTGTGAGATTTTCCTTTAGGTTCATTGAAACATAGTCTTGCAATGTCACAGGCAAATGTTTTTGCACTTGGCATTGATGGAGACAAGCTCTTCACTGGAGTGGTTTGTAAGAAAAGCTCAAGATAGAATTATTCAGTCTACTTTGAGACGATTGGTGGCAAGGAGTGCAAGTACATCCAGGTGAGAGTGCTGTGCTTGAGCAAAAGTTATTAGAACTTGAGGTTCTGAAATAATCTCAGATGTGAGAACAAATTCTTCAAAGCATTTGCAGGTTTAGAATAACTTAATTTGTATTGCAGGCAATCCATTGAATACTTGGACAGAGATGAAATAATAGTTGCTCATATGGTTGGGGGTGTTGATGCTTTTATGGAAGTTTCTCAGGGTTGGCCCATAACAAATTCCCCATTGAAATTGGTATCTCTCAAGAACTCAAATCACCATGCAAAGGAAATTTCTTTGGGCTTTCTCTGCAAGGTTGAGGTGAGCGTTTTTGCCTTCTTCCTCGTTTTTCTGTTCTTTTTGGGGATGAAAGAGGTGAGCATTTTGTTTCTTGTTCTTCAATATTTTTTTGGATGAAATAAAATGGTCTCGTATGTTCAGAAGTTTCGATCTCTTATAAGTATAGTGCCTTTTTTACCTAACTTTTAATTTGATATCTGTATTACTTCCCCCAGGCAGTCAATTTTCACATTTCTACCTACATCTTGTCATGCATTCTTTAATCTTTTTTTAGTTTTGCTTTTTATGCTAATCAGAACATAGTCGTTTTTCTGATTGATTGCAAATTTGATTGAAGATCTATGTATAGATAAGACTCATAAGCATGCTAATAGTAGGCTAATGACAAGTGCTTTTAATAATGGTGGTGGTGGTGTAGAAGTAATCTTTGAAAGGTTCAGGTTTGTTTGAACATATTGGGTGCACGTATTCAGCAAGGTATATATGGGTGTATATTCATTGGGTTTTCGCTGATTTTCCGTTGGTTGTGTAATTTTCAATCATAGGAAGCGGCGAACTCCTTGGATGTACACACGCGGCAGAACTTGTCAAGCTTTGTAGACTCTGTTGAAAAAATTCTTGTAGAACAAATGCACTTGGAACTGCATTCAGATGGTACTTCTAGCATATGACTACCACTGCACGATTTGGGGACCTAATAATACATGGACCCCCGGGTGTTTGCTCCGATATAACTTGAAGCCATAAACATGCCTGTAGAAGTGTGTCAAGTCTCTTCAGAAATCATTGTGGATGTTACCAAAACGATATCCTCTCCGACACAAGCTTCCATATATGAATACATGCTCAATTTCACGTATGATGGTTTTCACAAGCACGCTTTGCGTTTCATGTTTCATGTTTCATTTTTCGTGAACAACATGACGAAGTTTTGCTTGATCATATACTTTGGCACTCAAGAATCATGCTATCTTGGATCCATGATTCTTGATACTGTTTCCTTTCCTTGTATGTTTGCTCAACCTACAATTATTTATTTTTAATTTCTGTCCAGGTTTGCAAAACACCATTTCATTTGTTCTTGAGTCTTGGATCTGGTCTCATTTTGTATTCTCAGGAGTTTGTTGTAATGGTGATAACACTTGAAAAAAGTTGTTTTATAAAAAGGACTTTTAGTTGAGGTTGGTTTGATATTTATGTGTTTGGTTAAAACTATTGTTAAAATTGAGGTTGAATAAAAAGTAGTTTAATGTGTTTAGTTAAAAAAAATACTTTTTAAATTGAGGTTATATATATATATATATATATATATATATATATATATATATATATATATATATATATATATATAGCTACTGCTATTACATCTTGAAATAAATAATACTTATATCAAATATTTTTTATTGTTTCATTAAACTATCTACAATTTCATTACGTATGAAATCCATCTGGACTACAGTTTCTTTGGTTTCTTAAGCGCGCAACAACATCATGTAAAATATCATCATGAACAAAATTGGAATTGCGATTAAATTTTGTAATTGTTACGTCATCAAGCGATCTCCTTCTAATTTTTTTTTTGAATAAAACACAATTAAAAATAAAATTAAAAATTGAAATTGATCCAGGGGTCAAATTTAAAAAAAAAAGAATTTTTCATGAATAAGTGCCTGATGGCAAGATATCATAATTCCAGTGGCTAAATTGAAGAATGACCGCTTCAGCTCAAATCGGCGCCGTTTCAAAGCAAACTGTTCATCTCCTTCATCCCGATTCAGTGGAAATGGCAGCAAATCGTGGTAACATCCTTCTCGCCCCCATGATGCATGCCATTACCGAGGCACGAACGAAGAACGAAAACAAAGGGAAAGAAAACAGAAAGGACCCCGGGGATAAACAGAGGACGAACAAAAACAAGAACAGGGGACAGACACAAAGTGGACACAAAGAACATAAGGAGTGAACGATACACACAGAAGGCGAAAGGAAGGACGAGCAAAAACAGGAGAACAAAGCAACAAAAAAAAAAATGACCCAGTGAAGGAAGATCGGAGAGTAAGCAAAGGAAAAACAGAAACAGAGAGAGGAAAGCACTGGCCAGCCAACGCACGAGCACTAGCTTTGCCTCCAAGTATACCAGCCCCCCCGGCTCTCCCCCTTTGAATAACAGATCAGAAAAGAAACACAAGCGAACAAACACAGACGAAGAAGAAAAAAAACAGAGGACCGAAACCAGTAGAAAGAGAGGACAAACCAGAACAAAAAAAGAAAGCAACAGAATATAAAGAATTTGAGAAAAAGAAAACTAAAGGCAGAATAAGAGGCATTGTCCAGAGTGCACCATCTCCAGCACAGGTAAACTTCTTCTCTTTCCCAATCATAACAATTGATATTGTATACATAAGTGAACAGTCTTCTTACAAAAGTGAACAGCTTGTATGGAGGCAAAGAAAGTTCAACCACAGGTTGAAACTTGTAAAAAAGCAGTATTTTATTGCTTCCAAAAAATCATGGTCCTACCGCATATAAATGGTGGGACCCATGTTTTTTTTATTTTTTAACCATCTGTACCCAAACGGCTATTTAATGTGTTTTTGAAGAAACGCGAACGCTAACGCGTAGTCAAACGGGCTTCTCAGATCTTTTTTATTCACAGTACATGTGGTATGTTTGGCGACAAGGACATATAGTTCTGTTTTAAAATCTAAGATGTTTCGGAATAGTGTTTTTACAATAGCTTAAAATAATAATCCTAGTACCTGTAAGACAATTTTATTGTGGTGAATTTAGGGATTTTTAAATGTTTAAGTTAATATTTTTGTAAATGTAATAAATATGCAAAAGAACATATGGTGAATTTAGGGATTTTTAAATGTTTAAGTTAATATTTTTGTAGAGCATGTAATAAATATGCAAAAGATCATATCCTAAAAACAATGTTATTTGTTAATAGTGTGTATGATGAAAAAATTGTGAATTTTCAATGATAATACTAAAAAGAGATAAATATTTTTTATACATATATTAATAAATGATAATATTCTTTACATAAATATTAAGGAACAAATATTTTTTACATATGTATTAATGTGATGAAAATATGACAGGTCATGAAAGATTTTTATACACCTAAAGATATGAGTGAAGATCTAGATTAAAAAGCCCGGGTTAGTCAAATCTTAAAGGGATATGTGCTGGATTCAGCCCACAAGTTAGGGCTAGGTGTTGGGTTCAGGTCAAAGTCTAAACTCACAAGATTGGGTTAAAACTCAAAAGCCTAAAAGGTGTGAGGACGTGCGTATGACATGGTGTTAGGTCCAAGCATGCACCTGCTTGAGGGGTTGGGCCTAAAGGAGTTAGGAAGCGTGCTAAACACTTGGGCATAAACACATGTCCTAAGCCTTAACCTATTTTTAAAGACCTTTCAGGGCTTGGATTCTCCTTAAAATAAGCTTAGAACAACAAAAGTTATTTAAAAAATATTGATAAATCCCGTTACATCACATAGACATGGATTAGAGAATACCAAAATTGTTAAATATTAGGATTAAATAGGAAACCACTTATCCTAATTAAGAAAGATGTAAGGTATATTTCAAAGCAAAAACCTTAAATATAGGGTTGGCAAAGCCTCGAAACCATAGAGAGAGGTTTTGTAATTTATCCTTTCTATTTTATTTTATTTTAGTCTACACTATATAGGTGCTCACACTACGCCACAATCTAATCTTTTTTTTTCAATGTAAAAAAAATATATATCAAGGCAATACAAAAGTTCTTAAAAATCAAGAAAAAAATATTAAAACTCGGGTTATTGAATCAATTGGGTTTAATAAACTTGATTAATTTAATAACTTGAAGAAAAATACAATGGTAATAAAGTGAAAAACAATTGACAATTAAAAAAAGATATTAAAAAAAATTCAACTTGAGCTCATCCGAGTTAGCATGCCAAATATTCAACTTGGTTATAATAATAGGGTAACCTTGTTGAAAGCAAATTGAATAAAATCATTAAGTTCAATCACAAAAAAAAAAAATCTCAATGCTGAAAGGTGAAATTGAAAAAAAAAACAAGAAAAAAAACCTCGA
>Ga0307510_10008672_pt1 | contig 12114 bp, 13 predicted proteins | sample 12_EM_MG_FD_207224 | JGI IMG/M metagenome (GOLD analysis project Ga0307510, IMG submission 207224) | Populus trichocarpa ectomycorrhiza microbial communities from riparian zone in the Pacific Northwest, United States - 12_EM | ecosystem: Host-associated > Plants > Roots > Unclassified | place...
TGTGGTGCTTAAATGTCTAATAAAGGTTACAACATCGTTGTCCTTAACCACGGGCAGATCTTTATTCCCATTTTTCCCAGAGACAGCAGGATAAGTTAAGTGCCTGTTCCCTTGGCGATATGATGAAAATGCCTTGCTGGTGCAGTGGTTATCAGGTCGAGAAATAATTAACTTCCTGTACAATTAACAGGGGTCTGGACCTTCGGTCCTCAAATTGAGCTATTATCATCGAACAATCCATCGTGTAGTTTATGAGATATAAAAAATCCTGCCCTACAGGAACTAGAGGACTGAAGAGCTTAAGCCTTCCTTAATATGGCTGTAGCGCTAATCGGACCTTCTGCCAGGTGATAGAATCCACTCTAGGCCACTCCCATACAGGTGGGGTCTGCGATCGGCGGGTAGCAGAATAGAAATCAAACAATTGCTTTTTTTTCATTTTTCTCAAAAAAGCTGATCTACCTCCCTTGATTCGGGGGGGGAAATGACTACGAATTCTGCATGCTACTGGATTCTCTAGTCTTGTACGTACTAGGTATTGGAGAGGAAAATGTAGCGATTAGTGTTCTCAATAGCCCGGGGGGGGCGCTGGAACTTGGGGGATGGACTACTAGGAACCCCGGACCAGACCCGACGGCGAGAAAGTATCCCGCTCTCGTCCTCATAATCCAAGGAAGCCGTTATCACCATTGACGACGGGCCCGACAACCAGTGACATTCTTGGCGGACGCCGGCCGTAGATGGGGCAGTCTGTGGGGCGCTATGGGTAACGGTGGGTGGCTGTGAATTGCAGTGGGGCACCATGTAGCTCCACCAGAGGATGGTCTCCGATCGAGCACGAAAATGTTGTATCCCTTGCTAGGTGGGAAAATTGAAAAGATATATTTAAAGTAGCGAGGATACGTACCTAGAAGTGGAGATGGGTGAACAATAGCTGCACGGAGAAGGCACGGACCAACCACCCAAAAATCTCCCAGTATTACCATCCAAAACCACAACTTTTACTGCTTTCTTATATCCTTTTTTTTATATTCCGGTGACTCCTCGTTGGTTTGATGGGGTTTATATTGAAATACGATACTGGTATATTTGCTGCAATATGGCGTGGACCTTGGGGGATCTGTGCTGCACAGTAGAGCAGAAAACTGTATAGTGTATTGCTTAGCGATTCCTAATGTGTGGCTTTTAGAGGAGCCCGGCTATGGATGAACGAACTACTGATACTCTCACGAGTTGCTGGAGTTCTCGGGGCGTGCATTGGGATTAAGCCCCACTGATCTTCGTTCCCTGCGCACTATAAATGAGATGACTGGGGGAAGTGCTGATTCCATGTGTCAGGAGAAAAGGGAGGGAAAGAGAACGAGACATTGCTAAGGGTACAATGGGGGGCTGCTAGGCCGGACGCCCCCCGCTCTGAATCGTCGGAAGACGAGGCGGGACGATAAAAAGTAAGAAATCACCCCCTCTCGCCTATCTTCAAGACGGATGCTACTTAAATGCTAGAGCTGGCTTGGTTAGGGTGAAATATATTGAATTAAGTTGTCTGATGGGGCAATCGTCACTTTATGTTTACGATACTCAGTTGATCTTGTAGGATTCCATTTTGGTGGCCCCCGGTCAAAGCTATGTAAGACGAAGGTGACCGTTGTCCTATAATGACTGTTGCATTATCAGACACGTTACTTCGAGAAGGACTGACTGCCCGCCCCCCTGTGAGTTCTGGCAGTGGTCTAGAAGATATAATCAGATCGGGTACGTTACTTCCTTCCTTCCTTTTTCTCCCGTTTGCTAAAGACGAAGGGTACCTGAGGGGCCAGCAGAACGCCCAAGGGAAAAGGAAATCGGAAAGGTGGGGGCGGGGCCAATAAGTATCTCTGGTCTAGATGAAAATACACAAGAAGCCTCTTGTGAGCTTTCCAAATTATCTAGAGATGAGTTATATTGGGCTGCGGGCGTAAGAATAGATACGAATGGAGAAAGGTGTATTCCAACTCCCTTGGAATCTTAAAGTGCCGAAGCTAGTCGCTGGTGTCTAGTATAGGTTCTGAATTGTTGGTAGGGAAGGCGACAGGAGGGAGGGAGGAATCTTGTAGTTCTAGGATGTCTTTCATACGGCAGGGTTTGGCGGGGGTCAGCAAGTTCACTGATCTTCCTCATCCGGGCCCGGGGGATATCTGTAGACTGGTGAACGCCATGCGCCTAGATCAGTACTCTGAGGAAGCATCCTCTCAGGGAGGAGGTGGTCTCGGGAGCCTACGTGAATTCGGGGATGGCTTTCTTTGCAATATTAGGGACAACGAGGTGCTAGCGGTTTTCTACCTTCCGTGGTGGGCGGCTCGGGGCCGGGATGCTAATATATCACTCTTGTGTCTGGTCTGATTCCATTATTCTGTGTCACTCTTACTTTCTAGATATTATGCTTTGCGCAGTTGGTTGTGAGCCTTGTGTTTTCTCTGCTCTCCTGTACTGTGGCTAAGCAGATAAGGTGTTCAAACCATCAAGGAGGAGGTTTTTTTTCTCTGCAGTTTTATATTTTCGCGAGTCCCAGAGGTCGCTAGGATCATGGTGTCTCACTCGTGAAAACTATAAACAGTCAGTGAATCTGCTACGAACTGTATTGTGGGAAAAGAAGGAGACTTTATTCAGATTTCTTGGTGGAAGGAGAAGAAATTTAAAGAGAAGAAGCGAGGCACTATTTAAGGAAGCAAACATAGGGGAATCACTCCAGTGCAGGAATGCATACGTGGCCTACCCCTATGCATTTCTCCTACAATATTAAGCAACACAGTGCAGAGGATATCTACGAGTAGAAGAATCGGAGAACAATGGAGCAGTAAATACATTTTAACAGAATCTGCGGGGGACGTTTCTGGAGCCTCTCTCAACTGGTACCTATACCGTATCCCGCTTGCTTAAGTAGGTAAATGTCGTATGTCGTAAACTTATCCTAGCTATTCCTGGCTTTCGATAAGATAGATGTTGCGTAGGAGCCACGAACTCGACTACGTGTACACGTGTGAACAACCACACCTGGCCAACATACGTATGTTCCGAAACCACACCTCCTACTTAAACCTTCCCCCCCTTCCTCATCTCTCTTCCTCTCTTCCCCATATATCAACACTATTTCATTCTCATTACGAAAAATGTCTTTGATTTGCATTCAGACCATTTCTGTCCCCGAACGAGCTCTCGGGTGGCTACTATATTATTTCTTCCTTTCGCTGGCATTGTCTACGCGTGCATTGGGACTTTTGGGGTCAGCAATGGTGTTGATACCCGGCAATTTGGAAAAGTTGCTTCGCGAATTGTTTTTGCTCTCTCGTGGCTGGATTGGTCTGTTCAACTTATCCGTTCTCATTAAATTCTGTGAATGCCACCTTATTCAATATATTCTGACGTCATCTACTATAGGTGCCGATAAAGAGGCAATGGGTTTCGATGGCCTGTCAGAGCCTATGATTCCACTGGAGGAGTTTCTAAACCTCTGCTCACCTGCAGCATCCTGGGCCGATGGAGATTCCAACTCTCTCACTGCCTTCTCTGTCTCCTCTCCCACTCCCTCCCTCACTGCCGGGACAACACTGAGCACATGTGGGGATCTTGCTTCGGGATACTGTTCGAGTGATGAGTCTTCGACGTATGGGGAGCACCAAGACGGGGGGGACTTCGATGACTGTGCGTCTGACGAATCGTCCACTTATGGTGAGATCCCAAGAGATCTTTATTTCAACGGCGCTGCTGCCGCTCGTTGGAATTCAAACACTTCCCACCCCCCTTTGGACGTCTTGGTTGATCGGGAGATCTCGTGCATTGGGTCGAATGTGGAGTCGAATACCTCTGACGCCTCGTCGGAGTACGAGTTGGTCTCTCGGAATCGTTGTTTTGACTGGTGCGAGGCCGTTCGTGGGGTAGTTTGAAGGAACGTTTTTTTTGGGCCGCCTGGTAGGAGTCCGGTGTCTTTGGGAAATAAGTCTAAGAGGGGGGCAATGAGGGTAAGATCAGAGAGTATCAAATGTTCCATTATAGGGTGTTCTAGCAGCTGTACCAGGGAATGTCTGGTGAGGAATCCGGTGCATCTGCGGGGTGGATCAAGGAACGGGCAGGAGCAATGATGGGTGTTAGGGATGTATGGTGGTGGTTGTGAGGCAGAGGCTAACTGAAGTGAGATAAGGGGTTACCTAATCCCACCATATAACATGGTATGATAACTGATGTATTGATATGGCCCAGTGGCTCGGAGGTAATTCAGCCTTCTAGTCATGCGGGATAGCTGGCCTTGAGACAAGGGACTGATGCCCTGTATTTTATTTTAGGGTTTCGTGAACTTTTGCGGCAATCGTCTGCACTTTATTTTGTGATGTTATGCAAACGTATGGTTTCTCTATGTACATCAGCTTGGATTGACGCCTTGAAGTAGTGTTGGGATTTCTCGCTAGGATCAATCTACTTGATGGCTAGGCGGGGAGTGTTTGGGGGTGTAAGAGAATTACAGGCTGTGTATGTTTTTCCTATGACAAAGGGAATTCGATCTCTATCCCTGGGTGTTGGCTCATGGAGAAACTCGCTGCGTGATACTAGCGTACTGTACTGTTATAGAACGAAAAGCGCCAGGGATCTAACCCCCCTCCGCGTTTTAACAATCTGGAACGAAAGTGGGCTTAACAGATGGAGTGACTCTAGCATTTTTTGCTGGGTTTGAGGGGGGGGACAGGTTCGGGTTTTTAATGAGTGAGATATTATTCTAGTAGAAGGCCTTTAGGGTAGGCCCAATGCATGTGTATATGGGGCAGTTTCAGGCTCTTACAGCATCATTCCTACTAGCCATTACACCCCTTAAGTTTGACAATGCGGCGCGCTTGAGTGTTAAGATCTGGTCGTACCAAAGCTATGTGCGTATCCCGGTGGAGACCTTTGCAAGGTCGTATTCAAGCAAGACAACTGTGGCGCTAGAGAGGCTTTGGTGTGAAAGCTGTTGTTCGCTTTTCGTACGCTAAGGAGAGAACAGCACTCTACATCATAGGGCTACGCACACACATTGGTATTCTGGATTGTGCCGGGTTATGGCTGTGAGTTTTTATTTGATTTTTGGGGTGGGGTTGAAACGATTTCCTTCAGCTTCGTGACTCCAGCGTCATGCGCCCTCCTAATTTCCATAATCAGCTATACGGAGTCCACAGACCCCCGACACGACGTCAGTGATTAGGGGACTATGATACCAGCACTTCTCTTGTATGGGGTTAGACTCGCAATGCTGTGACTAGCCTTCCAATCAAGCCTCTAAGGTACCCTCCACATCTTCCCAAGAGCCAACACTTCCAGGTCCCTAGCGTCTCCAACACTCTCCGCCACATCGGCGTCGCTCCCCAGCCTCTCGCTACAATCTCAGAGCCCCCTAATCTAATCATGACAGCCGAAGGTTGCACCCTAGAGCTGTGTGTTCAAAAGCTTGCTCACTCTTGACTAGCCTCTCAAACTCCTTGGTGACGATGGGAGGAAGTGAGATATTTTAGATTGTCTGAGGCCACAAACCGCATCTAAGAGCCCAGAACGGGTGAGAGGAGACTAGTGGGCTCCCTGAAAGCTTATTCAAATCTTCGGGTGTAGTTGGCGTTTTTCGATAGCAGTAATAATAGAAATTATTATCCGTCGAATGCACCGTTTGGGAATTTCCGCATTTTCACCGCTGGAAGGGGGTAGGAGCTGGTGGAAAGGTCATTACTATCATTATTATTTTCTAAAAGTAAAAAAAGTTTAAAGTATCATATGGGCTAAGGAGGGTGATAAAGGTTCTGGGGAAACTGCTTTGGAAAAGGCGTCTCAGGGTCCCGTTGTTGAAGGGGTATGTGGACAGTCCCGGGTCTTTGAGCATGAGTGATCACTTGTGCAAATCCCTCAAAGCTCCAGGGTTCGATACGGTATCATATTTAGTGTATTGTAAGATTATCCGTAATAGGCGTTTACACTTTAATGAAAGAGGTGTTTTTTTTCCCTTTAACTTTTGATGTCCAGTTTAAAACATTATTTTCATTTTTCCAGTAAGGTGATAACGAAGAAGAATCTCCGTCTACCCCAACCCCTCCCCCAATTCGCAAAAGCCTCACAAAGCAAACAAAGCCATCAGCCATGCCCCAAGGGCAAACCCACCCGGCCTAATCCCACTTGCCGAATTTGGGGTCCCTTTACTAGTGGTACTGGTAGCCTTGGCCACGGTGGTAGTGGCGGTGCCAGAACTTGTGGTAGTGGAAATAGTAACGGTGATATCAGCAGATTCTGCAGCACCAGTGGTCGAGGTCCCGCTAGGGAGAGCAGAGCCACAAACACCTTTTGCATAAGCGGATGCTTCTGTATATTTTTTTCGACCCCGTTAGTGTAAGCCCTTATGTAAAATACCGTGATTTGGGAAATGTGGGAAGAGGGGGAGTAACGTTTCAACTCTTCACCATTGCAACTCCTCCCAATGCAGAGGCTGATCTTATTGGTGAAGCTTTGGTCGCGGCACATACAAGGGTAGTCGTCGGATTGGCATCCGGTCATGGATGCGAAGGCGTTTATTGCGCAAGCGACCTATTTTGAAGGGTGCTAGTTAGCATAAGAATTTACAGGGGGGGGAGAGGAGAGGAGGGGGCCCTACAGCGCAGCGGGGGAGTCCTGAAAGATCGGCTCCGGTTGGAAGAGCGCTAGTTTGTGGGTTGGAGGAGACAAGGGCAGATAGTAAGGAGATGATGAAGATGAGGGAAGAGAAATGCATTTTGAGTAATGTGAATTTCGGGGTAAGGTGGATGCTTGATTGTAACGATGAAAAGTGATGTTCTTTTGTGAGTGGTAAGGAAGAGGAGAGAGTGCTTAGAGTCCTTAGGTGATGTGAGCGTGTGAAACTTTGGGTATTTGTAGGGTGAAACTTTTGTCCTATAGTATTTTTGTTTGCACGAAGAGGTGTTTGGCTCCTGTTTGAAGGGAGTTGTAGAAATTCTATGCCAGCGGGAGGTCTTTGCCCACTGATGAGAGAACTGATTTCTATGGAGCCCAATTGATTGGAGGGCCTCCTGTCTGAATGCCACGGATGCAATGATTATTCTATGTTATTGAGTGACCTGGAATCTACGAGATAGCTAGACGGGCGCTTCAAGAGATTCATAGGTTGCGGCGCGAATCGTAGCTTAGTGATAGAGAAAAAAAGCACCTTCTGATGAATTGCTGCTAAATGGCAAGTAGGAGAATTTGCCTCATGGTTCCTCCTATTTTTTTCTTTCACAAGTTGGGCGCAGTGGGAGTTTCCATAATGCATCAAACCCATGATATACAGCTCTGATGCAGTGGGCTAGATGGCGGGGCTCACGGGAGATCACTACAGTCACTCTCCCATTCTACCTAGCCACCAATATACCTTCTTTCAAACGGACTATCGATCACCGATGTCACTCAGAAAATACTCACACAGTTTGATCATTGACCATCCTGACACGATAGAGCTAACAAGCGATACGGCCCTGTATTACCCAAGTACCATACTTATAGATATTTCCGCACCTACTGTAAAATCTGGTGAAACCCACCACCTCCACTAGCCCCCTAACCTTTGGATTTAGAGGCAAGAGCTCCCATCATAATAAGAATTAGCGGTTTCCTGACAGACTATAAGACCAGCCCTTGGGACATGCTGGATCTCATTAACTGGTATTCGTGATTCTGTTAGTTTGCCAAACTAAGCTTATCCCTTGCTGACTGGCCGATCACCAGTGGTAACCTAATAGTGGATTTAGTGAGATTTTATGGTAACTCTAATCATAATATTCCCATGGTTAATTACTCCACTAATGGATACCACCTGATTACAAGCTCTTGTATTATATCCCCGGAAAACATCCTTCCAGGTTGTATATACGGGACGGGAATTAAGGTAGAATAAAGTTCCCCCTAACTGCCTCTTAAAGCAGCAAGACACTGAAAAATGAATATCTGCATCAGGGCCCCTCATTAATGCAGGTGTCGTATACCGGCCACCTAACTAGCTAGCAAGCTTCAGTGATTATCAGCCGGATGCAGTCAGAATTAATATTACTTATTACTAGAAGTCTGCCCATCTGCGGGATTCTAGCTATTGATGGAATCTTTCTTATTAATCTCTGTTTCGAACATTGACGGGCGGCACGAAACCTTCATGTCTTGGTGGTCCAGAAGATATCTACTCCAACTTTGGTCCCACATATTCAACAAAAGAAAGCACAAATGCTAATCTAGCAAACCCAGACCAACGCAGGAACCTGCCGACATATGTAACACACTCGCCAACCAATCCCATTCAAAAAGCGGAGACGGGTTCACCCGACACAACACTACATCTCACAAGCTTGGAGCCCTAATACGAGCTCCCCAAAAAAAGTGATAGAGAGAGAACGCAATGCCAAGACTATGTGCATGGAGTTAACCGGGGATAAATCGTGGCCGGGTCAGGGTTTCCCCGCCCGGTGCGTTTCGAGCTCCGCACGGAGAGATAATCTAGCCGAGCAAACATTCGGCTCTCAAGTACCGGTAGACTACGGTAGATGCTGGAGGTGAATATTGCTTATTCATGGCTGGCACACGCAGGGTGAGGCGAGTGATTCTTGATGTGTGGGTTGGGTAACTAACTATTCAAGCATGTGAAAGTAGTATTGGGAGACTAGCAACCCACCCCCTCATCATGAGGCTGCGCATATCTACTATGATACAGTATAGAAACAGCCTCGGGGTGTTCCTAGAGGGGCCATCGCCCATCCAATTAAAAGAGGCATTCACGGAAGGTCGCGCATGGAGACTAACTAGCGATTGAGAAATTGATCAGATCGTTTGCAGGCCAAAGTCCCTAGAAGCCCCCTGAAATTCATAATTCGTCATTGAGCAGCTATGATTGGAAGCTCTTTGAATGAAAATACAACTAATTATTATAGGCTTCGGGCTTGGTGGTTAAAGCTTTGAAGCCCTCTCCTTCGCACTATCAATCCGATCCCCCTCATCATCCTGCTCGGCGACCGTCAAGTCTGGGAACTCCGCCGGCACAATTCTACGGGGAATAGTCCCCGGGACCAGAGAGTACTTTGAGAAGTCTGTGGTTCCTGCATGCTTCCTAAGGAAATCCTCGTCTGTATCGAGGAGCCCGTTGATGGTCTCTACCGGGGCATTGATCATTGCTATGATAGCGTCGCTGAAGATGGTCTGTCAAACAAGTAAGCCATTCATGCCTGGCATGGTAGTAGAAGGAATATAGCTTACGGCATGCCGGAGCTGCTTCGGATCTACCCTCCCGGTGGCACCGGACTGGATAGCCTGTGAACAATAAGCCTTATCCCTTCCTAACGCAAGGATATACGACGTATGACCCACCGCCGCTGGCCAAATCCCACAAATCCCCAGCCCCTTCTCCCCCTGTCTCTCCCAATCCACCGCCAATCCCTTAACCATAACACTCATCCCCACCTTACCAACCGCATACGCCGTCTTCCCGCGGAAAAATCTCGAATATATCGGGGGGCAAACAACCACAACCCTTCCAATTCCCTGCTTTTTAAATGCCGGGATGATAGCCTGCAGAGTGATATATAACCCTTCGGGGTTAACCTGCTGCAAAAGGCGGAAGCGGGATGTGGGAGTAGTGCCAAGGGCTGACCAGTAGATAGCGCCAGAGTTGTAGATCACGACATCAATCCTAGAGAACTTTGAAAGAATATCTTGAATCAGGGATTTAATGCTTGCTTCGAAGCGGACGTCAGTTGGGATTGTGAGGGCAGTGCCCCCAGACTCAGTGATTTCCCGCGCGACGGTGGTTATCGTTGACTAAGCCCTCTAGTCAATGATGGACAAAGGTGCGAGGGAGGAAGGAGAGAATCACCTGAGGAGAGTTGGGATCGGGCGGGAATGTGTGCGGCGCAGACTCATCAGTTGTACTTTTTGCAGCGAGGACGACTACTGTGTTGTCAGTGCAATATCCTGGTGGAGGACGCCTGCCCCCATAAAATAGCCATAATAGCTCCATCGTGCAAGGGGGCCAAACCAATGTAACCAGCGTGAGCAAGATCAATTGCAACTTGACGCCCGATACCCCTTGACGCACCAATTACAAGGGCAACCTTCTGAGAGCTATCTCCAGACATATTTTAAATTCGTATTTGCCTTTCACGAGCACGAGTTTGTTGGGGAGTTGAAGAAAAAGGAAATAGCCTTATATGCTGTATGCGCTGCAATGTTGCACAGCAAGGTTGAGCCAACCGAGGTAACTGAAGTCGATCACTAAACGTGCAGTACACATAGATAGGTTGCCCGTATAGTAATCAGCGCAGCTCCTGTATCACGAACAATACCACTGCTTGTATGATACCTGCACAATAGAAATACTATATAACTGAACTATTTACGCTGCTCGGAAAGCTGGTCAACAAAGGAACTCCTCCACCACAATATTGCAACAATGACTTCCACCGCTACAATTAAGACCTATCTCGATTGTGGTATGTTACCCCTCCCGCTTTCCCTTCCCCCAAGCATGTACTGAACAATGCACGAAACCACAATATGGTAGCTAATAAATCCACAAGTATCTCCATACTCCTACTACGCCTTCACTTTCCTAAACAAGCACCGCGAAGCCCTAAATTCCCACGGGGTGAGCATAGAATTTGTCCCGATCTTTCTCGGGGGAGTGAACGTTGCGACAGGGAACCAACCCCCGTGGAAGCTCCCTGCGAAAGCTGCGTACTCGGCAATCGACTTAGGGAATGCCAAGAGGTACTTCGGACTTCCAGCCATGAAGAGACCGAGCGTGTTTCCGATCTCCACGATTAAAGTATGCTCACTTCTCTTCATAACATGCGCCGTGGATAAGGACTAATGGGTGTCTTGCGTAGGCGCAACGGGGACTAATCTACATAAAATCTCACTTCCCAGAGGAAACCTACCTAGAGGCGTTCCGTCTTCTATGGGTCTCACTCTGGGAACAGGACAAAAACATCTCGCAGGAGTCGCAGCTTGTGGAGACTTGGAAGGGATTGTTTAAAGAGGAAGAGCTAAAGAGTATCATCGAAGCAACTGAGGAGGAGGAGTACAAGAACGCCTTGATGGAGAACACCAACGAAGCAGTCAAGAACGGGGCGTTTGGGTCACCGTGGTCGGTCGTTAGGAACTCGAAGGGGGAGGAAACGAGATATTTTGGGAGTGACAGGTTTCATTTCATGTGGGATTTTCTTGGGATTGGGGATGGTGCTAGGTTTGTTCCGAGTGCTAGGACGATGCTTTAATATAGCATCAGGGTTTTCTTTATTGCCTACTTTTGTGCGGCATAGTGTTATCGCAATATACAAATCTTGATTGTTCTTCGACGTTGATCCCAGTACTCTCACAGTGTGTTTCATTCGATCCTAGAAGCTGTTAGCCCGGACCAGCTCTGGAGCCTCTACCGAACACTACTCGCACTGGGCTGTACAAGTTACAGACATTTAGAACCCGAATACTTGAGTCCGAGTTTTGTATGGGCGGTCAGCTACGCATAGATAATTTACCATACGAAAGTTTTATCCCTGTCCTTTCCTGTACCAAAGAATAGTTAGGTCGGGGATACTAGCCATGGCATTCGGGGAACATTTGTCCTCTGACAAAGAAAGCAAGTATTTCGGAGGTAGAGCATAGATATACACCGGAACCCCCCCATTCCTCGTTCTATCGATATCATAAGAGAGTGCTATGATTGGATACTGTTGTCCTCTTTTACCAAAGATAAAGTATCAGTCCCCTGAATTGGCTATTTTCTGAAGAAGCAGTTAAAAGATCAAGAAAAAAGAGTACTATTGGCCAGTTCCTATGGTCTAATGGCTTAGGAGACTGGTCGGCTAATTTGAAACAGGAACCATCATGAGTTCGAATCCGGGGGGCAGTGGAGTACCGTAGTCGAGCATTAAAAAAATGCTCGGCGAACCACTTTTTTACTGGGGGGTAGGTCTAGGGTTGGTAATACCCTTAGGTCAATTCCCGCCAAATGTTGCGGTGGGACTGCTGGCTAGTGTTCGGGTACTACGAAGGTACAGCGCCTAAGTTTTGAATATTTTACTAGCAGGGGATGTTCGACTAACAGGGATGAGGAGGTGA
>Ga0307510_10008673_pt1 | contig 12114 bp, 6 predicted proteins | sample 12_EM_MG_FD_207224 | JGI IMG/M metagenome (GOLD analysis project Ga0307510, IMG submission 207224) | Populus trichocarpa ectomycorrhiza microbial communities from riparian zone in the Pacific Northwest, United States - 12_EM | ecosystem: Host-associated > Plants > Roots > Unclassified | place...
GGGTTCATGGAGAATTACCTGTATTGGTATGCACACGGAGAAGTATTTGTTCGTAATAAGAGCATGGGAGAAAGGGTGGTTGGGTCAACTTCTAGTGCTAGCAACGTGCAGGGAGTTGCAAATGACAACAGTAATCCTTATAGGAATATGGTTATAGATGCAATGAGAATGAATCAAGGTAATGTCAGTCAATGTCCAATCGTAAAAGAAGACACTAATGCAGATGCAACTAGGTTTTTTGATCTGTTGAAAGATTCTGATAAACCATTACGGGATGGCTGTACGAACCACAATAAATTATCGGCTGTAGCACAGGTGTTCACCATCAAGTCAGATCACGGGTTGAGTGAGGTCGATTATGACGAAATTATCGAATGGGCGAGAAGTATTTCACCTGAAGGGAACAGGCTGAACAAGTAGAATAAAGAGTTTTTATTCAAATGCTATTGGTATGACACCACTGACAGAGGAATCAGAGTTGATCCTCACTATGGTCTGGTAAAAATCAACTCAAAAGTTAGACTCCGCAACGTAAACGATGTCTTTGTTTTCGCAAAGCAATGTCAACAAGTTTATTACACATACACCCCTTCCTTTAGAAATAATCGATCAAGAGTTGATTGGTTATCCATTTTAAAAACGAAACCCAGGGGTCGTGTCGAGGTTGTTCAGGATGAGAACGAAGACACAAGTGTGCGAGATGAAGTCTTTCAAGTTAGTGAGTTGGTTGAACCATATCGAGTTGCTCCTTCCATTGACTTGGAAGAAAATTCAAATTTTTATGTTTTCAATGATAGTCTTATTGATGTTGACGTAGAGGAGTTGGATGTTGTTTTCAGCTCTAGTGGACAAGCAAATGTTGATGAAAATGATGATATTTATATTGAAGATTGCGATGGAGCTGATTACTATTCAATTGACGACGAACTATCAGGATCACATAAAGTGAAAAGCATTTTTTTATAATGTAATATATATTATGGATGATATTTTGTAACACGAAATATTTATTTTATAAGTGTTAACTGTTGTTATTTTTTTGTGTGATGGGCAGTTTGTAATTTAAGTTTTTGCAGAAAGGTAAATAGGCAATACAAACACAATCTTTCATGCACAGTGCACGATCACCGACAAATTTGCAGACGGATTACCGTCCGTCGACATTTAACAGAGAGCTTCACTGGAAATGCCACAATCACTGACGAATTTGTGTGCGGACGGATTACAGTCCATCGACATTTCATAGAGACTTCACTAGAAATGCCACAATCACCGATGACTTTTGCAGACGGATATTGTCCGTCGGCCTTTCACAAAGAATAGCGCAAATGCCACAATCATCGACGAATTTACAGACGGATTACAATCCGTCGGCATTTGTCAGCAATTCAAAATTACTGACACATTCATCGACAGAATTACCAACGGATTGCAAAAAATATGGAGGGTAATTAAAAATTCTGGTGTGAAATTCAAAATTTATCGACGGATTTTCGAAACATCACCGACGGAATAATTAAAAATAATATTATTTAAATTGGACGTCGGGAATTCTGTCTGTAAAACTATGCTATAAATCTCATCGACCGCCCCTTCAGTTCATTTCTTCATCTCCTTCATTTGACATCTCTCATTTTCGTTTTTTTCCTCTCGTTTGCTTCAAATCTCTTGTTTTTTGCTTGTAATCTCTAGTTATATCTTCAACAAATTAAAATGTATGTATTTCCTCTACCTCATTTGCTTTAAGATTTTATTTTTTCATTTGTTCTCTGTTGTAGCTATTGTTATTTTTGTTATGTTTTTTGTTTTGGTGTATTTTTATAATTTAGATAAAGTCTTGAAATCAATACATTATTAAGGTAAGTATTTTTCATTCCTAAAGTCTATAGTTTTTTTTTTAATTTGTTCAATATATCTTGTTGTTTGTATTGCCATAATAATTGAACACTTTGTTGAATTTTAATTGTTATTGTTGAATTTACCTTGTAATTAGTAATTGAATACATATGAATAAATTTAATTATTTTATCTCAATTTTAGTCTATTGTTGCATGATATGTGTTTAAGTATTTCCATTAATTTTAATTTTGATTGTTGAATTTACCTTGTAATTAGTATTTGAATACATATGAATAAATTTAATTATTTTATCTCAATTTTACTCTATTATTGCATGATATGAGTTTAAGTATTTCTATTAATTTTAATTTTTATTGTTGAATTTATCTTGTAATTAGTAATTGAATATATAGGAATAAATATAATTATTTTATCTCAATTTTACTCTATTATTGCATGATATGTGTTTAATTATTTCTATTAATTTTAATTGTTATTTGTATAGATGTTAGGTTATATACAAGATATTTTACTAGGGTCAATTGGTTGTGGCTATTGTAAATATTTACAGGTTTGAAAACTTTTGGTAGTCTCCAGTGTAGGGGAGGTGCTGCCGAAATGTTTTTTAACAATCGAATTTAATTATGGAATTATTCATATAAAATTGTGTAGATGCGTAAAACGAAATCAACAGCTTGTCGCTCACATAGGGTTGCAGCTAATTCTTCTAGCAGCGAGGATGACATGTCCTTAGGTGCTAATCAAGAAGAGGCACATGCGCCGCCTACCGATGCTACCTCTTCCAGCACGGTTTCACAGTGCATAAGCGGTGTGCCTTCACAGCGGAGTCAATTCACCCATAAGTACGAGGCACAGTGGAAGGATGACCTTTCAATGTAAGTTTGTTTTGATTTTTGTTTTTTTTTTTATTATAACATATTTTATGAACTAATCAATATTTCATTAATTTATTTTATTTTCAGGTTCAGGTTCACAAACATTGAGGCTGCCCGAGTAATATCATCAGCGTTTAAATCATCGATGGAGATTCTATTATTTCAATGGAGTCAGGCATCCAGACATCCTGAATGGATACCGAATATCGATACATGGTTTGACAAATTTGAGGTTGGTGTTAATTTCTAATTTCCAGCTTATTTTTAATAAATTTTTAATATAATTGTATATAAATTATTATTTTTATTTTAAATAAATTACTTATACACAGCACAAATTTGAGTGGGACAACGCACTTGACAATGTTGTGAGGAGGGTGTGGGAAAATCACGTGGCAACTAGGTAACATCGAAAATAATACGATATTTTTTTAAAAAAACAATTATGCTTTAAAATCTAATTTGTCACTATGGAAGTAGGTTGCGTGATTTTTGGTATGAAGCACAAAAAAAGGCAAAAAAAAAACGCGAGAGATAAAGGTCTCCAAGGTTGGAACGACGTGGCGGTCTGGAGGGATTTCAAACCGCTACACATCCCGGAAGATATTTGGCCGCAATATATTGAGCACGTGACGTCTAAGCGGTTCACACGACGCTCACAATCTGGTGCTTGCAACCGGGACCGGCAAATTCATGGTTCGATGACAACGCACACCGACGACTTCGTTCCATTTGTTGCACATGCGAAACGAATGGTAAGATTAATTTAAATGAAATATATCGTTAAATAATTTGTTGTTACTTAATTAATTTTTTTTCTTACAAGCTACGCCTCTTGGATGTTAGCCGAGACCAATGGAGCTGTTTCTAGAGACGCACGTGCGGAGTCAAGACCGCTAAAAGGGGGTGCAACACAGTTCATTGACAATCGTGCTCAACACTTTGTGGTATGTTCGTTCAACCATTTTATTTTGTAAGTTATTAATTTTATTGAATTGAATATGATGATTTCTTTTTTCATTTTTAGGAAACCTATAATAACCGGTTGAAGGAGAGATATGGGGACGATCCTTCGACACATCCGGATTTCAATCCGGATTTGTGGATAGAGGTAGGATCGTCTGATGGACCCGATACAAATCGGGTGTACGGACTCTTCAACTCTACGGCCGAGAACTTGCGGGCGGCCCGTAGTGTCTCAACCATTGAGAGCTCTCAATCAGTATCGAGCACCCAATCTAAGGAGTTCATGGCCTTGCAGCAACACACGGCTCATCTCACTGAAAAATATATGCAACTATCAGTGAATTATGACAACACATGGCAAATTATGAACAACACACGACTCATCTCACCGAGAAATACGAGCAACTCTAGGCGAATTATGAACAACTTAGCCAAATGGTCATGAACTTAACATCGCAAAGTGGTGATACATGTGCGCACCCTTTTTGGCTGTATGGTTCCGGGAACAACCAACCTCCTCTAGCTCCGCCATTGTGCTAATTTAATATTTTTTTGGAAACACATTCAATTTGTAATGAATATTATTTAATTTTATTTTTTTATTTTTGATGTTTAATAAAATTTTATTTGCATAATTGTTTTTTTTACTATTAATTTATATTATTTATTCTAAATAATTAAAAAAAACAAATTTAAAAATACACACCGACGGATTTATAGACGGATTCTGTTCGTCGGCATTTCACAGAGGGTGGTGGAAATGCCACACTCACTGACGACATTGCAGACGGAAAGAATCCGTCGGCACTTTACCGAGAGCTGAAAAATATTTACTGGATATGCCACTATTACCGACGGAATTAAGTCGTCGGTATATTTCCAGTGGGAATTGTTTTTGGCGTGCATTTTCCGTCTGTAAAACCATCGGCAATATTATTTTTTTTTACCTGCAGAGTTAGCGACGGAATGTGGTATTACCGACAAAAAGGATGTCGAATGACGCTTTCTGTCGGTGATTTAGTCGATAAAAAAATTACCGACGAAGTCTGAATCTTACTTATATCCGTCGGTAAAACTGTGAAATCTTGTAGTATAATCACTTAACTCAGTGTAATAATTTTCTTGTGTTGATCAAATCAATACATGAAGGTGTCACAATAAAACGACCATTGGTGTGGCATGCGCAACCATCTAAATCAATGCTACTATGCAAATACATGTTTGATTTGCTGAAAGCGTGAAGAGGGAGTCCCATTACAGCAACATCCATTAAGATCTGTATCAATATTTTCCTGCCTCCAATAATATATCAATTGTTAGCTTGAATTCTACTGATGCATGCATGCTGTATTCTTGGCTGGCCTACTAGAAAATGATGTAAGACTGATTATAGACCTCATGGGCGATCGGCATTGCTAAAAAAACTTAAATTTGATTATCTAAAGCGAACCTACTTTGCACTATAATTAACGGAGACCCCTCAAGAAACTCCCATTTCATTGTTTCTTGTGGTTGAAGATTAAGTGATCTTCTATCCTGTTGGAAAAAAGGAAAAATTGTGGTGACGAATCGATAATTGGATTGCGTTTCCATCCGTTGTCTGACCTGTCAAATCAAAACATTCCATTTAAAAATATAAAAAAGGAATGTTGCTGAGTGTAGCCAACTTTCTTCACAGAAAGTCTTGTAAACTACAATTCACCTCATAGATTCATTTATCTGGCCAGAAATCATCCATGTTTATGGCATTATCGTCTGTTTCATTAAGGCATTATTGGACCTTAATGGTTGTTGTGATCACAGGTACCCCATATCATCATCACCAACAAGACGAAGTTTGGACGCACACTAACCCATTGTTGAACATTATATACAATTATATATTCAACATTTTGACAACGAAAACAAACAGAAGGAAAACAGGAATCCAACCCCACATTTGAAAGTAATCATCACTTTATCAAGTTAGGGAACATACTATCGAGTAGCGAATTCAACAATGAGATAAATATACTGCGCACTACAAGAATTTTTAGATTTAAGGAAGGAATTTTATATTGATATTTATACTCTCAATCTATCAGTACAAATTTTATTGACAGGCTCACAAACAACAATACTCTATAAAAAAAAACTTTTGTAAGTGATTTATGATTTGTGATTTGTTGATGAGTCCATCGGTAATAATTTTACCGATGGATTTATGATGACAAAAATACACCAAAAAAATTTATCCACTTTATTCTGTTGATATTTACATTGATGAATATAACATATCACCGATAAAAAAAACATATGTAATTTCATTGATGATTTTTTTTGTCCGTCGGTATTCCCCTTGATGAATTTTGACGTATAATCATCAAAGAGACCGTCTATACTTCTGTCACAGTGGTAGTGATATTTGCACTAATTCTTTTTCAAATCTCTTAAATATACCGATGGACTAAGTTTGTCAGTAATCCTGTAAGTAATAATTTAAAAAAAAATATTTTTTAAAAAAGTATTAAACAGAAGTAGAAAATAATTAAAATAAATCAAATTAATATAAAAATCAAATATTTATTATAAATTTAAACATTTATAAGTTTAAATACAATTAATCTAGAATATAGGCGCTGAAAGAGGAGGAGGAGGCAGGTCTTCACCAGAACAGTGGGGCTAGTAAGGAGGAGTACATGTACCACCTATTTGTGATCTCATCTCCATTACCATTTGGTAGAGTTCGGCCGTCTCAGCACTAAGTTATTCATAATCAGCAGCAAGATGGTCGTTTGAGCTTTGAATTTGTTGGTCTAAAATTGCCTCAAACTCAAGAGTTTGAGTGTTCAGAACCGATTGCAAGTATCTAACAGTTGAAACATCGCAGGTCATCCATAAGTTCTTATCGTAGTCTTAGAGATATTGTACACCCGATTTATATCGTGTCCACCAGACAAACCTACCTCTAACCACAAATTGGATCAAGATCTGGATGGGTCAAAGGATCATCCCCGTATCTCTTCTTCAACCGGATTTTATATGTATCCTGAAATAAAAGTCAGCAAATTAAAAAAAAAAAACTTAAGAAAAACAATGGTTGAAAACCAATTTATCAACCACTTTGCATGCGAAAAAAATAGAATGGAGTCGCCAGTGTGCGTGGTAACAGAATCATGAACACACTAGTTCCAGTTCTTCGTACCAAAGTGTGATTACCGCACCAAACATTCAAATGACATGCTGAATATATTTAACCCACACAGCCTGCGAGATGTATAGTGGTCTGAAATCCTTCAAAACCACCATATCCTTCCAGCCTGAAAGCTCTTTTTCTTTCGTATATTTTTTGGCTTTCTTTTGCGTTTCGTACCAAAAATCATGCAACCTATATGGTACAAATGAATTATCTGTTAGTAAATGAAAAATAAAATTGAATAAAAGGATTTAACTTTTTTATCTTGATTCCAATCTTACCTAGTTGCAACATGATTTTCTCAAACCCTCATTGCAATAACATTGTTAGCTTTATCCCATTCAAATTTTTCCTTGCAAATTAAAATTTGTAAGAGAAAAATTTCATTGATATTAATAAACTAACCGAATTCACATAATAATAATAATAAAATATTTAAGTTAATACTAACCTTAAACCTTCCAAACCATGCATCTATCATAGTTTCCATTCAAGATATTTGAAAACCTGACTCCATTAAAACAATAGAATTTTCATCGATGATTTCATCTGCAATGTTATGGTTCTAGCAACTTCAATGTTTTGTAAACTTAAAATTGCATTCGTTAATTGAAATTAAATTTTCAAAAATTATTAACATGTCGTTGTGAAAGGAAAACAAACTTACATTGGAAGGTCGTTCTTCCACTAGGCCTGTTACTTCTGGGCAAATGGATCCTATTATGAAGGGATCTCCCTCAACGTGATGGCATCGTACTTAACGAGCTCGCGTCGAGCGTGGCTGCCTGTGTCTCGGGTGTCTGTTCTTGATCAGCATTTAACGAATCATAGTCATCAGAAGTGCTACAAGAAGAACTAGCAGTGGTCTTGTTCATACAATGCACTATTGGCTTTCTCCTAGGCATCTACGTAAATTAAAGGATTAAGATACCATAAACCATTTCTATTTTTTAAAAAAAAAATTGGCAACACCTACCTTATATATATGGGAGACTACCCAAAAAATTTAAACTTGCAAATACAAAACAATTTAAATTCAATTGCCACAAACCAATTGATTAATATCAATTTTTTTCCTTGTCATTGAGTGAAGAGTTCACTCAAATTGTACTCAATCAAGTTTTTTTATTATTATTTTAAAAAAAATTTAGTGTCCCTTGGTATTTCCATTAATGTACAACAATTTGGTTAATTTCTAAAATTCAATAGTAAAAGGGTCTTGTTTTTTCTCTCTAATAATATTATTGATTTACTTTTCATAATTCTACATTTCAACATTCATATACAACTCATGCATTTCTAAACATTATTTAAAACATCAAAATCAAACTAATTTGGCATCTAAATCAAAATTTTCATAAATCCTTAATTTACAACAACTCAAAATTATATCAAGTAACTCTTAAATTTCAACAACTCAAAACCCTAAACCACAAATTATACAAACGTGAAATTAATCACTAAATTAAACAATATATTTCATCAATTGAACCCTAATTTACAAAAATATGAAATAATAATTAAAATTAATCATATACATTTAATTGAAATTGAACAAAAAAAATAGAAAACAAAACAACTAAAATTCAATAAAATTCTTATATGAAAACAAAAGTCCAATAACAACATTCAAACAATTATTAAGAACATGAAAATTTTCAAAAAAAATAAAAAAAATGATGCAAAAAAGTAAAAAAAAAATTAACAAAAAAGTTATTACCTTAATTTAGTTGTGAATTTCAGCTGAGAAGAAAAAAAAACAAAAAACAAATAGGCAAGAGATGTTAATTAACAAAAAAAAAAAAAAGGACAAATGAGAAGAGAAGAGAAGTACATATCTAGCATGCATGGAGGAGAAAAAAAAGAGAAGAGAGGGGCTTGAGGAGGTGAGAAGGCGGGAGAGAAACATAGAGGAAGAGAGAAGAAGAGAGAAACGTGTCTGAAATGATTTTAGGGATTCTTATGTTTTAATTTGGAGCTTTTTTCCAATGGTTTTACCAACGGCTTACAAATAGAAAATTAAATATTAATATTTTCGTATGTGTTTCCGTATGTAACATCTAATTAAAATTTTCAATTTTATTGAAATTTTTCAGAAACCCTTAAATATCATTGACTATTTTTCATTATGTTGATGAATCTATTTGTAACGAACAATAATTAAAAGTGACATTGAAAAGTTAACTTGAGTGCTTGTGTTGAGAAGAGGGGGAGAGTTGGGATGGGGAAGAAGAAGGAGAAATAGAGAAAGAGAGAGTCGGTAGAGTGGGTATATATTGGCTTTTACTGATGGAATCACCAACGGAAAATTTCCATCGGTATACCCGTTGGTGAGTTCATTGGTGACTGTGCCACGTCATTGTACGGAGATCCCGGTTTGAATCCCTCGATCATTCCATCGGTAAAATCATCTAAAAAAATCCACGTCATCACACCGTTTTAACTTCACAAAAATCTATATAATCCATCGGCAATATGGTCGGTATATACCGAGGGAATACATCTGTCGGTATATACCGACGGAATACATATGTCGGTATATACCGATTGTATCGCAGACAGAAATGGACTGTCGGTATATACCTACAAAATTAGAGACGAAATTATTTCCATCGGTAAAAATTACAAACGAAAAAATTCCGTCAATAATTCTGTTGGTTTTCGTCAATTTTCTGGTAGTGATAGGTTCAAGAAATGGTGTATACAGTCCATGTAATTGTTCATAAATTCGTTGCACATCCTTTTTTTATATTTGGCAAATATAAATGCTCATGCAATACATCCAAAGTTTTTGCAACCCCAAAATGACCCATTAAACCACCCAAATATGCTTCACAAACAAGTAATTCACGCAAAAAACTAGCAGGAACACACAATCAATTCTCTTTGAACAAGTAAGCATTCATCAAATAAAACTTATCAAAAATTGAATGTCCACATACATTATATATTTTGATAAAGTTAGAGTCATTAGCATACAATGCCTTCATATTTTCAAAGCCTAGAAATCTAGCACTTATAGTGTATAGAAGAATATACATGCTTGAAAGTGCATCAGCCAATATGTTCTTTTTACCTTGATTATATTTGATTACATAAGAAAAAGTCTCAATGAATTCAACTCATTTTACATGTCTTCTATTCAACTGGCCTTATCTTTTTAGATATTTCAAGGACTCATAATCTAAATAGATTACGAACTCTTTTAACCACAAGTAATGTTAACTTGCTTTTTGGGGTCAAAATTTAAACTTTATGCTTATTAACCCTCCCACTAGCTTCAAATGTGTCCACTTTAAACTTAAAACTAGCTAGCATCTTTTGTATTGATAAAGAGGTAATTAACATACGAACTCCTGCTTATTCACCATGCAGTTTTATGTGGTTCAATAATTTGTTTTATGAATGAGATAAAAGATTTCATTAAATAAACAAAAAAAAAAGATTTACAAGACTTACAAAGAGATAGTAAGAGCATCTCTTAGCTAAAAGTTAATTCCACAAAAAAAAATGAATAAATAAATAAATAGAACAACACGAAAACATTGGACTATAGTAGTCTGATGAGAATTATGTGCCAATTACATCATGGACTCGGTGTCATGGACTCATGTATAGACTCAAAGAATGGAATAAAAATAGCAGAATGCTTGACACATGTTTCTTACTAATTAAGTCGCAATTTAAGATATATCTTCTAAGTAAAAATAAAAGATAGAAGAAAGAAGATCATGTGAATGAACAATATGTTAAACAAACCATTGCGCGTAGAATTAATAATTAATTACAAGAAAACAAAGCAATAAGTAAAGTAGAGATTGAGCTACTGGCCGAGAAATCTTAAATGTATTTTTTAATTATAAATCCAAACTGAGCTATAAAATTCAATAATACAACAATGAATATCTGAAAACCCATAATTAATTAATTTGATCAAACACCTTTTTCTTGTCCTACATAACACGAGAAGCAAGCCAAAATCATTAATCTAAACCCCAAAATCACTCTCAAATTCTTAAATCTTCATTTTCTTCTTAAAATTACAAATTAAAGTTGAAATAAGATAGAAAGTCCCCTAAATTTTGAGAGGTTGCCAAATGTCTAGCTAAATATGGTTGGTTTGAATACATTCATCTCCATGACCATATATATGTGTGGCCAAACAGCGATTGAAATTAAAGCCTTCAAGGCAAGCTCTAGATTTGAAAAGGGAGGAAATTTTATAACAATTTAATTAACTACTGCTATATATATTTCAGTTTCCGCATCTATAATCTAATCGTAAGCCATTTCTTAATTACTGCTAATCATGCATCTTCAAATAGAAAAAGGCATAACAAGCAACAAGCCAACAACAAGACATTTGATAACTGGTTGTTTTGACCAACAAGTTGAGGCCAATTGGCAGCTCTTAGACGCGATCGAAGAAGCATGTGTTAATCGTAGCAACTGTGCCCACGAAACCCCTGTTATTAGTAGTCAATCATATACTTGGTCAGTCATCTAGCTTCAACAATATTTAATTAACACCCACAGTTATATCAAACCTTTCATATCAAAACAATAGTTTATAGCGTAGTTCTTCTTTACACATCAAGGGCTATCTAATACCCTAAGAAACTGGATTAATTCCAAGCTTGATAACTTGGGGTTATTAAGTAATGAATTGTCGCCTTTAGTCTAAAATCCTTCTATAGAAACTTTGTTTTTTTTTTTATATAGTAATCGAGAATATTATAAAAAGGCATCCCTATTAAGAAGATGGGGCTGCTAAAGATGATTACATGGGGAATCAAAAAACACAAACATAAATAGAGCGAGGAATCTATAGTCCCGACTAGTTAGTCCAGTTCATGATACATTCAGGATTCCTATAAAGTTCAGAGCCTGTATAGCTGAAATTTTTAATAGATGACTTCAACCAAAAGGCCAACCGATGAAAGGTGAGGTTAAAAATCACATCTCAGTCTGGAGTTTTGGTGTCAAAGATCATATGGTTGCGCGCTATCCAAATTAACCAGTATAATCCTTTACAGAGAAGGGTAATTGACTAACGCTGAAATTTTCCTTTTACCAGGCCGGATCATTCCTGAAGGTTATGATTTGGGTCTTTGCCGGACCAGAAACTTTGTATTTACTTTTTGATAATAGTTTATAAAATAAAATTAAGCATAATTAAGCTTGAAGTAAAAATGACCCACCTCCAGCTTTCTAATACTCCGGATTAGTTACGTTAGT
>Ga0307510_10008674_pt1 | contig 12113 bp, 5 predicted proteins | sample 12_EM_MG_FD_207224 | JGI IMG/M metagenome (GOLD analysis project Ga0307510, IMG submission 207224) | Populus trichocarpa ectomycorrhiza microbial communities from riparian zone in the Pacific Northwest, United States - 12_EM | ecosystem: Host-associated > Plants > Roots > Unclassified | place...
ATAAAATCGTTGAGATCTTTTAAAAATATTTATTTGGTGTCTTTTCATATTATTTACAAACACTTTTTTTTTTCGATTAGTCATTTTGATTTTTTCAATTGCCATATGATTTTTATTTTACAGTCATATTATTAAATTTACCAAGCTTCTTGAACCTATTTGAATCAATAACCGAGTCCTAAATTTTTCTTACTGTTTTAAAAACCCTATCCATTTTTATTTAGTGATTCTAAAAGAAGTCTTCATTAAAAAAATCAAAATAATATGGTAAAATTGATAAAAATAAAATAGAAATAATGTTGAGGTAAAATGGAGACTTGGAAATTATGTTGTAATATGGTGTTAGAAATTACCAGTGATAGTTGTTCTTTCATAGATCCAATTAGTAATTCCCACGTAATATCTTCTAGTCTTTATTAGAAGAGTTTTTTGTTGTCTAATCGTTATGAAATTTTAATCTTTTAGAATTATCTAGAAAAATTTTAGTCTGATTCAATAGTCATAACAAAAGCTATGCCCATTAATATAAATATGCTCATTAGAAAAATATGCCCAACCTACATGTAAGCAAGAAAATAAGTTGAATCAACACAATATCTTTTTTTTTAATGTTTTGTTTTAATTCTACATGTTTTTTAATAACCAATTTGTTTCGGTTCAATTGGTTTTCTATAAGGTTTTCAGCTCAATTTTTAAAATACAAACAATTCAAGAAATATACTTGTTATTAAATCTAAAAATACATGCATATATATATATGCATTGAGATTTAATAATAAATTTATTAAATTCATGAAAACTTGACCTATATTTTAAAAACACCAAAAAAATCAATCTGTTTATTTTAATATCAAAGATTATGAACTTATAAGTAAGACGTATTCTAAGTATTAAAAGAAACAAATGAAACAATATGTTTGGACCTAGAATAATTAGGTTTGACCTATAAAGTAATGATTCATTTTACTGGGGTTGACCAACTTTTAATCAATAGACAAACCAACAGTTAGAAAAACACAATAGTGTCTTAGAAATCAGATAAATAACAATGCAACTTATTTTAGGTACAGTGCACTAAGGGTAATATTGTCCTCCATATACATAATCACTCCTCTTATTTAAATTCTAAAGTCTAGTTAAGGTTTTTAGGAGTCAAAATACTAGGTAGCGACTTCAAACCTTTTTAATTGATAAAGAATATGAATTTCTTATTTTTTCCACCCACACCTGAGGATCCCAATTCGAGAGGATGATCGCTTTGATGTCATACACGTGGGATATATTTTTCATTGTTTTCTACGTAGATAAAAACAATATATATATAAGTTAATTAGTGGTGGTTCATGATTTAATGGCAAACATAATCTTATAGAATATTTTGAACTAGAAGTGTAGACAATATATTTGATAAACATAATGATTTCAGAGGATATTTAAATTGTTTTTCCTCGTAACTAGCATTGTAGACTTGTTCATTGCAATAATTGTTATAATCAATTTTTTACTCTTAAAATATTTCTAAAAAATAGCGAAAAGATATATATAAAAAAACCAAAAATATTCTTAAATTATGACAGTCAAAATTTCTGAGGTTTAATTGTACAGGACAATTTTTTTTTGTTTTTGTTTGAAAAGCATATTAAAAATGCAATTAAAGAGGAATCGGTGGTAATTTAAAGGATTAAGGATCAAAGTTGTCAAATTAAAATAATTCAAGAAGTCTTATTAATTTAATCAGAGGTTTAATTGAATAAATTTCTAATTTGATTGCTCATTTTGATTTCAATTGAGAAGTTTTGCAAATCCAAGGATCATTTTATAAAAGTAAAGAAGTTGAAGGGTTTAAATTCGACCAAGGACCCATTTGAAAGGTTATATTTGTTTGACTTGATTTTCATCCAAGATTGTCAAAATTTTGGAAGGATTTAAACCTAAAGGCGTTGACTCTAGGGGACCAACTTGATTTTTGACAGTGCCAAACGCTACCGTTTTGAGGCCTTGATATAAATGCCACTCAGATTCTATATCTTTTTCTTCTTCAAAGAGCTAAAACCTGCAACCCTAGCTGTCACCATCCTGTCCTCTTGACCAGACCTTGCCCATCGTTGTTGTTTCAATTTAATAGATGCTACCAACCGTGAGTATAATAAAATTTCTCTTTGGGATAAACTTGGGAGGTCCCAGTTAAGCATAGTGTTATAAATTGGCTTATGATGAGCCTAACACTACTCAATCCTCCCCTTAGAAAATATCATTCATGCGCAACGAAAGATCCTGCAATCAACCTTTTTATTTTTAAGCCTTTTTTTTATATGAATTTATTAGAACTATTTATCGGCAAAACTAAACCTCCAAGCATATCATCAAAACGTTAAAACTAAAACAGAGATATTGGAGTTAAGACAATAAGACAATATACTATGATCACTAGCACGAACACTATTTGATATACCTAATTTTAACGGTTCTGAAAAATTCTTTTTCACCCTTTTTTTTCTTGGGCACATCTAAGAAAATGAGCATGCTCCGAGTGGGGGTTTGGTAGCGTGCCAATCCTAGCCACGCAGGAGCTTGACAGTGTGCCAGATATCAGAATGAAGATCAACATTATCAGAATGAAGTTCAAATCATTCATGTTTAAACTCCCTTGTATTCAGCAATAGTTCAAACTTCCTTAAGACTAGGAGTCTTCGTCTTATCCTTCCTTGTATTTAGGTGTTGATTAGTTTCTCTTAAACCTATATATGTACAACTTGGTTGATTAATAAAACACAACAACAACAGTGTATAAACTGTTCCTTCTATTATGGTATTAGAGCTGCCTAATTCTATTCTTCATTAGTTTCTTCTTTCTTCTGTCACAAACCGTCGATCCTCTTGTTCAAAACATAAACATGACCACACAAATCGACTCAGCAACTACTATCTCTTCTTCCAGCCTTCCACACCATGAGGTTCCTCTCATTACAATAAATACCACTACACAAACACCTCTCAAACTCACATCCATAAACTACATTTCCTGGAAGCTTTAGTTTGAAACTTTATTCATTGGATATGATCTCATTGGATACATCGATGGATCAACACCCTGCCCTCTCAACACCATTATTGCAGACAACATCACCACAACAAATCCCTCTCATAAACTTTGGGTTCGTCAGGATAAGCTTCTGCTTAATGCCTTGATTGGCTCTATTTCTCCTACCATTATTCCTTTTATTGCTTGTGCAGGGACTGCTCAAGAAGCATGGACCATACTTGCCAACACGTATGCTAAACCTTCACGTGGCTGCATCAAACAAGTTAAAAACCAACTCAAAAATCCATCCAAAGGATCTCGGACCATTACTGAATTTCTTCACTCTGTCAAAGCCAGTGCTGATGAACTGGCTATATTAGGTGCACCCATGGATCCAGAAGACCTCACTGAAAAAATTCTGGATGGTCTCGATGATGACTACAAAGAACTTGTTCGTGCAGTTCAAGCACGTGACACTTCCATTTCATTTGATGAACTGCATGAGAAGCTTCTTTCTTTTGAAGCCACGTCCTCCTCCCATGCAACACCCCTTCTCATTACAGCCAATCCTACACAAAAGACTTCTCATGCATGGCGTGGTAATCGTCCAACCTCCACTTTTCGCCCTCCTCATCCATCCCCTGCCAATCCACAATATTGGCGTTCTTCCCCTCCCACCACTTTCAGGCCTCCCTTCACCTCAAACACTCGCCCTGCCTATCGTCCTACCCGCCCTCCCTTGCAACAATATCAAGGCTTCTGCCAAATATGTGGCATTCAGGGTCACACAGCCAAACGTTGTCCTTCATTTCAGCTCATTCCGATTCCTGCCTCCAATACTGAGCCTTCAGCAGCACACAACTCAGCTTCCCCTTGGCAGCCACGTGTAAACTTTGTTGCCAACACCTCATCCACCTCTCCTACATGGTTACTCGACAGTGGTGCCTCTCACCATGTGACAACAGATTTGGAGAATTTATCTCTGCACTCTCCTTACAGTGGATCCGATGATGTTATGATAGGTGATGGTACCACTCTTCCAATTACCCACACCGGTTCTTCACATCTATCTTCTCCTACATCATCCTTTAAATTGTCTAATGTTCTATGTGTACCCACTATGAAGAGAAACTTGATTTCTGTTTATCAGTTTTGTATCACTAACAATGTTTCTGTCGAGTTCTTACCATCCTTGTTCTTTGTGAAGGATCTTCAAACGGGGGTAATTCTCTTCCAGGGCAATATTAAGGACGGAGTGTATGAATGACCGGCTTTCAAACCACAGTCTCCACCTCTTCTAGCCTTCTCCACCACCAAAACCACATGCACGACCTGGCTTAGTCGCTTAGGACATCCAGCATTTCCTATTTTAAAACACATCCTCACTAGTTCTCATTTAGAATCGTCTTCATCTATAACTTCTGATTTCTCATGTAATGCATGCCTCTGCAATAAAAGTCATAAGTTACCATTCTCTAATTCCTCACTTATATCCACACATCCTTTGCAACTTGTTTTCTCTGATTGGACGTCTCCAATTCTGTCTTCTGATGGCTTCAAATACTATGTTATATTTGTTGATCACTTTACCAAATATGTCTGGTTTTATCCCCTTAAACACAAATCTGATGTTCATGAAGTTTTTACACGTTATAAAGCCATTGTTGAGAATTATTTTCAACACCGCATTCTCACTCTCTACACTGATAATGGGGGAGAGTATCTAGGCCTCAAAAATTTTCTTTCTAAAGCTGGGATCACTCATATAACCATACCACCTCATACCCCTGAGCTAAATGGATATTCTGAACGTAGGCACTATCATATTATTGAGACTGGCCTCACGCTACTCTCGCATGCATCCCTTCCATTAACATTCTGGAACTATGCCTTTAGTACTGCTGTTTACCTCATTAATAGGATGCCTACCCCAACTTTAAATCTCTCAAGTCCATTTGAATTAATTTTCAAAACAGCACCCAATTATTCCAGGTTAAAAAGTTTCGGCTGCTTATGCTATCCATGGATTCGTCCATATTCATCCCACAAATTAGAACCCAAATCCAAACCCTGTGTCTTTATTGGCTACTCGTTATCTCAACATGCATATCTTTGTTTTGAACTATCCACTTCCAAAACTTTTATCTCTCGTCATGTCAAGTTTGTTGAGTCTGTTTTTCCTTATACTAATCTCCACAGCATGCTTCCACGTCCCACTTCCACTACAGCAGTTTCATGGTTGCCACCAGTTCTTATAGTCTCTGTTCCTCTTTCATCCCAGCCGCATTCTTACACTCCAGCCGTCCCTACGCCAGAATTGCCTCCTGCTGCTGCTACTTCATCACCAACTTTATCACCTGACTCTCCAACACCTCCCTCCCCTGTCTCACAACCAGCCTCCCCACCACCTCCTCGCCATTCCATGACTACCCGTGCCAAAAATAATATCCCCAAACCTATTTAAAAACTAAACCTTCACACACAGTTAATCTCTTCCCCCAATTCAGAACCATCAACTGTTGCCCAGGCTCTCCAAGATTCCAACTGGAGAAATGCTATGTCAGACGAATACAATGCCCTTGTTCGCAATGGAACATGAGAACTTGTCTCTCCAACTAATGTGAACAACCTTGTAGGCTGTAAGTGGATATTTCGCATCAAGCGCAATCCTGATGGCTCTGTTAACAGGTTCAAAGCGCGTCTTGTGGCCAAAGGCTTTCATAATAGACCGGGTGTGGATTATCTGGAGACCTTCAGTCCAGTAATTAAGCCAACCACTATTCATCTGGTGCTCAGTATTGCAGTTGAAAATGATTGGTCTCTTCGCCAATTAGATATCAACAATGCATTCCTCCAAGGTACCTTAACAGAAACAGTTTACATGGCTCAGCCACCTGGCTTCATTGACTCTGATAATTCAACTCATGTGTGTAAACTTCACAAGGCTATCTACGGCCTCAAACAAGCTCCTAGGGCTTGGTATCAGGAGTTGCGTAAATTTCTCATGGATTCTGGTTTCAGAAATTCACATTCTGATACTTCTTTGTTCATTCTGCAACTTGATACTAAACTGCTATACCTTTTAGTGTATGTAGATGATATTATACTAACGGGTAATAATGCAAACCTTGTATCTCAGTTTGTTGCTTGTCTAGCTAAAAGGTTTTCTCTCAAAGATCTTGGCAATCTTTCCTATTTTCTTGGTGTAGAAGTTATTCCTCAACGTCAAGGCATTCTCCTTTCCCAGCGTCGATATATCCAAGAGCTACTTGATAAAACACACATGGAAATGTCAAAACCTGTTCTTACTTCACTGCCAACGCAATCATCTTCACTTACATTATCCTCAGGATCGCTTCTCTCAGATCCCACTAAGTACAGAACAGTTGTAGGTAGCCTTCAATACTTGTCACTCACTCGTCCGGATATTTCTTTTGCTGTTAATAGAATGTCCCAGTTCATGCATGCTCCAACTGATGAGCACTGGAATTGTGTTAAAAGGATTTTGCGTTATCTATATGGCACACCACATGATGACCTTCTTCTTAAACGCAACTCTCCACTCTCCCTTCATGCTGTATCAGACTCACTTCACGCCTTCTCGGATGCTGACTGGGCAAGTAACAAAGATGACTACTCTTCTACCAGTGCCAACCTTGTTTATCTTGGCAACAATCTCATTTCCTGAAGCTCCAAGAAACAAAAAACTGTAGCCAGGTCCTCTACTGAAGCATAATATAGATCAGTTGCTGCTACTGCAGCTGAACTGTGTTGGATCGTTCCTTACTCTCAGAGCTTTGCGTTACATTGCTCCACACTCTAGTCATCTACTGCGATAATATTGGAGCCACACAATTAAGTTCCAATCCGGTTTTTCATTCCAGGATGAAGCATGTAGCCATTGACTATCACTTTCTACGTGACCAAGTGCAAACTGGTGTTCTACGTGTGGCATACATTTCCTCAGCAGATCAGCTTGCTGATCTTCTCACTAAACCTCTGCCTTGATCTCAATTTCAGAATTTGCGTGACAAGATTGGCCTCTCTAGCCGTGGCATATCTTGAGGGGGCATATTAGAATGAAGATCAACATTATCAGAATGAAGTTCAAATCATTCATGTTTAAACTCCCTTGTATTCAGCAACAGTTCAAACTTCCTTAAGATTAGGAGTCTTCGTCTTATCCTTCCTTGTATTTAGGTGTTGATTAGTTTCTCTTAAACCTATATATGTACAACTTGGTTGATTAATAAAACACAACAACAACAGTGTATAAACTGTTCCTTTTATTACCAGACTCAAAATACTTTGACTTTGTAGTTAACCAAGTTTAAGATAACGTGGGTCTAGCAAACACGTCAGACCTAAAGTACTTGGATGTGACAGTTAACCAAGTTCAAGGAAACACGTGTCTGACAAATATACCAGACTCAAGGTACTTGAAATTGACAGTTAGCTAAGTACAAGGTAACGACCATCTTCCCTTGGGCACGCTCAATGGAATGACTATCATCCCTTGACATGCTCAAGGGAATCAGGTAATGTTGGTCTGCCAAACATGCCAGATCCAAGGCACTTGGATTTGACAGTCAGTCAAGTCTAAAGACAACATGAGTTTAGCAAACATGCCAAACCCAAAGCATTTGAACTTGGTAGTTAGCTAAGACCAAGGTAACAACCATCTTTCCCTGAGCATGCCATAGGGAATGACCATCCTCCCTTTGGTCTAACCTCCGGGAAGAACTCAGTCTCTATGAGCTTAGTTACATTTGATGTCTTGGAGCCTAATTTCCCTATAAACCCTCATTTTCACAAAAAAAAGAAGACTCATGGACTATAAATATACCATGAGATCTTTATATCAAAGGTTCATAATCTTCATTCTCTACTGCATATATATTTTCATAGCATCTCTCTCTATAATAATTTTGTATTTTCTCTCTCTAAAAAAACACTTATTTAAACACCGGAAAGTCTTCACCTCTATTAAAGAGGATATTTTGCAGGTACTAGCCACAAGCCACCTTGGCCTACCAAGCTCTAAGTATAAGCTGTCAACTGTCTTAGTTAGAGATAATGGATAAGATTGCTAGGATCTATTGATTAATTGATTATCTAACTAGGTAGCCCTATTCCTAAGCTAGTTGGATTTTTAGGACTTCATCATTATCCAAGAAAACTTCCCAACCTTGTAAACCCTAAGGAAAACCTCTTCTGGTACTCTAGCAATATGAATTCTCTTTGACATTCACATGAATCTTGTACATATTATTCCACCTAACAACAACATGCATAAAAACACAGACCATATGGTTAATGCATATTCTAACATTGGAATGGATATGGTTTGCATGTCTGAATAAATCATATTCAATGTGAAAAATGGAAAGGAACTAGTTTATTTCCGCCATTGCAACTACCTAATTAATAGTTCATCAAACTCTAGGCTTATACATGTAATGCCAATTAATTTACAGGTATATGTCGCTGTCCAGTTATGCATAAATAGGAAAACTGCTCGTTGACACAATAAGTTATTTTCTACTTCTGCTGAAGAAATCGCTATACGAATTCATGATGGTGGAGCCTCATTGCATCGTATCTAAATATATTTTGCGTTAAAATTGAAAATATTGAAAGAAAAAGTTGGCCTGATAGCGAACCCGACCATTGTTGTCTCGTGATCTCTCCCTTCCCCCACCACCTAGAAAAATTACAGTATGAATCTATCGTAAAACTTGATAAAAGTAAGAAATTTGGGCAAAAGGGATTGGTTATTTCTAATCCTAAAGTTTTGATTTGTTACCACTCAGCAAAAAAAACCATCATTGCCTTTTCCCTCGTTTACATAAACCCATTGAAATATATCTCAGCCAAGTTTAATTGAGGATGAATTTTTCATGAGTATAGCTGGTTTTGTATTCCTTTGTCTTGTAAGAAACGAGTTTATAAATTGTTTTATGGTAGATTGTATGCTTATGTAAGAAATGGAAGTTTATTTAATAATTTTTATTGAATTACAATAAAGTTATTTAGTTAATCAGTTGACAATTATTTGATTGATGCTTGGATATAGCTCCCTCACTAATGCTATTTCAATAAAAGAAAAGCTGCAAAAAATAGATGATAAGAAAATTATGAATTATTTTATTAGTAGAGTCCATTAGCAGTTGTTAAAATCATGATTTAATTCAAAAATCATGTAATTATACAAGTTAAACTATACTTATCATGTAAAATCACATAAAAATAATAATAAAATCAGACTAAAATTATGTAAAATTGATAAAATAAGGTAAAATCATTATTTTACTACCAATTTTATAATTTTACAATAATTTCAAATTTCAAATTCTTAAATTTCTTATTGCATATTCTTGTATTTACTCAGTAATTCATGATTCCCACAAATACTTGTATCCATGAATTCTTTTTTCAATTAATAATGCAAGGAATGAGGTCATATTTAAATCCTTTCTAACAAATAAAAAATTGTCTATTATGAAACAAGACTTTAAAAGTTTTTAACATATAAAAATATCTTTATGAACAAGAGTAACAAACTATACTCTGAAGTCTAATCCACCATGTTTTTGTGCTTAAATACCATGGTCTTTTCAACAAGTTTTACAACATTATAATTTATGTATAAGAAGTCTCATAACTTGTCTAAGATATAATTTAACAAGGAACTAGACTTTAAGATTAGAAGGATAAAAAAGCATACCTTGAATTGTTTGATTCATTCATTTTAGTTCATATAAACCCTAAATAATTTCTTATTAATATACTTATTGAGATTCATGGTGTGTAACAAACAATAATAAAACTTATAAAAGTATAAGAAAGCATTTCCATATCCAAAAGTGATTTATTATTCATCAAGACAAAATATGTTAGATAAGATAAAACTATTACTATAGACGATCACGTATTCAGAGAGAGAGAGAGAGAGAGCATTGGATCTGGTGTTTGACCAACAATGAAACATAGTTGTGAAGACATAGTAGTTTTCAATGCTTTTCCTTGGACGTAGAGTCTTACCAATCACTTTTAATATTTTTTCTTGGATCTTATATGACAAGATTTTATCATGTAAGAACAAGTATACCATATCTTTGTTGATAAAATTGTTTATTGCTATAATAAAAATATATGAAAAAAAATATTTATAATTTTACAACTCGAGTTTATATTGTATTTTCAATATCCTGTTAAAAAAAGCATTTTGACAACCTTGTCCATTAGTCTTTCATATTATCTTTGTTGATAAAATTGTTTATAGTTATAATAAAACATATATAAAAACAATATTTATAATTTTACAACTCGAGATTGTATTTTCATTATCCCGTTAAAAAAACATTTTGACAACGTCTTTGAAATTGGTTTGTGCGATTGGATGACTCTTTATTTTTCTTTTAAAATATCTATTTACTAATATCAATTTCCATACAGAGTGATGCCAAGTATATATTGGGAATAAAGAAGAAGAAAAACATCTAAAATACACAGAGATATTTTATGGGACCCATTATACAAGAAATTTCATAGATTATGGCTTGAATGAGATGAATAAAAAGAAAAAAAATCAAATTATTTAACAAGCATAATTTCTGAACAATAAAACTAAGAGATTCATCCAATGATTAAAATGATATGTTTTATTTTTTTATTTTTCCAAAATTTAAAATTAATATTGAAGAGAATTTATTAATTTTTTTAATACAAATAAAGGGTGAGTTTTTTAAATTGCATAAAAAAGATTTAATCTTGATTAACATGTAAGTACAAGAATGCTTTTTTACCGTAAAAAAGGAAAACAAAAATAATAGTAAAACTAATTTAAAATGAATTTCATAACCGATTGTATTAAAGATTTAGATTTGGGTATAATTCGAGTGTGTTTGATACTAAGATCTATGATATTTTTTAAAAGTATTTTTTACTTGAAAATATATTAAAATATTATTTTTATATTTTATATTTTTGATATTATCATATTAAAAAATACTATAAAAAGTATCAATTTAATACTTTTCAAAAGTATTTCACTTGAAAATATATTAAAATATTTTTTTTATTTTTAATATTAGCACATTAAAAAGTACTATAAAAAACATCAATTTGATGTATTTTCATGTGAAATATATTTTTAAAAAGCACCCAAAAGCATTTTAGAATTCAATTCTTAACACCGGAAAAGATTTCAAACATGAAATTTTATTAAAATCTCTAAATTGAATTCAATTCAGATAATTCCAAACATACTATTAAATATTTAGATTTGGGCATAACTTGTGGTGTTTGGTATTATAGCGTGTGATGTTTTTAATTTCAAAACACATTAAAATAATTTTTTTTCAGATTTGTTTTTATTTTTAACATCAGCACATCAAAAAGTACTATAAAAATATAAATTTAATTTTTTTCAAGTAAAACACATTTTTAAAAAGCACTCATAAGCATAAGCTAGTACATTTTCAAACACTCTAGAAATCTCACAAAGTCAAAATTCAACGGCGCTCATATAAAAAAATACGAGTATATTTGGAATAGAGACATGATGAGGTGTATTTATATTTTTTTATGAGAAAAAAAAGCATGTAAAACTTATTTTGATGATGGCTTTTTCCACATTAAATAGATTGTACATCCAAAAAAAAAAAAAAAAAGCCACCATACTCAACCACATCAAACTCCCAAAGTCCTTCTAGATCAAATTATTCAAACATAAAAAGGTGGGGGGGTCATTGATGAAGATAATAAATAGTATGAGCGAAGTGCTTAAACAACTACTTTCAATTAATAATAAAGAGCAAATGTGGCAACCATTTGTTTGACTAAGGAAATTCAGAGATTGACCTCATGCAATTTATTTCGACAAGAGATTTCTACGATCTGATTGGAGTTAAGGAGTACAGCTTGACAGCACCAGATTTTAAGTCCCTCCATTAATGTTAATAGTTATTACAGAGTTTTCAACTGGCAGCAATTGTCTGGCTGGGAAATACTAGACGTATACGTGGAGAAAACATGTATTAAATTTAAAATAAATAAATAAAATAAAATAAAAAAGAAAGCCAAATTG
>Ga0307510_10008675_pt1 | contig 12113 bp, 8 predicted proteins | sample 12_EM_MG_FD_207224 | JGI IMG/M metagenome (GOLD analysis project Ga0307510, IMG submission 207224) | Populus trichocarpa ectomycorrhiza microbial communities from riparian zone in the Pacific Northwest, United States - 12_EM | ecosystem: Host-associated > Plants > Roots > Unclassified | place...
AGTTTGAGTTGACCTATTTGCTTTTAATTTAATTTTCAGAGAGGATAAAATTAAAATATTAAAATATCAGAGATTGATTTCAGTTAAAGGTGTAATTTGTCAACTTGTGAAAAACCAAGAACTATAGTGTGTTTTTGCCTCTCTTTTTTCCCTTGATCTTCATTTTGAAAAAGATCATCAGAATATTTTTAGTTCTTTTGATTTTATTTTAATTTTAAACAAATTTAAATTAAAAAAAAAGTTTGTGTTTGTTTGAGACTTTAAAACTTCTGTATAATAAATAGAACCCTAAGCAATAAATAATAGAGGGAGCCAAAAACAGAAGGCTAAAACAATTTTTCCATGCTTTTCTCTCACCTCATACACTCTTTCAAAGAACATAAAAAAAAAATAAATAAATAAATAAATAAAACTTACCCCACATCTTTACAAGAGGAAGCCGGCAGAAAAAAAATACTAGCCTTCATCATCTTCTCTCGTTCAAGAAACTCAAAAAAACAGCCCCTCTTCTCATCCCTCTGACCAGCACCATAGCTGCCATCCAACATGAACACCATCAAGGCTGCCCAGTCACTCACCACGAGCACAACCATCACCGATAGTCACAACTCCTTAACCACTGTGAGCATCCATCAGCCATAGCAGCAACATCATCTTTAGCTCTAGTAGCATCACTATGGTCTCCATTTAAGCAGCCCTCCCACAACAATTGCATGCCCCTAGCCCAGTCATGAGAAGTTCTTCTCCACCGTGTCCAGCTCCTTCAAATCTCAACCGACATTGCTCCATCTCTCTACTCCTTCGTTACAACAGCTCAAACCAGCAGCCTCGTCTAGTAGCTCCCGCCATTTTATCCGTGAGAACTAGCACACAAGCTAACTCACCAGTCTCCTGCACCAACTCTAGCAACCATGAGCAAGCTCAAGCCAGCAACAGTAAAGGGATTTCCTCCATCTCGGCCACAGGTCACACCTCTTTTCCTTCTCACCAAAAGCACCAGCCACCCTGCACTTCCAGCAGTAACCCTCTCTTCTCAGCAGCGGCAACACTGATTTCAACAACTTGAGCAGTAGTCATTGTGATCAACAACAGTAGCACCGTGAGCAGCTGGGATCTCCTTCTCAGCCATACCAACCTCCACCTCAAGCCACTAAGAACGCCATCAGTAGTGTCACTCCCTAGCCAGGCAAGCCCCCTGCTCCTTACCTCTTACTTTCTTTTTTTTATTACATGCAAAACATGAATTAATTCTCATCTTGCTACTAGTGGCATTTGCCAGCAGTGGGGTAAATTGGGCTGGACCTTCAGCCCAGCCTACACAGCTGGCCTAGGTCTAGCCCATCTAAAAAAAATAAAGAAATTATTGGAACTTTAGTCGGCCCAACTCAACCAAACTGAGCTAGTCTTAGGCATTAGGCCCAACTAGCCAACTCCCTAAGCTAAGGTTGTGTTTGGGAAAACATACCTATATGCCTTTCTTTTAGTTTTTAACTTGTTTTTATTTTGATATCTAGCCACACATGCCTTTAAAAAATTTTCAGAAAAATTCCTAAAAATATTCAGGGACATTTTGAATTTATTTGTGGGTCCCTCGCATGTTTTTTCAGTAATTTTGCTTAATATTGGACCACAAACTTATACTATAAGACACAAATTCAGTATAAAATGTATACATGTTTTTTCTCTGAAATGAAAAAAAGGGCTCCCTCATTGTAAAAAAAAATATATACAAAAATAGGTTTTGCTTTCAATTCAAATTTTACTTATTTTATGTACTGACGTCAAAGTCAGGAATATTCGTATTCACTAATGCCAGAATTGAGAATACTTTTGTTATTCACTAACGTCAGAGTTAGGAATATTAGACACTAGAATTGGAAATTATTTTGAACCTCAATATTCATTAACATCAAAGTCAGGAATATCATACCTTTTCTTCACGTAATATTTACCAACGCTAGAGTTAAAAATATTTGTAGTTGAATATTCACTGACGTCAGAGTCAGGAATATTATAAGCAGACCATCAGTAGCATAAGACAACAAATCTTTAGCAATTTAAGACAAAATCAGCGATGCAACCTACCTCGGGTAGGATGTTTAAGGGGTGATAGTATCTTTCCTTTTGTATAATTAGTCTCGTACCATAGAATCTATGTTGACTAGTTAGGGTTCCTGGTGACCATAATACTAGGTGACAACTACTTAAACTAAATCTTTCCCCCTATAAGAACAAGATGCTAGATATCTATTCTTTTCCTTAAAGTTTTAAAGTCGTAGCGATGTCGGGTGCAATAGGTGCAATTAACAATAGTTTGGTAAAGTATAGACATACTATCCCTAGACTTGATGATATTCTCAATGAGTTATATGGATCTTATGTGTTTAGTATGATTGACTTGAAAATTGATTATTATCAATAAAGATAAAAGAAGGGGATGGAGGGAAAAATAACTTTAATACTAAATATGAATTGTTTGATTAGTTAGTCATGTTATTTAGTCTTACTATATTGCATATAGTAATTTAATAAAATTGATGAATTACATATTGCGTGCATTTATAAGTAGTTTTATTGATAATTACTTTGATAATATTCATAGTAAGAATCTAGATAAGTATATTGAGCATTTATGCTTTTTGTTTAATATGTTACAAAAGAAAGTTAAGTGCTAATCTATTAAACTAAAAACAAATATTCACCATTTAAAATATTTTATGGTGTAACTCTACTAGATTTGTTTTCTTTATTTATTGATAAAAGGGTTAGACTTTATGGCAATAGAAAAGCACATGTAATGAAAGCATTGTTTAAGAAGATACGACAACATGTTGAGAAAAAAAATGAGAAATATGCATTAAAAGCAAACAAAAGATGAAAAAAAGATTGTCTTTGAACTAAGAGATTGAGTTTGGATGCATATGCACAAAGAGAGGTTTACTGGACAGAAAATCAAAGTTGATGTTTAGAGGAGATGGTTCATTCAGATTCCTTAAAGGAGTCAATGCCCACAAAGTGGATCAAGGTGAGTATAATGTTATCGTTATATTCAAAAAAAATTATCTTTCTTTGTTTGATGTAGGTAATGATTCAAGGTCGAATTTTTTTTAAAAGATGAGGGATGATGTGATCCTGGCTACAACATCAAAAGATCCATTAGGAGTGTCCATTGAGTCTATTGTAAGGCCTAAAACGTAGTGGATCGAAGAGAATTTCAATAGGCTAAGTCAAGAAGTTTGGGTTAAAAATGTTCAAATTTTCTAATCTGGATTTTTGTTTACTTTCAGGGTCATATCTGAAGCTACAGAAAGAGTTTGAATATGATTCCAATTTGGTTGGAAACTAGACATACCTTTCCAACGATATATAGCAGGAACACTAATTCATCCGGATAAGAGAGAACAACATGTTTAAAGTTAGGCTTATAATCTACTAGTAAAGTGCGAAAACAGAAAAAACATTATTTTTTTAAGAGTTATAGATTTATTTTACTACAGGGAGTTCTTAATGTTATTGGGAACTTATGTGGTGGCCTTTGAGTTACTTTTTTTTACAAGGATTTCATATCAAATAAGAAGAATTAATTGGTTAGAAATTAATTCTTATTTTACAAGACATCAGACTTTTGTTCAGTAAGGATTTTTTAACAATTATTTCTCTTGAGTATCTTTTACTATCATATACGGCAAAGGGTGAAAAATAATTGACTTTTGTTTTATTTATTTTATTATTTTTACATATTATTTTAATTAGTTTAGGTTTTATTTATATTTGGTGCATGTTTGACCCATTACCATTAAGTTTTTATTTTATTTTCAAGAGTATAAATACTCTTTGTAAGGAAACAATATTAAGACTTGATAATATTATTGCTGCCAAATTGATTTTGTTTATGTGATAGAGATTCTCGTATTCTTTGGTTCTCTAACAAACTAAATTGACTTATAAAAAATTAATTGATTTCGTGATGTCTTCTTTATACTTCTCATTTGAAAATTGGTATTCATAGGGTGGAGATTTTTATCAATGCTAATACCTTGGGATAGATTTTCATTGTATCACACTCTTATTAAACCTATTTTAGCTTTTCATAATTCGTTGTCAATCTTGTTATTATGAGTTGCATGATCATATGATCATGAGATTCATATAATTACCTTAAACAACCAATACTCTTGAGAATAACAACGACGCTATAAGTTAAGACCGCAAAGTTGCAAAAACTCATCAAAGAACTATAAATCAACTTAATATGCTTATGTTTCTGTTAAAAACTTCACATAAAGAACATGTGGAACTCAGTTTAGAGAGCAGGAAAAAGGCGTTGCCAGAGTGGGAAAAATGTTTTTCTAATTTTTCAGAGAACATTTGGGAGGTTGAAATTTTATTGACAATCTCAAAATGCATACCAAGTCAATAAAATTTAAAAAAAAAAGGAATATATATCTCAACCTACATATAGATAAAATGATGAAGTGGTTCGGCCAAGGTATATCTCATCTCAGAGCACCGTATTTAAAACGGCAAAATGGCTTCAACAAAGAAAATTTGCAAGGGTATGGAAACAATAAACAACATCAGATATTACGGAAGGCTTTAAATAGATTGGACAAGCATTGACGGCTTAGGCCAATCCAGAATCATGTACATCCTCATCCATACCTTTCTTGTCTCCTAGAAAGTACATCTTGCTTGCCCAGTTGCCCATTACCAAAATGAATGGTGGTTTGTTTCAAGATATTAACCCTATGTAGAACATAAAGGAAGCATACATAAGTGGTAGGATAGATTGTCATCGGAAAGCACCATATGATGTATAGAGAGAAGTAAAGATACAGACTTCCTAGACAAAGAGTGAGGGGAAGGTAAAAAACTCTGAACAGAAAGTGATTTGCTAAGCTGAAAGAAGACGGTTCATTGGTGAAGTATGAAATGTAACATCATGATACATAAAATTCAAAGGTATGGGCTACTGGACATCTTAAAACATATAAACTCAGACCAACATACACAGTAATGGCATCTACTGCACAGTTCTGTTAGCCATGAAAGCATCATCAGGAAACCAAAAATTGTCATTTAGCTCACAAATTAATTTCATGAGCAAAAGAGATCAATCTTACTGATTATACAAATCAAACAATCTTTTTTAGGTGAATAAAAGGACATTACCTCTTTCACAAGATCACTCAATGCAGAAACCCCAAAACAACCTACAGTGGTATATAACATGTAGGATTTCTTCTCTTTCAATCGTCTACATGTATCTAACATGAATCTGCAAAGCAAAACAACATTTCAGTTGAAATATATCAAATTGTAACGTGTAAGAATTCCTAGTGTTTCCAATTCACAACGGTTGTGGTTGCTGGCTAAAGATGTTAAAACTGTGATATCATCGCTGGTTTCCGCAATAATAGCCATAATTAATTTCGAGGACAACAACACCATGATCATCTCACATGTCAACTACATTATCCTGATCCAACATGCAATCTTTCATGCCCAATGAAGCATCCAACGAACAATGAATTAACATCCATCTCTTATCTTTGGCAGGTAACTCTAGAAATTAACAACTTGGAGCAAATTCTTTCTTGACCACCAAAAGTAGTAACACAACAGAAACAAGACAAGGCAAAGCAAGTCTCTCGTACTTTTAATGAGCCCAACTGAACTGAAGGGACTTTTGGTTTACCTAATAACCTACGATTATATGCTTGCAATACCATATTTTAATCACCACAGCTAATCACAAATAGCACTTAAACCCTTTACCACTAGGATAATCCGAGACGTAAAGTGTTTAAAGACACTATAACATAACAAGACGACTTAATTAGAAAATGCTAATAAGCTATTGATCAAGGAATCAGATTCTTTCTTCAAAATAGTATGCTAACGACTGAATGAACCAGGTAAACAAACAACGTATAATAAGAAGCAATATGAAATTACCAAAAAAATTATTTTTCAAAAGAAAAACTAACCCTTTGAATAATTTTTGGCAGGTGATAGAGATGTTGTACCGCAGTTCGAGCTGAGGAGTGCTACTGCGTTTTATGGGGGGGAGGTTGGAGTGAAGAGCTGTGATAGGACAAGTCATGCTGAAACTGAAAGGGGACTTATATTTATATGCTTTGGTTATCTCAGACTTTTTAAATTTTGATGGCTTCATCATTGCATGTCTAAAAATAATGGGCTAGGTGTAAGGACTGGAAGAGATTGACCCAAGTCATGACATTATGTGGTCTTGGAACTTGTTATATGTGCCTGCTTAAGCAGGTTGGGTCTTTTGAGCCTTGGTCAGTGAATAGCACTGGAGTAGATTTTCATGATGCTTTCAAGTCTGTTGCTACTACTGTTCAACAGTTTTTCTACTATTTTACTAGAACTAAATTTTAGGAAAAAAATGATGCATGTTCTAACATGTTGCTTTGCTTGTACGAGAGGAGAAAACTCTTATAAGTTACAACCAATAGGACAAACTTGTGATATGATAACTCAACCGCCTGTTCTGGAAAGAAATAAAATAAAATAAAATGAAATATCAACCTCAATGAATCAGAATCTTCAAATCGATTCACATGTCTCTCCTCTAAAAAGTGGAATTGGATTCCTTCATTTTAAATCGTATGTCCATTATCAAAAAATTATGTATCACAACTGCAATAATTTATAAGAGACATAGCCATGATGAAAGAAGCAAGAAAAAAGCTTTGATCACGACCCCCCTTTGTTTTTTATAAATGGACAATGGTGCCTTGCGACCAACAATTTGAAAATCAAACTTATAGCGTTGAATCTTAGAGATGATACGACAAGTATTACTTGTCTCTAAAAGCAACAACTAAAAATAAGGGAATGATGTTTATAAGTGGGACAAACAGAAAAAGGAAAACTACATGAGAGTTTAAGATAATGTAGGCTATTCACATGCATCAGCTCTCATATTATCTCTTTATGTCAACCTCTACAACAATTGGTAATTTAATCTATACTACCATTTTAATGATGTTAATGTATCCCATGCTTTTCTGTAATTGCTTAACTGGACGTCATGAAAAATTGATCATACATAATCTGATTCAAAGTTCAAAAGCATGGAACAAGGCTTCCATCCTCCTTGGATGTTTTGTAGTCTAATCAAAATTCCAAGGAGCCAAACAAAAAAAGAAATCCTAAAATAAAGTTAAACAACTTCCATAATAAAAGACATCATTGTAGAGATGGATGTCCATTAAAACAGGAAAGCAGGTGACAGTAAGGATGGAAAGGAGTGTAGTGCGAAGAAGGTATTCCTTTTGCATCAACATCACTTGCATTTGTAATATTCAATTTTGTCTCCTACTAATAGATTCCATACCAGCCTCCATCACTTAAGTCCGCGTGTTATGTCGCCTATCAACTAATTCGGTTGAGAGATATTTCTGTGCACAGTTACTGTCCTCGAATCAGCCCCGTTGGTTGCTGGAAAGGGCACATGAAATTAGGAATAGTTTTTAAACCATTTCAAAGATGGACCAAGGAAAAGTTCTTGGTCACGAGTTAAATGGGTTAAGCTGATTTAATTTATTTTTTATTTTATAAAAAATAAAAATGTATTATTTTGAAGAAAAAAATGAATTTTGATAGAGTTTTCCTTGGGCTAACCCGGTTGTTGGTCAACCTGGGTTTTTGACAGAGTCACGAATCAACTTATCGGGTTAAGTTTTAAAACAATAAAATTAGCCTAACTATGACTTTTAACTCTTTAATTGGTTCATGAACTAGTAATGAAATTCCCAAAACATGTGAAAAACAAAGTGCGGAAAATGTGTTCTTAAAACCTTATTCATAAAATTCAAAGGACAAAGCATATTGACTATAACATCCACTTTTCTTTTTCCTTCGACACTCTCATAATCGATTTAATTACTCAGTTGTTATTAAAGATGTTCTGATTTTCAAATACAATCCACCCAGCCTCAATAAGCTAAAGAAGTTCACTCTCAAAAGCATGATAATTTTTAATGATGTGTCCCGTGTCACTGCCATGATACTCATTTTTATGTTAGGATGATACCACTTGGGGTATGGTGGTTGGAAGGGTTTTTGGGGAATAAAAGCGATCTTCCTGATATTTATCAACCTTTTGAAGATCTCCTTCAAGGGTAAAAAGGAATGGGTGGTAAGGTTTTCTTGTTCTATTATGAGTTTTCGTATAACTGTTCATCGATTCGAGTTTGATTAGTGGTTTGAGGAAACTAGATGGGACACCAAGAGATAGAATGATCTTGATTCATACTTTTCGTGCAAGAGCTATCTTCCAACCTGTAAGCTGATATAACATCAAACCTTTCTTTCAAACTCCTAATCCTTCTCGATTCCAATTATTGCTCCATCTTTCTGTTGCTGTCACCATATCCATAAAATAGGTTGATAAATTACTGATCAAATAGTCAAAGTACGGGGCATCTAAAGTGTCAATGAAGATGGCAGTGAGCTCATTTTCAAGCAAAAAAGGATAAACTTGTGTTGCCATTTCACGCAACCTCATATCATAATCCTTGATTAACTCATTACTTTGTATCCTTATTCTTTGAAGGTTAGACTTGGTTAGGGTTACCTTTAAGTTCAGTCTAAATTATTTCAAAAACATATTGGCTAAATATTCTCACTTCTCCATTTTAAAGCCATTTAATCCATTTGTTAGTTAAAAGCAGGTCCTTTCAGGCTCTCGTGAAAATAATAGATCAAAAGTTACTTATAACAAATAACTTTAGTCATTTTACTGTGGTATACTTTAAGGTGGGTTTCTTGACATTGAAATCATGTATACTTGACAAACTTGACGACTCTAAATCTTCTAGAACTGCCAACATCTAGCTTTCAACATATTGTTTAAGTTAAAAGTGGATTAGATTAGTCCTCACCTTTAATGGATTGATGTTCTTTTATGGTTATGATGAATACATTATTTTTCTCTTGAAACGATAACCACCCATAATAAATTAGCTTATCAATCTGCCTCTTGAAACTTTGACATTGATCGATGGTATGTCTTACAACTCCTACATGGTACTCGCATGTAGCATTCTTGTTATACCAGTAAGGGAAAGGTGGCTTAATGGGTTCAAGTAGTAAAGGTGCTATTAGACGAGCATTTACAAGATGTTGATAAATATTGGTGATGGGAACTGGGAAGAGAGATGATTGTTCATGGTATTTTCTTTTATGGCTTAGATTTTACTAGCTTTAGAAAGCGTGATATCCCGACTAAAATGAGGGTGAAGGTGTTTGGGGCATTTGACTTTTATTAGTTTATGATGGATTTTGAGGCATGACTGTATGAGCTTTTAATGATCCTAGGGTGTCAGAAGCAAATATTAGCAGACCTTGATTAACCTAATAAGCATATGAAATTCCTTTTTAATAAGGGTGTGTAGAGGGAAAAGAGCACATATTCATAGCAGGTTTCACAGTATTAATTTCTATATAAGAGGGGCTTCTCCTCAATCCTTTTAGGGCAAATAGTTTGTTCTAGCATATCAGTTAGTTGAGATATGTACCATTTTAAAAAGTCATCGTGATTCTATCCTAGTTAAATCCTTTCTTTATCTCCCATCTCCCTTTTTTAATCTCCAAAGGCATTGCAGAACCTGAGGAGTAGTTTGGTTTTGGAGTGGAGGGACCTATATTTCTCCCTTCACTAAAGTGTATACTAAATGAATAAAATGTACACTAAATGAATAAAATGTGCATATTGATGCAAGATGCTTGCAAGTTATTTATTAAAGTTATAAGGACGGATTAGGTTGATTTTTTTTTTTTGAAAAGTTCTCATTGAGGATTCCATACCTACAAGAACTTTGACTAATTTGGGGAAAAGGAGTTTCTACCTCATTATATTGGCATTTTCTGAACTAGTCCTTATATCCTTAATAGTAATGTATCTGACATCTCACACTTCCTATAAGGATCCTTGAAGATCTAATAAAATCACATTATGAGATGAAGATATATGACTTGGCATGTTATTGTGTGTGTCCTATGAAGGGTTCATCCTAAAAGATAAGATCTAGCCCATAAAGGTTTTTGGCTCAGCTTGTCTAAACCTAAAGACTTTTTAGGCTCCTAAATTGTCCAAATTACCAGTAAAGTAACCCGACCTCTTAACCTAATGTACTATAAGCATAGAAGAAGCTCAACAATACCCGATATATAAGGCGAGCTCCAATTTGAACGGGAGTTCGAATGAGCATCAGTAGACATAAGTCACACTCGTCATCGAATCTCCTTATCTAATCATAAAAAAAAAAAAAAAGAGACAAGATTAGGTCCAGAGCTTTTGTTAGATTTTTCGTAAAGTGTGTGAATAATTCACAAAAATAACATACATGTGAATGCAACAATTAAATGTCATAAATAAATAATGCTTAATAAATAAAAGAAATAAAATATTTATAAGAAAGTAAAATTCACATGCAGATAATATAGCAATCAGAAGAATAGAAATTAAGAGAATAAACACTAATAATTGGGCTCAACCCTAAAGTACTCGGTGGAGTCATTATTCTGTCACACCGTGATGTCAGCCAAAACTCCTTGAAATTGAGGGGGAAATCTATATCATGAAGAATTAGGAGTCACCACCTAGTAAATAAAGGAAAATAGGGATCCTAAAATATGCATTGGTTGAAGAGACTCAGATAAAGGGTTAATTATGTTTAAGAGATTAGTGATGTCACCCTTACAACACCTTTTCTTATAAAATGTTACTTTTACAATGTGTTTTCTCCTAAATCGATCCTAAGGTTACTTAATCACCCCAAGGATCTCCTAATCTTTCTTAAGGTCTTTTAACCCCTTTTCTAAGCTCTCTAACCCTAACCATTAAGTTTTTTTTTATTGGAATCTCTATTTGAAATAGCCTAGAATCCACTAGTTACTCAACTTAGATCTACCATATTGTTGCATGTATGCGATGGCATGGCAATCATCCTTCCAAATCGAGATCCTCGAGTGTGGGTGAAAAGAACAAAGAGTTCTTGTACTTTATCAGTTTAAAGTGTTTAGAGTTGCCACCTAGTATTTTAGTCACTATGAACCCTAACTAATCTTCAGAGTCTGGATAAAGAGAATGATTGTATATATGGAAGACAATATCTTCCCTAGTACACCTCACCTAAGGTAAGGTGTTTATTTGTCTGATTACTAAGGCATTGTTGTGTTTTTCTAACCATTAATCTATCAATTGGTTAAAAGTTGGTTCACCCTAATAGAGCGGACCATGACTTTATGGGTCAAGTCTAACTGTTATAGAGTCTAAACATATTTTTGCATTTGTTTCTTTCAATACTGGGAATGTATCTTACATATAAGTTCACAATCCTTGATATTAAAATAAATAAATTGATTTTTTGGTGTTTTTGAAATATAGTCCAAGTTCTCATAGATTTAATAAGCTTGTTGTTAAATCCAAAAATACATGCAAAGATATAAAACAACTATTTTTCTTGAATTTTGGTATTTAAAAAAATTAAAAATGTGATTTTATCCTTTTAAAAAAATATGCATGAAAAAACCTTTAGGATTTGCTCGCGTGCATGAAAACATAATATTTTTTTATGTTTTGAAATGAGGGAATGTTTTTTGAATTTTTTTGGATTTGTTTTGAAATTTTAGAGAAAAAATCAAATATTTTAATACCAGGTCCGTATCTTACAATGTAAGTCTATGACTTGATATTAGGCAAAATTATTGGAAAAATATGCGACGAACACAAATGATTTCAAAATGGTCCTTGAAATTTTTTAGAATTTTTTGGCTTTTTATTAGACTTGTTTGACTAAACATTAAAATAAAGACAAATTAAAAACTAAGGGAAAGGAATTAGATTGTGCTAGGCAAACACACCCTTAGTTTAGGGAATGGGCTGGTTGGGCCCGAGGCCCAAACCTAGTCCGGCTAGGTTGGGTCGATTAAAGGCCCAACAATTTATTTCTTTTTTTTAGGTTGGACTGAAATGGGTCTAGTGATTAGTACTTAAAAGTGCATATTTATCAAGGTTTTATATCATCATTTTGCACTTAAAGTATCAATAACTCCTTAACTAAAGCATGTTTGATAAT
>Ga0307510_10008676_pt1 | contig 12113 bp, 6 predicted proteins | sample 12_EM_MG_FD_207224 | JGI IMG/M metagenome (GOLD analysis project Ga0307510, IMG submission 207224) | Populus trichocarpa ectomycorrhiza microbial communities from riparian zone in the Pacific Northwest, United States - 12_EM | ecosystem: Host-associated > Plants > Roots > Unclassified | place...
ATTTCCATCATTTTGCTAAACTCTTCATGGAGAAGAACAAATTGGTGAAAAACTTGCTTGAATTAGAGGAGGAGCTTCCTTTATGTGCTCCTTGTAAATACAGAAAACTGTCAAGCTTTTATTTTCAAAAAAGCAAGGCTTGAAGAGCCACATAAAAGCTGCAAATTGATACACACACAGATGGGATCTATGAACACATCATCACTGAATAACAATAAGTTTTATATTTCCTTCATTGATGATTATACAAGAATGTGTTGAATTTATTTTAAAAAAATTAAATTTGAGGTTGCTGACATCTTTAAAAAGTTTAAAGCTTGGGTTAAAACTCAAGGTGGATGCAAAATACTGGTGATAAGGTCTGATAATAAAACTAAATACAGCTCAGGAAAATTTAACAAGTTTTATGAAGTTGCAGGCGTTGAACACCTGTTGATTGCACTTTACACTCCTTAGAAAAATGATGTTGTGGAGAGGAATAATAGAATAGTAATGGAGGTGACAAAATGTTTATTTCATGATAAAGGGTTGCCAAAAATAGTTTGGGTTAAGGTAGTAAACATTACAATATTTCTATTAAACAGACTGCCAATAAAACCATTGCAAAACAAGACTCAATTTGAAACATGAAATGACTACAAACCAAAGTTGTTTAATCTAAAAACATTTGATTATTTTTCACAAGTTAAGAGAAAGAAGTTAGATAAGAAAGCAAAACCCAAGATCTTTGTAGGTTATAACTGAAATTCAAGGGTAAAACTTTTAGAGAAACAAACTAATTAAGGATAAAATATTCCGTAATAAAATTTTAAATTAAAATTTTTATGTGGTGATATTATTTTTGCTTGTGGTTATTTGTGTTGATTTCATTTATGTCATGTAGTTAATGGAAATGATGCAAAGATTAATGCTTGATCCAATGTGAAGAAGAGGATCGTAGTAAGCACTGTGTTGTCAACAGGGATTCTATTCCTTGTCTTAGTCTTGTTATGATTTATTTGGAAAAGGAAGCAGCAGAAAAAGGGTAAGTTCTTAAGATCATGAAATTCTCAGCACTTCTATCCCAGAAAAAAAGAGTAGAAAAAAAAAAAAAACTCTCAATTTCCATACAGGCAGATTATTTTATTTTCCAATTTGATTATGGTAATGTAAGGTACAGCCAGTCAGCCACAATTTTGTTAAGAACTCGTTTAATTTGATGTCTCAGAAATTTGAGTTAACAGAAACAGAGGTCCCCTGTTTCCTTCTTAAATTATAGCAGTTTTGCTTGCAGGAAAAATCACAGGTAGTATTGAGAGAGGTTTGAATAACAATCCTGGGAAAGAAGATCTTGATTTAACTTTGTTTGATTCGGAAACCTTGGCTCTTGCAACGAATAATTTCTCAGTCAACAAATCTGGGAGAAGGAGGGTTCGGACATGTTTACAAGGTACCAATCAATAAACATTCAAGCAATTTCATGATGAAAACTCCTGGAACCATAGAACTAAAACAATTAAAATTATGAAAGTTTTTTAAGTTCAGAGTTCCGACAGACTGAATTTTCACTGGACAGTATATGATTTGCTTTTGGTATTGAGTGATTGTTTACAGTGAACATTCAAAGATGGACAAGATAGCTGTGAAGAGGCTAAATAAGAATTCAAGAACTTGTTTGGCATTGCGTTTCAAATAAGAGTTGACCAAATTTTGATATGTTGATATCAGAAATGATTTTTAAAAAATAAAAAAAATATTATTTTGATACATTTCCAAGCAAAACATATTTTAAAAAATAACTGTTATTATATTCTCAAATACCATTATAATATTAAACTTCAGCACCAGAATCTAGTGAAGCTTCTAGGATGCTGCTTTGAAGGAAATGAAAATATACTGATCTATTTGTTCTTGCCTAACAAAATTGTTAGATTATCTCAAAACCAACCCAATTCAAATATTATAGTCTTTGTTGTAATCATACAAACACCAAAACCAATTCTGTTAATTATCATAACCTTTATTCTTGTTCTTTTAAGGAGTATTTGTTGGTATGTTGGACAAAGATGAACTCTACATAATAATTTTTTTGTGAAGTTATTTGATGTATTTTTGGAAAGTACAAAAATTTTATCCTGTTCTAGAGGACAGTTTTTATCCAACCAAAAGGAGTATTCAATTCCCTTTACAAGGGTTTCTTCTTCTCTGCATGCAAATCTATCAGAATCCACCATAGGTAAATCAAATACTTTCTTCTTCTCTCCCCCAATTTGTTCGATAAAGTCTTAATTTGGTAAAAAAAGTGTAGTGAATGTTAAACACAGAAAAACAAAACAAAATAAACATGTAAAAAAGTAAGCATATACCTGGTCAAGGAAATCAGTCAAGTTAGTCCATTAGCCACGGCAAGGCTATAAAAAAACAGAACGAGAATTAATCACTTTTCATGGGATGAATGTGTTACCAAAAACAAAGAAATAAGACTCAGATACAAATTAACTCAATTTCAAATAGAGATAACATGCATGTGAAGTCCACCTTGGAAATGGGATTTGCGCAGAAGCCAAGTCTTGGACTTTCAGGACATGTGTGATTAGACTTCTTGCATTTTAGTTAATGGGACACGGCAATTTATACCAATTTTCCATGTTGACCACTGGGTCAGGTTTCGTGTAGAATACTGGATTACATTCAGATACAAAACTTGTCTTTCTGATGACTTTTACATCGTCAATTATCATTTATTTAAGAAATTTGAGTGTGAACCTTCATTGCTCCAGGGTCAACTAATTGCAGATTACTAAGAAATTTACCAATTTTTAAATTGAAAAGCTTTGAAAACTCCCTCATGATTGAGAGATCCCTCATTTTTTATTATTTGAACTTTGCTTTTTCCTTCTCATTATAGGATGGAGATCAGTTTCGAAGACTATAACAGAAACCGTACTGAAAATTCCTGGTTGTTGAGGAATTGACAGCTCTCTAATTTACCACACATGTTTGAGATTTCTCGCTCTCAAAATTAATTATATGGGAGAGGAGAATAGTTTACTTAAGGATTGATGCTATAACAAAGTTTTATGCAAAAAAAGAAAAAATAAAGATGGTGCCTGTGGATGACATTCCCATACTTGTTTTTAGCTCCACTTTGTTGTTAATTATGACAATCTCCTCTGCAGTTGACACCATGAATACAACTGAATCTATCAGAGATAGCGAGGTCATGGTCTCAGCTGATGGAAGCTTTAAGCTGGGATTTTTTAGCCCTGGCAGCTCCCAAAACCGTTATTTGGGCATCTGGTACAACAAAATATCTGAAAGGACTGTAGTTTGGGTTGCCAACAGGGAAATCCCTCTCACCGTTTCGTCTGGTGTTTTAAGGGTTACCCACCGGGGAGTTCTTGTTCTCCTCAATCATAACGGGAACATCATTTGGTCGACCAACTCGTCAAGATCTGTAAGGAATCCAGTTGCACAGCTTTTGGATTCAGGAAACCTTATAGTGAAAGATGAGGGTGACGGTAGCATGGAAAATTTATTGTGGCAGAGTTTTGACTATCCATGTGACACTTTACTGCCAGGTATGAAGCTTGGAAGGAATACAATGACAGGCCTGGATCGATACTTATCTTCATGGAAGACACCTGATGATCCATCTAGAGGTGTCTTTACATATGGATTGAAAGCTGCTGGATATCCTGAAAAGGTTCTGCGAGCGAATTCACTTCAGATGTATCGATCTGGACCTTGGAATGGTATTCGATTCAGTGGCTGTCCTCAAATGCAGCCAAATCCTGTGTACACTTATGGGTTTGTTTTTACTGAAAAGGAGATGTACTATAGCTATCAGCTTCTTGACAGATCAATCCTTTCAAGGGTAATTCTTACTCAAAATGGCAAGATCCAGCGCTTCACATGGTCTAGTAGCGCACATAGCTGGGTATTTTATCTTACAGCACAAGTTGATGATTGTAACCGGTATGCACTGTGTGGTGTATATGGTAGCTGTCATATTAACGATTCCCCAATGTGTGGTTGCCTGAGAGGATTTATACCGAAAGTTCCTAAAGATTGGCAGATGATGAATTGGTTAGGTGGCTGTGAAAGAAGGACCCCCTTAAATTGCTCAACAGATGGGTTTAGAAAATACTCTGGTGTGAAGTTGCCAGAGACAGCAAATTCCTGGTTCAGCAAAAGCATGAATCTTGAAGAGTGCAAAAACATGTGTACGAAGAACTGCTCCTGTATAGCTTACACAAATTTGGACATCAGAGAAGGAGGAAGTGGATGCTTGCTCTGGTTCAGTGACCTGATTGATATCAGACGATTGATATGATACGAAGAATAACTATAAATCATAATAATCTCAACGCTGACAACAGGAATGCTTTTACTTGGCCTACTCTTGGTCTTGTGTTTTTGGAAGAAGAAACGGCAGAAAAACGGTAAGTAATTCAAATCTTCACCCCTACTTTCCAAATCCTCAAGGCCTTTTTTATACTGAGATTTGACCTGGATACATCATGGGGAAAAAAGTCGTAATGAACTTGTTATATTTAAAATAAATAATGAAAGGTCAGTTAACTAAAAAGAGGGGATAGGATTTGGTTTTTTTTCAAGCTCTAATTTGTAGGAAACATGACAGGTATTATCGAAAGAAGCTCGAACAAGAACAGCACCAAGCAAGATCAAGAACTGCAGATGTTTGACTTGGGTGCTATGGCTGTTGCAACCGAGAATTTTTCTGTTAGAAATAAACTAGGAGAAGGGGGTTTCGGACCAGTATATAAGGTAATGATATAACAATCTGTCAATGGCTTCTGAATTTCATGTTGGGAGTCCCTGGCACCTCGGTAGTTATCTTCAACCTATTGGACTGAATGGACTTTATTTATTTATTATTTTCCATGGATGAAACTTTGATTTCTAAGGAAGTACTCCAACTCTTTTTAGTTCAACAAAGAAAAATTCAAGTAGCACGGAGCATTTTGCAAAAATTCTCAAATCTTACATCCAAAGAAAGGTTTCTCAAGTAAGGAATGATTATTTGCAGGGAATTTTGAAAGACGGGCAAGAAATAGCAGTGAAGAGGCTCTCAAGGAATTCGAGACAAGGACCTGAAGAGTTCAAGAACGAAGTTAAGCATATTGCAAAACTTCAACACCGCAATCTAGTTAAGCTCCTTGGATGCTGCATTCAAGCAGATGAAAGGATGCTAATCTACGAGTTTATGCCTAACAGAAGCTTGAACAGCCTAATTTTTGGTTTGAGGCTCTCCGGACCTTGCAAATTTAATTTCAGACTTCCTTCCATATATATTTGTTCTTGAATCTGACGAGAGCCAGAATTTGATTGACTTGGGTAAACATTAAAATGGGCAGGCAAAACTCGGAGCACACAACTAGACTGGCCTAATCGCTACCACATTATCCATGGAATTGCTCGTGGACTCCTTTATCTCCACCAAGATTCCAGACTAAGAATAATTCATAGAGATCTGAAAGCCAGCAATATCTTATTAGATAATGATATGAACCCCAAAATTTCAGATTTTGGCCTAGCGAGGAGTTTTGGAGAAAACCAAACAGAAGCCATCACAAGTAGGGTGGTAGGAACATAGTAAGTATCTCCTACTCTAGCAGTCTATGCCCATTCCTTAAACTTGGATTTAACATTCGATAGTTGCCTGCAGTGGCTACATATCCCCAGAGTACGCAATTGATGGTCTCTACTCAATAAAATCTGATGTCTTCAGCTTTGGTGTATTGGTGCTAGAGATAGTGAGTGGGAACAGAAATAGAGGATTCTGTCATCCAGACCACGACCTCAACCTTCTTGGCCATGTAAGTTAGAAAAAAAATGATAGTCGAAACATTTTCTTAACTCTATGCACCAAATCTCCTATCAATAACTTGATTTTCATTCCCAGGCATGGAGACTATTTCAAGAAGGCAGGCATTTTGAACTAATTCCTGAATCAGTAGCAGAATCATGCAACTTATCTGAAGTGCTTCGTTCAATTCATGTGGGTCTTTTATGTGTGCAATGCAGTCCAAATGACAGGCCAAACATGTCATCTGTGGTTCTAATGCTTTGTGGGGAAGGTGCATTGCCTCAGCCAAAACAACCAGGTTTTTTTAATGAAAGGGATTTGGCTGAAGCAAATACTTCCTCAAGACAGAATACATCTTGTTCGGTGAATCAATTCACGATCACACAATTAGAGGCGAGATAGATTACATGTAGTACTGTTCACATCAAGACGGAACTGCCTTCTTTTACTTTGCTTTTTGTTTTTTAAGACTATTAAGTGTGAATCTTGAAATCCATCACTTCAGCCCCCAAATACTGTTCGCAGCCAGTCAAAGGTAGAATCAAAGATTACTCTTATTTTCTATCCAGAAATAAAAAACAGTTGAAAATAAAGTCTAAAGAAATGAAGGTTTAGATTAATTACCTTCATGTCACGTTCAGAAATTGAGTTGCACTAGAGCATAAAAGGCATTCGCTGCCATGGCCTCCATTCTTCACTATTAGTCTGATTACCATACCATAGTGAATTCAGTCAAAGTGATCATCTAGCCCTTCAAAATACGATTTTGACATCCCAATTAAGCAAAAAATATCCATGTGCCAAGCATGCAAGCTAATTAATTTTAAGGTCCTGCTTTAAAACAAAGTATAAAAGCGGTTGTTTGAGTTGTCTTGCAAAACAAGTTTTCTATGGGCACATGAAATTCTCCATTTCTTAAGTTAGTAGGACGTGGGAGGGAAAAATAATGTATAGTAAATGGAAAAATATCAAGAGAAAGTAAGAAAAATTGTATGTTGTAGGAATTTTGGAGTGGTTGTTTGTGATTCTAGAATTGTTGGGTGGTTGTTTATGATTTATGGAATTATTGGATGATTAATGGTGATTCCTGGAATTGTTGAGAGGTTGATGAGATTGTATGATCTTGCCTTTAACGGTTGTGAATGGAGTTTAAGACTTATCTTGTTTTATTCTTATTTATGATTGGAGTATTTATACACTTAGTCCTTAAACTTACTTTAACAAGAAGAAAAATATTTTCATAGAGAATTAAGTCATCAGGTGTTGGGTCATGCTTCCTATTAATAAAGACATTGATGACAACATTTTTCTAGAAAGTAGAGGGTTGTTGTGCCATGTTTGCTATTGGTAAATATATTAATAGTTAAATAACCATCAGCTAGAAAAGTGATGCATGTCTTTTATAGAAAAAATATTGCATGCATAGAAAAAATTGTTAGAGTTCCTTGTATTCGTGTCACTCTTCGTTGGAAGTGGGTATCACATGAAATTCTTTCCCTGAATGGCAGCAAACACCTCAGCACATGTAGTGGTAAGAGGTGTGGTCAAAAGTTCAAGGAATGTCATGCAATCATAAATGGATCCTTTGGTGTTCCTCTTTGATGCCCTAGTAAAAGAGTGATGGCACTATGAAAATTCTCTTCTCTAAAAACAAGGGAGTCCTTGTCTGATCATACTTGCTTCCTCTACTCAAATATGTTTTTCATTGTTTGTTTTAGTTAAGAGTCCTATTAGGAAGAGTATACAAGCATTTCTATAAAGAATAGTTGTGGGCTTAACTAATCAGGGCTTCAACAAAAATGAGTTCAAGTAAATCTTTAACGTTTAACATTTCCTCGTTTAATATATAGAGATATATTCTAAAGCTTTCATCTTCTCGTTGGATGATGGTAAAGAGCCTAGTCATGCTTTTTTAAGCTAGCATACTAGTGCTAAAACAAGACATGAGCTTAACACAAAGATCATGATGACTACGGATAGAGTTATGCTTAAGGTTATGATACCACAATTAAGGTTATGATACCACAATTGAGCATTTCCATGGAATATCATTGGTGGAATTTTACACCTAACATCACTCTTTTTCTTTACAAGTTATAGTATCCTTATGAAATTTTGTTCATGCTTTCTAGGATCTATAAGACCATTATTGTTGTCTAGGTAGGCCTTTGCGGAGACACAATCTTTGGAGAGATAAGTGTGTGACACTCAATGACACAATAAAGAGTCTTCCACTTGGTGGTGGTGATGTTCATGTAGTTATTGATCTTGTCTCGTGTCTGGGTTTTTTTAAAACGAGGAGCATATAAGTGAGATTTAGAAAAAGATTGATGTCAATAGCCACATAAATAGAGATCTGGGGGAGTTCCTATAGTGGGAAGATCAATTATTCTCCCATGTCTTTTAATTTTATCAGCCATGGAAATAAGTTTTTTTGAGTGAAAGGAATTTAAATAGCTTTTGTTCAGTTTCTCATAGACAACACCACTAATGAAGTTATGAAAAAACCTTAGATTGGATATGGGCTCTCTTAGGCTGCGATCTTGGGTTGGTTTGTAAGTTGTCCTACAAAACAAAGTCTCCTATATACAAATGGAACACTCTAATACTTAAGTTACATAGGAGGAGAAAATAATATAAAGTAAATGGAAAAATACAGCTTTTCAAGCTCTTATTAAAACTCAACATTCTACTATAATCAAATGTTTTAGGTGTGATTTGGATGAGGAATACATCTCTAATAAATTTTATCAATTGCTTGCCTTAGATAGAACCATTCACAAAACTTCATGTACAGATACTCCTGAGTAAAATAAAGTTGTTGAAAGAAAACATAGGTATATTATCGAAACTGTTCGTTCTCTCTTATTGTCTGCTTCTATTTCTAGTAAGTTTTGGGGAGAAGTTGTCCTTACTGTTGCAAGTTTGATTAATATAATTTCATATTCTCATAATTCAGGTTCATCTTGTTCTGAAAAGTTATATGGGTATGTCCTTGATTATCCCTCCTTTAGAGTATTTAGTTGTACTTGTTTTGTTCTTCGTCCTCATGTAGAACGCAATAAGTTGTCTTCTCGATCTACTATTTGTGTCTTTCTAGGTTATGGTGATGGTAAAAAGAGGTATCGTTGTTTTGATCCAATAACTCAAAAACTTTGTGTGTCTCGTCATGTTGTCTTTCTTGAGAATATACCTTTTTTTTTATTTCATCCACTACTCATAGCTTGACTAGACCTGATCTTATTCGTATAGATTCCTTTTCTGAGAATTCTGATAATTTATCATCTTAGTTCCTAGTACCTCAGGTATCCCTCCCTATGTTCGACCACTTTGTACTCATCGATCTGTAGGTATTGACACTTTACCTTTCAGCACACCTGAAGCTTCATTCTCATCTACTGCCCCTCAAGCTTAATATGAGATTATGGATCCACCTCTACATTAATCCATACGCATTTGTATGTCCATAAAGTTACAAGATTTTGCTTATTCTTGTTATTCTTCGTCATTTACTTCTTTTTTAACTTCTATTCATTGTCTCTCTAAACCCTCTTCCTATAAATAAGCAATTCTTGATCCTATTTGGCAGCAAGCTATGGATGAGGAACTTTCTGCTTTGCATAAAACAGATACTTAGGATTTGGTTTCTTTACCTTCTGGTAAGAATATTGTTGGTTGTCGTTGAGTGTATAAGATCAAGACTAATTTTAATGGGTCTATTGAGCAATACAAAGTTAAGTTGGTTGCAAAATGATACTTTCAACAGTATGGTATGGATTACGATGAGACATTTGCCCCTGTTGCAAAAATTACTACTATTCGTACTCTTATTGTCAAACTCAAGATGCTTGTAGATGTCATATCGTGAGTTTGAGAGGAGATGTTAAATAATACATTTATCTTATTTTATTTATTAAGGATAGAATAGTATTTTTAGTTTAACCAATATATAAATCTTTTTATATTTAAGTTAAAACAAACACTTTAGAATAAATATATTAATGAGAACTCTAGCTTCCTTCTCTTTTATATTTGTATTTTTTTTGTGTTTGTTAATTTAGATTACTTTAACAGTTACAGTATGAAAAATCTGGACTTTACTCACAGAAATCAGATGTGTTTAGCTTTGGTGTATTAATACTAGAGATAGTGAGAAGGAACAAGAACAGAGGATTCAATCATCCAGACCACCAACTGAACCTTCTTTGGCATGTAAGTTGTGAAATCATGTTACTTCGATTCTCCATTTCGCTTTAATCTTGAGTACCAATACTAGGTTCCAGATGGTAGGCGCGGTTTCTAAGATTCATTATAACGTGTTTAGACTTTCAAAATAGGTTTTTACATATTTTTAGAATGATTTTTCGTTGTTTTAGATAAAAATAATGTAGAAATCAAGTGTGGGAGGCAAAAACATCATCCACTATTTTTTCAGAAGTTGGAGGCGGTAGTTCTAGAGTTGCAGAGCCACCGCTGGTGGTGGCTTACGGCCGATGCATTACTCATCATGACCGACATGTCACCCCCCTTTTACTTAGAAATCTTTTAAACGTCCTAGGCCGGGAATGACTAACCTAGGAGCTCGAGCCTAGTTTCCACCAAACCCATGCACAGATGCCTAATGCATCCTCGACCCAACTTTCTTCTCTTTTTTTTCCTTTAATATCTAATCTTTTATTATTTCTCAATATAAATTTTAATCAAGTAATTAATGATTGTTTTTATTTTTTTTATAACATCACCTGAAAATAATGATTTTTTTTCATGATTTTGAATTTCTTATTATTTTTTCAAAATTTGTATAAAAATAATAATTATTGTGAAAAACAGTTATTCTTCATTCAACCCTGTAAAAAATTAATGATTGATAGTCGAACTTTTTGACAATAATAGAAGTCTATCTAAGATGATAAAGCAAAGGTTTTTTCTTTGAAAAATAGTTGCACTGACTCCCCAAAGTCACAAACTTCTTTGAAGTTGAATAGAATATATATATATATATATATATATGCGTATTTATTTTTATTTATTTATTATCACAGCCCTTTAGATGGATGTTTAAAAGAAGATAGCGTATAAAGTATAAACAACAAGCATTTTATATTTTTTTCTTTTCTTTTCTAATTATTTATTATTTTTTCATTATCAATGTTCCACGAATAATTAATTAATGGTTGTTAATTTTATATTTTTATATACAACCTAACAAAATGATTTTTCCTGTTTTCTTCTTTATTTTTTCTCAAAATTAGTATGAAAATAATAATTGTTGTTAAAAAAATAATGATTTTTCATAGAGCCTTAAAAAAAGATAATGATTAAATGTAATTATTTTTTTTTAACATAATTGAGGTTTAATAAATGATAATTCATCAATATAATTAAGATCCATAGTTTTAAAAAAATTAAGGACACTAACAACGAATATAAAATTGTTTTTTTTTCTTTAAAAAATAATATCAACACTGAAGACAAATTAACATTTATAAGAAAAGATTCTAAATATCAAGGATTTGATAGTTAATAAATATTTATCATTTTTAATTTATATTATTTTTGGATAATTATGTTTCCCTTACAAATTGAGCATGATATTAATTACTTACACAAAATACTTATTCATTTAAAAAATATCTACAAGTTGATTTATTTTTATTTTCTTCAACTTAAATATGTTAAATTAATTAAAATATTAAGTAAATTTTATGAACCTACCCCGGCAATTCTCGGGTACAATGATGGTTCTCAACAGAAGAAAATCCTGGAAAGACTGAAAGAGGGTGAGCGTGAACAGAGGTAATTAAGCCACAGCAGAAGACATCGTAAAGTCAAGCAACGAAGGATTTCTTCTTAATTCTCTAGGGTCTTTAATCATTTGTTTAATTTGTTTGAGCCAATCACCACTTGCAGACGATGAACAAGTACAAAATATTCTTTCCTCGTCACCTTTGATCTCCTATACTCTCGTCTATCCTTCCCAGTAGCGGAGCCAGAAAATTTTAAATAAAGGAACAAATCAATAACAAATACTTGACATTATATATTATATAAACATGTGTTATATATAGAGAAATTAATTTGAAATACATGTACTAACTCATGTTAATTAAAATTAATTTAAGAATATTTTTAAAATAAAAAAATTTACATTATAATTATTCTTTCGAGTTTTTATATTTTAAAATTGTTTCATAATAACTTTATTCTTAATTTTATTAAAGATATTCTTTCTAAATATATACAATTAAACTTTCATTTATCTATTTTTAAATCTTCCAGGGACTAATGAAATTATTGGCAA
>Ga0307510_10008677_pt1 | contig 12113 bp, 8 predicted proteins | sample 12_EM_MG_FD_207224 | JGI IMG/M metagenome (GOLD analysis project Ga0307510, IMG submission 207224) | Populus trichocarpa ectomycorrhiza microbial communities from riparian zone in the Pacific Northwest, United States - 12_EM | ecosystem: Host-associated > Plants > Roots > Unclassified | place...
CAAACCTGGCGCGTCACGCCGAGCTCGGCATAGAGCCGCTCGACCAGCGCGCGCAGTTCGCTCAGTTCGGCCTGCATCGCCGCCTGCTGCGCCTTCAGCGCGGCGATCTCGCTGGCCGCGACGAAGTCTGCCGAATCGGTCGCGACCGGCATCGCCGACACATCGACCGCGCCGCACAGCAGATGCGCCCAGCGCGGTTCGCGCGCGCCCGGCGCACGCGGCAGCTTGACGACGAGCGCACCGCCCTTGTCGTCGGGCCGGGTCGCGAGCTCGTCGAGAAAACCCTCGACCGACGACAGATCGGCGAAGCGGTGCAGGCGCTCGGAACTGGCGCGCAGCTCGGACACCGTCTGCGGGCCGCGCAGCACCAGCACCGTCAGCAACGCGATCGATTGCGACGGCAGCACCAGCGCCCGGCCGGCGTTGTGCTCGTAGCGCGTGACGCGCGAGCCGCTCGCCTCGAACACGAGGTGCAGCGCCTTCAGCGCGTGGACGGCGTCCTGCACCTCGGCTTCGGTCGCGCTGAGCACGGGGTCGCGCGCGGTCTTCTGATTGCAGCCGAGCGTGAGCGAGTTCAACGACAGCGGGTAGCTGTCGGGCACGGTGTGCGCCTTCTCGACCAGCACGCCGAGCACGCGGGCTTCGAGCAGCGACAAGGAGCGGATGGCACCGGCGGTCATGAGCGCACGCCTCGCATCAGGACGACGCCTTGCGCCGAGCGGCCAGCGCGGCGTTCAACGCATCGGTGCGCAACGCGAACTCGCGCTCGAAGGTGTGCGCCAGCGCGAACGCGCGCGCCTTGCGCGACAGGCTGGCGAGCAGCGTGCGATCGGCATCGATGCGCGCGAGCGAATCGACCACCGCTTCGGGTTCGCGCAGCGGCGACCAGAACCCGGCGCCGGACTGTTCCGACAGCCGCCGCCACATGCGGTTGCCATAGCCGACGATGGGCAGGCCGGAACCGAAGGATTCGAGGTAGGTGCACGACGGATCGCCCTGGATGTGGCAGCACACGAAGACATCGACGTCACGCGACAGCACCACCAGCTCGGGGAAGGTGACCGCGTCGTGGATCGCGATGCGGGCTTCGGCACCGGCCTCGCGCACGAGGCGCTTCATCTCGTCGGCCTGGCTGCCCGAGCCATAGCAGTGCAGTTCGATGTTCATGCCGCGCTTGAGGGCCGCGATGCCGACCTGCACGGCGTCTGCCGCGCCCTTCAGCGGCTCGTAGCGGCCCGAATAGAGCAGGCGCAGGGGTTGGGATGCATCACGCGCCAGGCGCGCCTCCAGCGCCGGCGCATCGATCACCATGTCGGCGTACATGCGCGAGTCGAGGTACAGCAGCCGGTTGTCGTTGGCCGAACTCAGCGCATCGTAGATCGGGTAGCCGTTGCAATGGATGGCCAGCGCGTGCCGCGCTTCGGGCACCAGCCCGCTCGCGTACGACCAGGCCACGCGCGCCGTGCGTACCGCCTTGCGCAGCGGCGACGACACCTGGGTGCGCGCCACGACGATGCGCGTCTGCAGGTCGTATTCCTCGACCATGATGTAGGGCACCTGGTGCCGCCGAGCCAGGTCGGCGAAACCCATGCCCATGCCGTAGACCAGATCGCTGCGCGCGATCTGCTGTTCGAGCAGCGCGTTCTGGTCGGGCGCGAGGCGAAACGCGGCGTCGGTCTTCAGCGTCATGACCTTGTAGGGCAGCTCGTCGCACGGCACCGAGATCGAGTCCATCGCCTCGGCGCCCTGGTTCTCCGGGTGCACCGTGGTCAGCGGCGTGTCGATCGCCTGCGCGTACGCCACCATGCCGGTGTGGAACTTGCGGTCGACGCGGAACACGCCGTTGTCGATGCGCGCTCCGTTCGCATGCACCATCGTCAACATCATCAGAGCGCGAACCCGTCGTCGGCCTGGATCACCGCGCCGTTGATGAAGTGGCTCTCGTTCGCGCACAGCATCATCAGCACCGAATCGAGGTCCTGCGGCTGGCCGATGCGCTTGCGCGGCAGCATCTCGACCAGCTTCTTGCCCTGTTCCGTCTTCCAGTGGTGGTGGTTGATCTCGGTGTCGATGTAGCCGGGGCAGATCGCGTTCACGTTGATGCCGTGCTTGCCCCATTCGAGCGCCATCGAGCGCGTCATGTGGATCACCGCGGCCTTGCTCATGCAGTACACGCCGATCTGCCCGAGCACGCGCACGCCGGCCATCGACGCGATGTTGACGATGCGCCCGCCGGTGAAGGTGCCAGGTGCCGCGCCCTTGGCGCGCGCCAGCATGCGCTTGCCCACCTCCTGCGCGACGAAGAACGCGCCCTTGGTGTTGGTGTCGAAGATGTAGTCGTAGTCCTCGGGCTGGATGTCGACGAGCTTCTGCGTGGTGCTCACGCCCGAGTTGTTGATCAGGATGTCGATCGTGCCCATCTCGGTCTCGGCATGCGCGACCGCGGCCTTGATGCTGTCGTGGTCGGTGACATCGAGCCTGACGACATGCGCGTCGCCGCCGTCGGCCTCGATCTCGGCGCGCAGCGACTTGAGCCGCTCGACACGCCGCCCCGCGAGCACGACCCCGGCGCCGGCCTTGGCCAGCGTCTTCGCGAACTGCGTGCCCAGGCCGCTGGAGGCGCCCGTCACCAGCGCGACACGGCCGGACAGATCGATGTTGTAGCTCATGGGAAAAGTCTCCTGCGGTACTGACGAATGGCCGCGTGGCCTCGATGATCACGATAGCACGCAGCCCGTTTGGAGAGCTCGCTCCAGAGCCATCGAACGATCGTTCTTTTTTGTTCTCCACGCCCGTAGAATCCCCCGCAACTCAGAGCCCCAAGGAAGCCGCATGACGCCTGCAGAGATCCTCGCCCAACACGGCCCGCGCGAAGCGATGGAGTACGACGTGGTCGTCGTCGGCGGCGGCCCCGGCGGCCTGGCCACCGCGATCCGGCTGAAGCAGCTCGCGGCCGAACAGGGCAAGGAAGTCTCGGTCGTGGTGCTCGAAAAAGGCTCGGAGCCCGGCGCCCACATCCTGAGCGGCGCCATCATGGACCCGCGCGCGCTGACCGAACTGATCCCGAACTGGAAGGAACTCGGCGCGCCGCTGAACCAGCCGGTCGCCAGCGACGACGTGCTGTTCCTGAGCCAGACCGGCAAGCTCAGCACGCCGCAGTTCCTGATCCCGAAGTCGCTGCACAACGAAGGCAACTACATCGTCAGCCTGGGCAACGTGGTGCGCTGGCTGGGCCAGCAGGCCGAGGCGCTGGGCGTCGAGATCTTCCCCGGCTTCGCAGCCACCGAGGTGGTCTACAACGACGATGGTTCGGTCAAGGGCGTGGCCACCGGCAACCTCGGCATCGACAAGCAGGGCCAGCCCACCGGCGACTTCCAGCTCGGCATGGAGCTGCACGCCAAGTACACGATCTTCGCCGAAGGCTCGCGCGGCCAGCTCGGCCGCCAGCTGCTCGAGAAGTTCAAGCTCGATGCCGGCAAGGACCCGCAGACCTACGCGCTGGGCATCAAGGAGCTGTGGGAGATCGACCCGGCCAAGGCCCGGCCCGGCCACGTGATCCATTCGCTCGGCTGGCCGATGGACGCCAAGACCTACGGCGGCGGTTTCCTGTACCACATGGAAGGCAACAAGGTCACGCTGGGCTTCATCACCGGACTCGAATACAGCAACCCGTGGCTGAGCCCGTTCGAGGAGATGCAGCGCTGGAAGACGCACCCCGCGATCCGCGCATGCCTCGAAGGCGCCAAGCGCATCGGCTACGGCGCGCGCGCCATCACCTGCGGTGGCCTGATGAGCCTGCCCAAGACCGTGTTCCCGGGCGGCGCGCTGGTGGGCTGCGACGCCGGCTTCCTGAACTTCGCGCGCATCAAGGGCAGCCACGCCGCGATCAAGACCGGCATGCTCGCGGCCGAAGCCGCGTTCGACGCCGTCACCGCCGGCCGCCAGCACGACGAGCTCTCGGCCTACCCCGCGGCCTTCGAGAAGAGCTGGCTGCACGAGGAACTCGAAGCCTCGCGCAACACCAAGCAGTGGATGAAGAAGGGGCTGTACCTGTCGTCGGTGATGAACGGCATCGAGCTGTGGCTGCTGCCCAAGCTCGGCATCAAGGCGCCGCCGTGGACCATCCACAGCACCGTGCCCGACAACGCCAAGCTGAAGCTGGCGGCCGACTGTCCGAGGATCGACTACCCCAAGCCCGACGGCAAGCTCACCTTCGACCGGCTGAGCAGCGTGTTCATCAGCAACACCAACCACAACGAGCACCAGCCGGCGCACCTGACGCTGAAGGACGCGAGCGTGCCGGTCGCGATCAACCTCGCGAAATACGCCGGGCCCGAGAGTCGCTACTGCCCGGCCGGCGTCTACGAGTTCGTGAAGAACCCCGACAACACCGACCGCCTGCAGATCAACGCGCAGAACTGCGTGCACTGCAAGACCTGCGACATCAAGGACCCGACGCAGAACATCGTCTGGGTCGCGCCGGAAGGCGGCGGCGGGCCGAACTACAGCGGGATGTGACGCGTACGCGTCACGGGCGGGATGTGACGCGTCCGCGTCACCGGCGGGATGTAGGCAGCCACGGCGGGCCGAGCGCCGGGCCGCTCCCAAGCCGGCCCGCGCCCCCTCGGGGGCAGCCCGACGTACCCGTCGGGCGGGGGCTCACCAGTCAGGTGATCGCTTGTCGATGAAGGCCTGCACGCCTTCGAGCGCCGATTCATCCATCATGTTGCACGCCATCGCCTCGCCGGCGATCGCGTAGGCCTGCGCCACGCCGGTCTCGATCTGCCGGTAGAACTGGGCCTTGCCGATCGCGATCGCGACGCGTGGCTTCGCGACGATGCGCGCCACCAGCGATTCGACTTCTGCATCGAGCTGATCCGGCTCGGCGACGCGGTTCACCAGGCCGCGCGTGCGCGCCTCCTGCGCATCGATGAAGTCGCCGGTCAGCAGCATCTCCATCGCCTGCTTGCGCAGCACGTTGCGGGCGAGCGCGACGCTGGGCGTCGAGCAGAACAGCCCGAGGTTGACGCCGCTGACTGCGAACTTCGCCGCGCTCGATGCGACCGCAAGATCGCACATCGCGACGAGCTGGCAGCCCGCCGCCGTGGCGATGCCCTGCACGCGCGCGATCACCGGCACGCTCAGGCGCTGCACGCTCAGCATCACCTGCGTGCACTGCGCGAACAGCGCTTCGTAGTAGGCCTGCGACGGCTCGGCGCGCATCTCCTTCAGATCGTGGCCGGCGCAGAAGGCCTTGCCGGCCGCGGCGAGCACGACGACGCGTGCGCCGGTGTCGGCGTCGACCGCGTCGAGCGCCGCCTGCAGCGCGCTCAGCATGCCTTCCGACAACGCGTTGAACGACGCCGGCCGGTTCAGCGTCAGCGTGACCACGCCGCGCGGGTCGCGCTGCGCGAGAACAAAGGGTTCGTCGCTCATGAGCCGTCTCCACTGCGCGCGCGTTCGCGCAACGCGAATTTCTGGATCTTGCCGGTGGAGGTCTTCGGGATCTCCTCGAAGCGCACCTCGCGCGGCACCTTGTAGCCGGCCAGCAGCTTCTTGCAGTGCGCGACCAGCTCCGCGGCCGTGACCTGCGCACCCGCGCGCAGTTCGACGAAGGCCAGCGGCGTCTCGCCCCATTTGTCGTCCGGCTTGGCGACCACCGCACAGGCCAGCACATCGGGGTGGCGGTACAGCGCGTCCTCGACCTCGAGCGAGCTGATGTTCTCGCCGCCGGAGATGATGATGTCCTTGCTGCGGTCCTTGATCTTGACGTAGCGGTCGGGCTCCATCACGGCCAGGTCGCCGGTGTGGAACCATCCGCCTTCGAAGGCCTTCGCGGTGGCCGCCGGATTCTTCAGGTAGCCCTTCATCACGATGTTGCCGCGGAACATGATCTCGCCCATGGTCTGGCCGTCGGCCGGCGTCTCGACCATGGTGTCGGCCGCCATCACCGTCATGCCTTCCTGCAGGGCATAGCGCGTGCCCTGGCGGCCGTTCAGCCGCGTCTGCTCCGACAGGCTCTCGCTCGCCCAGCTGTCGCGCTTGACGGCCACGGCCGCAGGCCCGTAGACCTCGGTGAGGCCATAGACATGCGTGATGTCGAAGCCGAGCTTGGCCATGCCTTCGATCATCGAAGCCGGCGGCGCGGCGCCGGCGACCATGCCGCGCACATTCTGAGAGATGCCGACGCGCAGCTCTGCCGGCGCGGCGATCAGCAGGTTGTGCACGATGGGCGCGGCGCAGTAGTGGTTCACGCCATGCTCGCGCATCGCCGCGAGGATGGGCGCGGCCGCGACCTGACGCAGGCACACGTGCGTGCCGCCCAGCATCGCCACGGTCCACGGAAAGCACCAGCCGTTGCAGTGGAACATCGGCAGCGTCCACAGGTAGACCGGGAAGTGCGGCATGGTCCAGGTGGCCGCGTTGCAGACCGCGTTCAGGTAGGCGCCGCGGTGATGCGTGACCACGCCTTTCGGGTCGCCCGTGGTGCCCGAGGTGTAGCTGACCGCGATCGCATCCCACTCGTCCTGCGGGCCTTCGAGCAGCGCGAGCGGCTCGTGCGCGGCGAGCAGCGATTCGTAGTCGACCGAGCCGAGCATCTCGCCGGGGCCGGTGAACTCGCTGTCGACCACATCGATCACGACGATCTCTCGGCCGTGCTGCTCGCGCAGCAGCGTCAGCGCCTTCGCCATCGTCGGTGCGAACTCGCGATCGGTGATCAGCACCCTGGCCTCGCAGTGGTTCATCTGCCAGGCCAGCAGCGGTGCGTCGAGCCGCGTGTTCAGCGTGTTCAGCACCGCGTTCAACGCCGGCACCGCGTAGTGCGCCTCGACCATCTCGGGCGTGTTCGGCAGCATCACGCTGACGGTGTCGTGGCGGCCGATGCCGAGTGCTCGCAATGCCGACGCAAGCCGCGCCGAGCGATCGCGCAACTGCCGCCAGGTGTAGCGGCGCTGGCCGTGGATCACCGCGGGCAAGTCGCCGAAGACCTCGGCGCTGCGCTCGACGAAGCTCACGGGCGACAGCGCCACGTGGTTCGCGGCGTTCTTGTCGAGGCCGGTGTCGTACAGGCTGCTCATGTCACTCCCCTGCTCTGCTCAGCGCCTGGTCGATGTCCCACAGGATGTCGTCGATGTGCTCTATGCCGACCGAGATGCGCACCATGTCGGGCAGCACGCCGGCGGCAATCTGCTGCGTATCGTCGAGCTGGCGATGCGTCGTCGATGCGGGGTGGATGATCAGCGTGCGCGTGTCGCCGATGTTCGCGAGGTGGCTCATGAACTGCGCGGCCTCGATGAATTTCACGCCCGCCGCCAGGCCTCCCTTGACGCCGAACGCGAGCAGCCCGGAGGCGCCGGGCGCGCCGTTCACGACGCGCATCTGCTTCGCGAGCAGCGCGTGCTGTTCGTGGTCCGGCAGGCCGGGATAGTTGACCCAGCCGACACGCGGATGCGCCTGCAGAAACTTCGCGACCGCGAGCGCGTTCGCGCAGTGGCGCTCCATGCGCACATGCAGCGTCTCGACGCCCTGCATGATCTGCCACGCGCTCGTCGGCGAGAGCGCCGCGCCGTAGACGCGCAGCGTCTCCATGCGCGCGCGCATCGTGAAGCCGAAGTCGCCGAAGGTCTCGAAGAATTTGACACCGTGGTAGCCGGGCGACGGCTCGGTCATGCCCGGGAACTTGCCGTTGTCCCACGGGAACCTGCCGCTCTCGACGATCACGCCGCCCAGTGTCGTGCCGTGGCCGGCGAGGTACTTGGTGGCCGAGTGCACGACGATGTCGGCGCCGAAGCGGATCGGGTTGCACAGGAAGGGCGACGGCACGGTGTTGTCGATGATCAGCGGCACGCCGTGCGCATGCGCCACGTCGGCCACGGCCGCGATGTCGAGCAGCTTCAGGCTCGGGTTGCCGAGGCTCTCGGCGAACACGGCGCGCGTGTTCGGCTTGATCGCCGCGGCGAACGCATCGGCCGAGCCGGCATCGACGAAGCTCGTCTCGATGCCGAGCTTCTTCAGGTTGACCGCCAGCATGCTGACCGAACCGCCATACAGCGCGCCGGCCGCGACCACATGATCGCCCTGCTGCAGCAGCGTCATCAACGCCATCGCCTCCGACGCCATGCCGCTCGCCGACGCGAGCCCGGCACGCCCGCCTTCGAGTGCTGCGACGCGTTCCTCCAGTGCCGCGACCGTCGGGTTCGACAGCCGCGAGTACACGTTGCCGAAGGTCTGCAGATTGAACAGGCTGGCCGCGTGGTCGGCGCTGTCGAACACGAAGCTGGTGGTCTGGTAGATCGGCAGCGCGCGGGCGCCGGTCGCGGCATCGGGGATCTGGCCGGCGTGGATCGCCAGCGTCTCGGGTTGGAATTCGTGATCGGCCATGGTGGATTCGTGACGCGGACTCGTGAGGCGGATCAGACCGGCCGGCGTGCCGACACCACTCGGGTGTTGACGCCCGCCCAGTGCAGGCCGCCGAACAGGCGGGCGTGTTCGATCTTGACGCAGCGGTCCATCACCGAGTCCAGCCCCGCTGCTTGCGCGAGCGCGGCGGCGTCTGCATTCACCACGCCGATCTGCTGCCACAGGCAGCGCGCGCCGATCTCGACGGCCTGTTGCGCGATCGGCAGCACGTCGTCGGTGCGACGGAACACGTCGACCATGTCGACCTGCGCATCGATCTCTAGCAGCGATGGATAACAGCGCTCGCCGAGGATCTCTGCATAGCGCGGGTTCACCGGAATGATGCGGTAGCCGTGCTGCTGCATGTACTTGGCGGCGAAGTAGCTCGGCCGGTGCCACTCGGCGGAGAGGCCGACGACCGCGACGGTGCGGCTCTCGCGCAGGATGCGGCGCAGGCTCGCGATGTCGTCGATCGTGTGGGCGGCATTCATGCAAGCGACCTTACCCGAAACGTCCGCCCGCGATCATCGGGGCCGCCCCTGCCCGAGAGGTGAACGCAGTGACCCTCGGCCTCAGTGGACGGCAGCCACCGGCGACGCGGGCGGCGTGGTGCCGAGCGCCTGCTGTTCGGCCACAGTCGGCGGCAGCTCGCGCACATGCCAATCGCGGTGCGAGTCGCGCGTCAGCAAATGCTCGCGCAGCAGCTGCAAGGCCTCGCGATCGGCCAGCAGGCGCAGCCTGTCGGCGCGGGTCAGCACATCGAGCCCGGAGCGCGCGGCGCGTTCGACCAGGCGCTTTTGCGCAGCGCCCTTGGCACCGCGCGCCGGCGGCCGCTCTGGAATGGCGCGCAGCGCCTCGGCGTGCACACGTGCATCGGCGACCGCATCGACGAAGCGCGGCAGCGCCGGGAACGAGGCTGCAAAACGATCGGCCTCCTCGAGCACCGGCGGCTGATCGAGCTCCTCGGGAATCACGAAGATCCGGTGCCGGCGCAGCCAGCGGCCAGGCGCGGCATGGCTGGTCAGCGCCGAGATCGGGATCGCGAGCAGCAGGCCCGCGAGCACCGGCGACAACCACCACTGGAAGGCCGCGCTGCTGACGAGGATCACGCCTATCCATGTCAGCGCCAGCACCGAATGCAGCGCATGGCGCCGGAACGCCTCGCCCCAGCCGGTGGCGTCATCGTTGCGCGGTGGCGATTTCCATTCGAGCTTGATGCCGGTCAGCGCGGCCAGCACGAACTGCGTGTGGAACAGCATGCGCACGGGCGCGAGCAGCACCGAATGGAAGAACTCCAGCAGCGCACTCAGCAGCAGCCTGCCGGCGCCGCCATAGCGCTTCGCCTCGCCGCGCCCGATGATCGCGATCAGCGAGATCACCTTGGGCGCCAGCAGCAGCACAGCCGTGAGGCCGAACAGCGTCAGCATCAGCTTGAAGTTGGCGGTCGGCCAGATCGGGAACATCTGATACGGCTCGACGAAGTAGGTCGGCACCAGGTGCGAGTGGCTCGCGAAGAGCACCGTCGACAGCATCAGAAACGCGAGCCAGAACGGCGACGACAGATACGCCAGCACGCCGGTCATGAACACCGTGCGGTGCACCGGGTGCAGCCCCGGCTCGAACACGAGCCGCGAGTTCTGCAAATTGCCCTGCGCCCAGCGCCGGTCGCGGCCGAGTTCGGCGAGCAGGTTCGGCGGCACCTGCTCGTAGCTGCCGTCCAGGTCGTAGGCGATCCACACCTTCCAGCCCGCGCGGCGCATCAGCGCGGCCTCGACGAAATCATGCGACATCACGCCGCCGGACAGCGAGGTCTTGCCCGGCAACGGCGGCAGCAGGCAGTTCTCGATGAACGGCGCCATGCGCAGGATCGCGTTGTGGCCCCAGTAGTGCGATTCGCCGAGCTGCCAGTAGTGCAGCCCGGTCGTGAACAGCGGCCCGTAGACGCGCGAGCAGAACTGCAGGATGCGCGCATGCACCGTGACGTGCCCCGCGGCACGCGGCGCGGTCTGGATGATGCCGGTGTCGGGATGCGCCTGCATCATGCGCACCAGCGAGACGAGGCACTCGCCGCTCATCACGCTGTCGGCATCGAGCACCACCATGTAGCGGTAGTCGGCGCCGAAGCGGCGGCAGAAGTCGGCCACATTGCCGGCCTTGCGGTGCGTGCGGTGCTGGCGCCAGCGGTAGTAGACGCGCGCCATGCCGGCACCGGGCCAGCTCGCGGTGAGACGCGCCCACGCGGCCTGCTCCGCGACCCGCGCCTCGGGATCGTTGGTGTCGCTGAGCACGTAGAAGTCGAAGCGCTCGGCCTGGCCGGTCTGGGCCAGCGATTCGCAGGTGGCGCGCAGGCCGGCGAAGACGGTGGGCACGTCCTCGTTGCAGATCGGCATGATGATCGCGGTGCGCGCGTCGGGCGGGATCTCGGCCGGCGTCGCCGGGTCGCGAAGAACATCGGTGATCGCGCGGCGCTCGCGGCCCTTCATCATGACCCACGCGCCGAGCACGGCGGTCCAGAAGCCGGCCGAGACCCAGGCGAACAGGATCGCGAACAGCGTCAGCAGCCCGCGCTCGGCCCAGTCGTGGCCATGCTGCGGCATGATGTCGATCATGTAGTCGGTGCCGATGACCGCGCCCAGCGCGACCAGCACCAGCAGCAGCACGCGGCGCAGCATCATCACCGGCCCGGCGTCCGGGCGCACCCACTGCCGACCGCGCCCCTTCAACAGCCGGCGCACCGGCCGCCACAGCGGATGCCCGGCCCATTCCTGTGCGCGCATCGAGCTGCGGTGGATCGCCGGCAGCGGCTCCACCGCATCGCGCGGGTGCGTCGCCACCTCGCTCATGGCTTGTCCGACTCGGGTGGAACGATGTAGCTCCAGGTCTCGGTCAGCGTGCGGCCGCCTTCCCTGAGCTGGGCACGCATCTCGATCGGCTTGGCGGCGTCGTCGCGCTTCACGCGCACCGTCATGCGCCACGCGCCGGTCACGCCGTTGCGGAACAGGTTCTTCTCGCGCAGCTGCGCGTTGTCGCCGATCTCGACGAATGCTTCCGGGCGCGCCTCGGGTTTGAGATCGCGCAGCGGCGGGCCGTCGAAGTCGACCACGAAATTCAGATCGCCATCGGGCTGCTTCACGTAGCCGCGGCCGCGCCGCGTCTGCGTCACCCACGCCTTGCCGGTGGGCAACTGGCTCGCGAGTTGCCAGCGCATCGTGTAGGCGAAGTCGAACGGCTTCTTCGGATCGGGCACCTTGTCGGGGACCCAGTACGCGACGATGTTGTCGTTGGTTTCGTCAGGAGTGGGAATCTGCACCAGCTCCACGCGCCCCGGGCCCCATTTGCCGGTGGGATCGACCCACGCGCTCGGCCGGCGTTCGTATTGCGCCTCGGGGTCTTCGTAGCTGGACGGCGACCGATCGCGCTGCTGCAGGCCGAAGCCTTCGAGTTGCGCCGCAGCGAACGACGTGACGAGCAGGCGCTTCGGGTTCACCAGCGGCCGCCAGATCCACTCACCGTTGCCGAGCGCGACCGAGAGCCCGTCGGAGTCGTGGACCTCGGGCCGGTAGTCGTCGCGGCCGGGCTGGTTGTCGCCGAAGTCGAACATGCTGTTCAGCGGCGCGATGCCGATCTTGGTGACGGCCTCGCGGAAGAAGAGCTTGGCGCTGACCTGCATCACCGTCTCGGTGCCCGGCGTCAGCACGAACTTGTAGGCGCCG
>Ga0307510_10008678_pt1 | contig 12112 bp, 6 predicted proteins | sample 12_EM_MG_FD_207224 | JGI IMG/M metagenome (GOLD analysis project Ga0307510, IMG submission 207224) | Populus trichocarpa ectomycorrhiza microbial communities from riparian zone in the Pacific Northwest, United States - 12_EM | ecosystem: Host-associated > Plants > Roots > Unclassified | place...
CGGCGCGAGCGGGCTCTGGAGCTTTTTGACGAAGACTTCCGGCTGGATGATATCAAAAGATGGCATAGTGGTGGTACGGATCTTGTCAGCAATGTTGGGGGGATGGCTTATGGGAGTGTGGCTGGCTTTGTCAGTCCCTGGCCGGTGAGTATCAAATGGACGGGAACGCAATACCAGACGGGTCCGAATGCCTATACGGCCGGTTCTACGCTGGCAAAGGATGCCAACGGATGTATCATTACTGACCAGACGGCCCGGCAGTGGATTGAAAAGAACTATCTCTACCCGATACCGGCGCAGCAGATCGCGCTGAATCCTCAGTTAAAGCAAAACCCAGGCTGGTAAGCTATGTATACCATGAAAAGAACGATTCAATTACTATGTTGGTGGATATTGTCCATGGTTCCGGTCTTTGTGTATGGGCAGGATATCAGGGCGATCATTCCTTCGCCTGATCGCAGGGAAAGAATGGAGGTAGGTATGAACAAGGTGGGAAGGCTATGTTACAGGATAAAGGTGGATGGAAAAATTGTTGTGGACTGGTCAGCGTTGGGGCTGGTGACGGATAGTGGAAGGAAGGTGGGGATGGGTTCGGTGGGGAAGATTACGCTACACTCGGAGAAATTTGTCTGGCCGCTGGGGGAGAATGATACGATCGATAATACGTATAACGAGGTGGCTATCGACTGTTCGTGGTTTGGATTGGAGGTCAGGATGTATAATGGGGCGGTTGCTTTTCGGTACAAGGTGTCAAGGGTTGCTGCGGTCCGTAGGGAGCTGACTGAATTTAATCTGCCTGGGTCTTTTATTGTCTATCAATATAACCAGGAGTCGGTGTTTCGGCGGGTTGGGGTTGACACGATGCGGAGTACCTGTGATCTGTCTGCGACGCTGACCGATGGGCATAGTTGGATGAGTATTGGGGAGGCGGACAATGTGGATTATACGAAGGCGGAGTTGATGAGGGGTGGGAGTGAAGGCGCGGAGTTGGCGGGGGGAAGGAGAAGTGTTTTGCATTTGGTCTATCCGAGGGATAGTTTGGTGCAAATGGCTGGATCGGGTGTGACGCCCTGGCGGACGATCAGTGTGGCGGGCTCTGCTGTGGGGTTACATGACTACAGTCAGCTGAATTTGAAACTGGCGCCGGCGCCGGCTCTGGCGCGGGCGGGAGATAAGCCGGACTTTTCGAAGATCCGGCCGGGGAAACTGATCCGGTCGGCGCTGACCACTCAGGATGGACTGGATTGTATCGGGTTTGCTTCGGAACATCATTTTCAATATGTGTTGTTTGATGCGGGATGGTATGGAGCTGAATTCCGTTCGGTTTCGGATCCGACGATGGCTATACCTGCGATAGATATGCCGGCTGTCATCCGGTATGGAAAAGAAAAGGGGATCGGTATTATCCTCTATGTAAACTATGTTGGGCTTCGGGCCAGGCTGGACACGTTGCTACCTTTATACAAGAAATGGGGTGTCAGCGGTCTTAAGTTTGGGTTTGTCGATGGGTTGACGCAGGACGGTATCCGGTGGCTGGCGAGCGCGATAAAAAAAGTCAATGACTATGGGTTTGTGCTGGACATACATGATAACTACAAACCTACCGGGCTAAGCAGGACCTATCCTTTTTTACTGACGCAGGAGGGGGTACGGGGGGATGAGAACAGTCCGGATGCCTGGCATACGACGGTGTTGCCTTTTACGCGTTGGTTAGCTGGTCCTGCGGATTTTACGTTCTGTTATCCGAACAGCAAAAATACCTTTTCCAAAAACCTGAAAGTAAGTAAGGCTCAGCAGCTGGCGTTGACGGTCGTCTATTTCAGTCCGCTGCAATCTATTTTCTGGTATGGCAAGCCCAATGACTATACCGATGAAGGGGAGATAGAATTCTTTACGGATGTACCGACGGTATGGAATGAATCGCGTTACCTGGCTGGTGATATAGGGCGGTGTGTAAGCGTGGCCAGGAGGAGTGGGGATACCTGGTATATTGGCAATGCGGCGGGACCGGATGGATGGGATGGTAGTATACGGATGGATTTTTTGTCACCCGGTCGGGTATATGAAGCCACGATCTATGAAGATGATGGCAAGCAGGGACTTGTGAAGCGCATTATAAAGATAAAAAAAGGAGAGGTGTTTGCGTTTCATATTGCGGCGGCCGGCGGGCAGGCTATGATCCTGCGCTGATAATTTTGAGCCCTTTTTTTTACTAACTTAGTGAGAATGAGAAGACGATTGCTTACATATCTGTTAGTGCCCGTTTGTCTGTGTCTTGCAACCTTGCTCTTTGCCCAGCGTCCTTCGCGTACGCCAATCGTCTTTCTTGACACGGAGCAGGGGTTGTCCAACAATACTGTGCGCTGTATCTACAAAGATCATAACGGATTCATGTGGTTTGGTACCCGGGATGGTTTGAACCGGTATGATGGCAATAGCTGTACTGTTTTTCGTCATCAGTTCAGGGACAGTAATTCTTTGATCTGCGATTTTGTGCTGAGTCTTAATGAGGACAGTGCGAACAAGCTGTGGATCGGCACGCGTCAGGGGTTGAATACCTATGATAATCTGACGGGGAAGTTTTCTGTTGTATCCTTTGTATCTGCGGAGGACCATGGGGTCAGACCTGTAACGAGCCTGATCAAACAACTGCAAAGGGATGCAGAAGGGAATATGCTGATCGGCACAGAGGGTTTGGGGCTGTTGATCCATCGGAAAGGTTTTGCGACAGCTACTCAAATCCCTTTTAGCGATGGGGCTTCGAGCTCTTTTCATTACGGCGTTCAGGCCATTAAAACAGATGCTGGTCATATCACGCGGGTCCTGGTACAAAACAAGGGATTATGTGTGTTGGATAAAGCTACGGGACGGCTGAAGCTGATCAATCAGCAGCTGCCGTTGGCCAACTGCCTGGAAGAGGCTGGTGGAAGGATCTGGATTGGTGGAGGGAATGCGCTTTACCGATATGACCCGGTTTTGAACAGTTGTATAAAGATGTGGGAGCTGCCACCCGGGGAACATACGGCAGAGACCATTTGGGTATTACAAAAAGACAAGAATGATCATTTGCTGATAGGCACTATGCTGGGCCGGTTCCTGTCCTGGGATATTGCAACGGGGAAGCTGGCGCAACCTCCGGGGAGGGATTCGATCTATGCGCTGACCAATAGTACGATCTATGATCTTTATGTCGACGAGTTCTCCAATCAATGGATGGCGACTGCCAAAGATGGGGTTGGGGTTATTGACCTGCACCGGAGTCGTTTTCATACCTATTCCAATCTTCCGGGGGAAGGGAACCTGCCGATAAAGTTTGTCACTTCCTTTTATGAAGCGCCGGACAGTAATCTTTGGATCGGTACGGAGGGGCAGGGTATTCTGTTCTATGACCGTAAGAAGGGGAACTTTGCTCATTACCGGAGTTTTCCTGCGGACAGGACGTCGTTGTCGGGGGATATGGTCATGAGCATTTGCGGGGATTATCTGGGGAATATCTGGGCGGCGGCGCAATTTAGCGGAATAGACCGGTTCGACCCGGTGACGCTTCGTTTCGAACGGTATCATTGTACGAAGGGCGCGGCAGGAACGGAAAAGAACTGGGTATGGACTGTCTATGAGGACCGGCAGAAAAATCTTTGGGCATCCACGCTGCGGCAGGGTAGTGTAATGGGGGCGTTGTATCGGTTTGACCGGGCGGAGGGACGTTTTGTTCTCTTTGACAGTACTCTCTCCGATCTGTTCACACTCTATGAGGACAGGTCGGGCAACCTATGGGGCGGCAATTTAACACAGCTGGTAGAGATAGATCGGTCGGGCCGGCAGGGTCATCACTTTTATACTGTGGGCAGTGCTGTTCGCGCCATCCGGGAAGACAAGGCGGGGCATTTATGGGTAGGGGCGGAAGGTGGCGGCTTGTTGTTGTTTGACCCCGGGCAGCATAAGATCATCGCCCGATATTCGACGGATGACGGACTTTGTAATAACTCGGTATTGGGAATTCTTACTGATGAGACAGGTGAGCTATGGTTGGGAACGGGGAATGGTCTGTCCAGGTTTGATCCTGTCGGGGGACAGTTTCGGAACTATTACCAGGCGGATGGTTTGCAAAGCAATCAGTTCATGTTTGGTTCTGCTTTACGTCTTCGTTCGGGAGAATTTGCCTTTGGTGGAATAAAAGGATTTAACCTTTTTGATCCCCGGATGATCCATGAGACAGATCATATGCCGCGGGTGATGTTGACGGGAATAACGGTCAATGGAGTGCCGGTGGAAAAAGAGGCCTCTTTTGTATCCAAATGGGGTGCGGACCAGGTGTTGGAAATCAGGGTACCGTTCAACAAAGCTTTCTTCTCCTTTGACTATACTGCATTGGAATATTCCGCTCCGAAGGAAATATCCTATGCCTATTTTATGGATGGATGGGATCGGAAGTGGACGGAGGCTGGTGCCCAGCGTAAGGCGACATACACGCATCTTGATGAGGGACACTATACATTCCGGGTAAAGAGCACGAATCCTGAAGGGAAATGGAATCCCGCCGAGGTGAGGGTTAGGATTGTTGTCCTTCCGCCCTGGTATCGGACATGGTGGGCGTATACCTTGTATGCTTTGCTCGCCGGCTCCCTTTTATATCTCTACTGGCTTTATAAGAGAAGGCAAGCAAAGTTGAAATATGAATTTGCTATAGCCCGGCTCAATGCAGAAAAGGAAAGGTCTGAGCATGAGAAGAAGCTGGCTTTTTTTACGAATATTTCCCATGAGTTCAGGACGCCTTTGACTCTTATCATCAATCCGGTGAAGGACCTGCTGAAAAGGGCGACGGCAAAGGACCCGGGTAGTTATCCTGAGGCGGCCTCGGAGCAGGCGGAGCTGAATGTTATCCATCGAAACGCCCGTCGGATGCTCAGCCTGGTGGATCAGCTGTTGTTGTTCCGGAAGGCTGATAGCGGCGCAGACCGACTCATACCGGTGAAACTCAATCTCTATCATTTATGCAGGGAGGTCTATTTTAGTTTTACGCAACAGGCGAGGGCTAAGGGGATACGATACGAATTTGACTCTGATAAAGAAAGTCTGGAACTATATGCGGACAGGGAAAAGGTGGAGATCATCCTTTTTAATCTTGTTTCGAATGCCTTGAAATATACTTCGGAGGGTGGTGTAATTTCACTGGCAGTCAGTGATGGGACTGAATTTGCGGAAGTGCGGGTATCGGATAGTGGGGTGGGGATCCCGGCGGGGACGGGGGAGAGGATCTTCGAGCGCTTCTATCAGGCGGCAGATACGGGAGCGCCGCCAAAGCCTGGGTTTGGGATTGGTCTTTTTTTGGCGAGGCAGTTTGCTGTGGAGCACAAGGGGAGCTTGTCTTACCGGAGTGAACCGGGGAAGGGGACTGTGTTTACGCTTCGGCTGCCAAAGGGGTTGTCTCATTTTGAAGGGATACCTATACTTGAGGATGGCAGCAACACGAGCGAGCTGTTCAAGGAACTGGTAGATGAAGAGGTGGTGGAAAAAAAGTCTGTTGCGGATGAGGTGCCGGGGGGCTGGGTTGATGAAAAACGTAGCGTGCTTATTGTAGATGACGATAGTGCCATGCGTCAATATATTATTTCGATCTTCCGCCATCAGCTGACTGTATTTGATGCGGCTGATGGCAGGGAAGGGGTCAGGCTGGCGCTGGAGCATCTGCCGGACATCATTATCAGTGATATAAAAATGGAGGGGCTCAATGGAATTGACTTGTGCCGGACATTGAAGAGCTCGCCGGCTGCCAGTCATATCCCGATCATTCTGTTAACGGGAACGCTATCGTCTGAACTGGAGCTGGAGGGGGTGGAAGGCGGGGCTGACGACTATGTCACCAAGCCGTTCGATAAGGAGCTGTTGCTGGCGAAAGTGAGCAATCTCTTACAAAACAGGAATAATCTTCGCAAATCGCTCTTTAATGAGGTTACGCATACGGAGGTGCCGCGAAAGATCTCGGCGGATGACAAATCTTTCCTGGATCAATGTACGGCTGTTGTGGAAAAACATCTTGACGAGGAGGAGTTTACGATCAAGACCCTGGCCATGGAGATGGGGCTTAGTCATTCCAGTCTGTACAAAAAGCTAAAGGCTTTGTCGGGGCAATCGCTGAATGGGTTCATACGGCTGATACGGCTGCGTAATGCTGCTGTTTTGTGTATCAATTCTACGTATAATGTAAATGAGATCGCTATACGGGTGGGGATATTGGACAGAACGCATTTCAGGGAACAGTTTCAGAAAGTCTATGGGATGACGGCGGCGGAGTATATAAGGAAATACCGGAAGCCGTTCAATTCCGAGTATTCGTTGAAGAAAAAATAATGTGCTTATATATGACTATGCGACTCGTTTTTAGACGAATACTTATTTGCTTTTTTTTAGTGGCGGGGTTGATGGGGGCTGATGCCCAGCAGACGGGTGTTATTGCTCCGGGGCAGCTGTGGCCGGATATGGATGGCCATCATATTCAGGCCCATGGTGGCGGCATCATAAAGTTTGGGAAGACCTGGTATTGGTATGGGGAGGAAAGGAGGCAGGGGTTGGATTCGAACAGGCGTTTCGTCAGCTGTTATAGTTCCGTAGACCTTATGCACTGGAAATTCCTGGGCGACCCGTTGCAACTGGAAGATCCGGAGCAACTGGGTGCGCATTGGATATTGGAAAGGCCAAAAGTATATTATAACAGACCTGCCAAACGCTGGGTCATGTATTTTCATCTCGACGATAGAAGCTATAAATATGCCCGGGTGGGGATTGCTGTCAGTAAAAAGCCGACCGGGCCTTTTGTCTATGTCAAATCCTTCCGGCCGCTGGATCATGAAAGTCGCGACATCGGTCAGTTTATCGATGATGACGGAACGGCCTATCTCGTTTTTGAAGACCGGCCAAACGGGTTTCATATTGTCCGACTATCTACAGATTATATGGGGCTTGACAAGGAAATGTGTCTGATAAAGGAGCATATGGAGGGGGGCGCGATCGTCCATTATAAGGGGCTTTACTATGCGATCGGCTCTGCTCTTACGGGTTGGCGCGCGAATCCGAATAAATTTGCGACTGCGTCTTCGCTGGAAGGTCCCTGGTCGACGTTCAGCGATATTGCTCCGCCGGAAGCCAATACTTATGGCTCGCAATCGACGATGATGTTAAAGGTTGCTGGTTCGAGCGATACCACTATCATCTTTATGGGGGATATCTGGAAACCCAAAACGCAATGGGAATCGACCTATTTGTGGATGCCGGTGACGATAGGGGAAGGGAAGCTGGCGGTACCACAGCCAAAAAACTGGACGATCGATGTAAAAACAGGGAAATGGAACTATCTGGAGGATCGGGCATTTGTACATCCGGGTATCCTGCATACAAGGGCTTCGCTGGACCACATCTATGAAGTGGCGCAAAAGAAAATAATGCCGGAATATAGTTCCTACGAATTGTTGCGGGATCACCCTTTGGCCAGCGCTCAATATAAAATGAATGGGCCGTTTGCGATCATTTCAAGGGATGGCCCTTATGCCTATACAAAGAGTAAGATGGAGGCGGATTTTAGTGCGGCCTATCTGAATGCGCTGATGTGGGTGGCTACGAAGGATTCGGCGCATGCCCGGGAATCGTTGGCTATATTGGAGGGGTATGCGGATAGTTTGAAACTCATACCGTCGACAAATGACGCGCCTTTGCTGGCGGGATTGGAAGGCATCAAGATCGTGAATGCGATGGAAATCCTTCGGTATACTTATTTGCCGCTGTCTGGTGGGCAGATGGAGAAGATAAACCGGATGATCCGGGGTATCTTTTTGCCGGTCTGTGAAAAGTTTTATGATACGATTGCTTATACAAATGGCAACTGGGGTGGTATTGTGACCCGGATGTATCTCTCGGCGGCGATCTACTTTGATGATGCCGGTATGTATAAAAAAGCGGTGGACTTTTATTATAACGGAAAGGACAACGGAACGATCCGGAATTATATCAGCGGGACTACTGGCCAGATACAGGAAAGTGGTCGTGACCAGGGGCACTCTCAACTGGGAATTGGGGCGCTGGCGACGGTGTGTGAGATCGCGTGGAATCAGCATGATGATCTGTACAGCGCGTTGGATAACCGGCTCTTGCATGGATTTGAATATGTGGCGAAATACAATCTTGGGCATGATGATGTGCCGTTCGAAACCTGGAAGGATGTTACAGGAAAATATTCGGAGTGGAAGGTCATATCGTCTATTAGTCGGGGACGATGGATCCCGATCTATGAAATGGTCTACAATCATTATGTACGGAGGAAGGGATTGTCGATGCCGTATACGGAGGAGGTCATAAAGAAGATCCGGCCGGAAGGATATGACCGGGATCAGCCGGCTTTTGGGACCTTGTTGTTTTATGGGCGGGATTGATGACAATATTTTTTATATTTGTCAATCAAACATTTAAAATGATGTTCAGAAGCCGCCGTTTCAGCCTGTTATTTATTGTTATCCATTTTTTTGTGTTGGGTGTGTTTGCGCAGGGTGCTTTTGCGCAGGGTGTTTCTGCGTCGGGGGTATCTGCACAGGGGGTCTCTGCGTCGGGGATTTTTGCACCGGGGCAGGCGGTGGCTGTGACGCCTCCGATGGGATGGAATAGCTATAACTGTTTTGGCTCGGCGGTGCATGAGGATGAGGTGAAGGCCAATGCGGATTATATGGCAGTGAACCTGAAGCAGGTGGGCTGGTCTTATGTGGTGGTGGACTTTTTGTGGTCTTATGACAATCCTCCGGGCAGTCTGATCGGGAATCCGTATCAGATGAGGCTACAGGATGGCAGTTATATTCCCTGGCTGACGATGGATCAATGGGGTAGGCTGACGCCGAATGTCGGCAAATTTCCTTCGGCTTTTGGTGGTAAGGGTTTTAAAGTTCTGGCGGACTATGTACATGGGTTGGGGTTGAAGTTTGGTATTCATGTGATGCGGGGGATTCCGAGACAGGCGGTGTGGGCGAAGTCGCCGGTAATGGGTGGGCATGCGGTGACGGCGGATCAGGTGGCTGATACGACGTCTACGTGTACGTGGATGAATCATATGTATGGGTTGGATATGACCAAGCCTGGTGCGCAGGAATATCTTAACTCTCTGTTGCAGCTGTATGCGGAGTGGGGTGTTGACTTTATAAAGGTGGATGATATATCGAGGCCATATCATACGGCTGAGATCGAGGGATATCAGAAGGCTATTTCGAATTGTGGAAGGCCGATAGTGCTGAGTATTTCTCCGGGTGAGACGCCGTTGACCGACTCTGTGCATGTGGGGCATTATGCTAATATGTGGCGGATGGCCGATGATTTTTGGGATGACTGGAAGGAGATGCTGAAGATGTTTGATTACGCGAAGAGTTGGGAGGGGCGGGGTGGGCCGGGGCATTGGCCGGATTGCGATATGATCCAGATCGGGAAGATCTCGAAGCGGGGGCCGGTGGGTCGGGAGCGGTACAGTCGGTTTACGGATGATGAATTGGTGACGCATATGACGTTCTGGTGTATTTACCGGTCGCCTTTAATGTTGGGTGGGAATCTGCCGGATAACAGGGAACTGGAGCGGCGGTTGTTTACGAATGAGGAAGTGTTGGAGGTGAATCAAAAGGGGGAGGATCCGCGGCAGTTGTATAAACAGGATGGGAAGATGGTGTGGGTGTCGAAGGCGCGTAAGGGGTATTATGTGGCGTTGTTTAATATAGGGGAAAAGGAGCAGGTGGTGGATGTTGATTTTAAGCAGTTGGGTTTGAAAGGGAAGGTGAAGGTTCATGATTGTTGGAAGAGGGTTGATGCAGGGGTGTTTAATAAACGGTGGTCGCAGGTGATTGCGGCTCATGGGGCTGCGTTGGTAAGGGTGGGGGAGTAGAAGTATTTACACTACAATAAGGGTTCCATAATGGGTATGGGTATGCCTATGGTATTTTATGTACCTGGGGGTATATTCCTATGGACAGGTTTGAATAACTATATTAAATTCGAGGACCCTGAAAAGCAAGGGATCTTTGAGAGGCAATTAGATAAATTTACCCAAAAACAAATACTATGGGAATGCTTGAATGTATTACGGAAATCAGGGAGCAGGAAGGCTTGCAGAAGGGCGAGCGGAAAGGACGGCAAGCGGAACGGAGAAGAATTGTGAAGAGGTTGCTTGGGAACAAGCGACTTTCGGTTAAAGAGATCGCGGCCATCGTAGAGGTGTCTGTTGCCTTTGTAGAAAGTGTTCGGGGGAGGAAGAAACGAACTGTATGAAGTTGACTAAGGAACAGATCGATATTGTCCAGAGCTCCGGGGATATCAAGATAAATGCGGTGGCGGGGTCGGGGAAAACGACCACTTTAATTGAATATGCAAGGGCCAGACCCGGAGAGAAAATATTGTACCTGGCTTTTAACAAAGCGGTGAAGTTGGAGGCGGAAAGGAAGTTTGCAGAGAAGGGGGCTTCGAATGTGAGGGTTGAGACTGCTCATTCGCTGGCTTTTTCGCAGGTGATCAAAGGTGGGTATCAGCTTAAAAAGGATAGATATAAGACGCCCGAGATCGTGGAGATACTGGGCTTGAATAATTTAGATGGGAGACATACGGAACATATTCTGGCTAATCACATTAGTGCATTCGTCTCCTATTTTTGCAATAGTGATAAGGCAAGAGTGCAGGAGTTGAATTATGAGGATGTTGTCAATGACCCTGCTGCCAAACAGTTTGCGATCAATTTTAAGGATGAGATATTGTATCAGACGAGGGTTTTTCTTGATAAAATGAATAAGGGCGAGGTACTTGTTCTGCATGATTTTTATCTGAAGAAGTATCAGCTTAGTAAACCAATCCTGTATTATGATACGATTCTTTTTGATGAAGGGCAGGATGCATCCGAATCGATGCTGGATATTTTTCTTTCTCAGAAGGCGACAAAGGTAATAGTGGGAGATAGCCATCAGCAGATATATGGGTGGCGATATGCGGTGAACTCACTGGAGAAGGTGGGCTACCCGTGTTTTAATCTCAGTGTTAGTTTTCGATTTGACCAAATGATCGCCGATAAGGCCAAAGAAGTGATCGGCTGGAAAAGGCATTTGAAGATACCCGCCGATCTGAAGATCACCGGAGCCGGATCGAAAGGAAAGGTCAAAACCCGGGCTGTTATTGCGAGAACCAATGCAGGGCTTCTGGTGAAGGCCATTGAGCTTTTGATTCAAAAGAAGGAGATCAAATCCGTTTATTTTGAAGGACGGATCGAAAACTATACTTATGCTGGTGAAGGTGCGTCTATCTATGACGTGCTGAACCTTTATTCCGGGGAAAAAGAATGGATCAGGGATAAGATGATAGCTTCCATGAAGGACATGGGAGAGTTGGAAGAGTATATTGAGAATACAGGGGATTCGCAATTGAGGATGCTGGTAGAACTGGTCAAGGAGTATGGTAAGAAGATCCCCGGGTATATAAAGAAACTGAAAGATTGTCATCTGGAGCATGATGATAAGAGTAAGGCCGATATGGTTTTTTCGACGGTACATCGTGCTAAGGGAATGGAGTATGATGAGGTGATATTGGCTGATGATTTTTTGATGGAAGCAAGGATCATCGATATGGCCAAAGAGCCGGTGAATGCTACGAGACTGGTAGAAGAGATCAATCTTTTGTATGTGGCGGTGACAAGAACCAAAAGTGAGCTGGTTGTTCCGGATTAATGTCCACGCCCACCACCCCCGCCGCCCCGGCCACCACCTCCTCCACCGCCGCCGTTGCCGCCGCGGAAACGGCCCGGGAAGACGCCGGGCATTCTTTTTTGATTTTTGCCGGCGAAGTTGTTGAGGTTGTAGGTGAATGTCAGCATGGCATAACGCTGGAGGGTGGAAGTCCGGCTCGTGGATACCCGGTTGAGAGATACGGTTTTGCTGACTGAAGTATTCTCTTTTAACAGATCAAAAACGCTGAGGCGAAGTTCTCCATTCTTTTTCTTGAATAATGATTTTGCGATGCTGGGACTGATCAGCGGGATGCTGGCATTGTAGCCGGGCACCTGGTTGTCGGTGTAGGTGTAGGTAAAGTTTGTTGCAATAAGCCACCCGCTGTTGGT
>Ga0307510_10008679_pt1 | contig 12111 bp, 13 predicted proteins | sample 12_EM_MG_FD_207224 | JGI IMG/M metagenome (GOLD analysis project Ga0307510, IMG submission 207224) | Populus trichocarpa ectomycorrhiza microbial communities from riparian zone in the Pacific Northwest, United States - 12_EM | ecosystem: Host-associated > Plants > Roots > Unclassified | place...
ACGTATTCTCGTCTGTGTACGGCTGCAAGCCATCCCAATGGGCGAGCCTTGGATAGAGGTTTCAGCCATCGAATGTATGTGTGTGGGGAAGTAACATAAACCCGTACGAGTTGACAAAGAATGTGCAATGCCAAGCTACTCTGACGTGTCACCGCTTCAGCGTCCCAGAAATAAAGTTGAAACGTACTGAGAATTCGGGCAACGAGACCAGGATAAAGAAAGCCGCTGACTATATCGCCATAGGTTGCACCCAGCACAGTTGGGAGAAGTATACCGAGTGCAACTGCAATCGGAACTGCGAAATGCAACGCTATAGTCAACGTAAGTTTGATACAGATGGGTCTATCTCACCAAAGTATCGGTGCTGCCAGCGAACAACTAAACGAGACCGAGCGATCAGGTAATATATGTGGCGTATCAGTGGAGCGATGACAAACCTGGGTCCTGTTCAAGATCGTCGCGTTCAATCAAATGCAGTTTCGTATAGGTGGGCTTGAAGAATATCCACCCGACATGGCTGAATAATAGACCACGGGTCGCACAGTATCTATGGAAGCCCGAACAGGTTTGAAGTCGAATTGCATCCCGACAATAAGAACACGGCACACACGGATCATTCTCTTCGTCATCGGTGAACCTCTAGAATAGAACATTCAAGGCATACAGGGATTGAGGGAGATTTTTCAACGCACATGGTGAAGCCGGTGTCTGAGACACCTGTCGGAAGAAGCGTCAAAGGTTTACGTTTGTCAAGCTTCTCGGATCTCTCGAGAGCGTTTACATACCACCACTGCAGCAAAAACAAAGTCGAATACATATTGCGAATACAAGACAGGGATGTGCTTCTTACCTTTATCGAACCCTGGAATGCACTGGCGCCGATCAACGCGAGTACGGCACGTACGCCAAATGACGCATCGAAAGCTCGATGAGAGTACAGGCGATGGTACCCAATGGTGATCCTTTTGATGTCCTATGAGAGGCGAAGTTTCACACCAAGGACAGATATACGCACCCAAACATTGCCAGCTGAAAGAACACAATGGTCGCGACGAGGAGAGCACCAGGAACAGTAGATAGGGGACGACGGTAGATGCCGTACGTCGCAGCCAGGTGCGTTCCGCAGAAAAAAATGGCGTTGTTCCACCAAATAACGGGCGGATTTCGTGGGGTGATCGAAGCCATGAGAGAAAAGGTTGGTGAAATCGTGGAAATCGGGCGTGCATCTTAAGGGAGTCTTAAGGGACGAGAGTTTTGCAGTGTCCATCCCCAATGGGCTCGGGTATCGTGGAGCTGTGCCCCCAGGTACAGGGTAGGTCACTCGAAAACGGCGACAGCCCGGCAACTTTAGCAAAGGGTACAAGATTACGCCTCCAGACCCCGCAAAAATGGTGTTGCCGAGGTTTGATCCAGCTCGGAGTGACCTGAATTGAGCTTGTCGAGTTACTAACTCAGCTGGACTTTGGTCAGTTGACTCGCTGTCGACTACGAAGTACAACTGTTGGCATCTAGTCATTGGCCAGTTTCCGAGAACCGAATGGAGCGACGCTGTGAGGTTCCAAGTTTTACTTGTGCAACATTGTAAGTAATGTTCCCACGCCAATTCAAATTTGCCATATTTGGTCACTTCTGTTGCTACGCGGAACCAAACAGGATCATGATCTGCATCAGACGCTATTGTTATTGTACGCTAGGTGTAGAATGCTCAGTTTTGCTTCGTGATCTTCTCACAGCGTCGCGCGTTCAGTCACAAAGCGCAAACAATCAACTTACTCGAAACTTTCATATTGGCCCCGCTCACCACAGCGCTAAATTTCTTGCCGGATCACGGTTTTTATATCTGGCCACAACAGTCGGTCGTCCAATATACCTTTTTATACCTGCCAAGCTGCCAGGGCATGTGCGCCCACCTGTTCGGTGAGTCGACGGTGACAGCACGGGCTGAAGGGAAAAGTGAGCATGCATCAGAAATTTGAAAGGAGAGGGTCCCTGTGCATTGTGTATGACCGTGACAAAATGCCGAACATATCTTTGATAGCCGGGCAAATATCTTCATCATGATCTTCACCCACCAAATGGAGCAACTGCCTGCAAATGGGGAAAGGCTCTTCGCCCACAATGCTTACCGCACTGTCGTCACGGAATGGGCCAATGTCAAAGAGCGTGCTGCGGTCGCCCTCGTCAGGGCTGCGCACCGTCACGCGCAATCGAATATCCTCAACGCCGACGACACGTGGCGCGTGCGCAGACTGTAGTTACGCTTGACAGATTTGCAAATGCTTAAGATGAGGCCGCGGCCGGCAGACGGTGCGAAAATGACATCGATGTGCTTGATCTGCTTTATCACGTCGGTGCCCTGGCCAGCGATGATTGAGCGCACCGCCGTACGCGTACGCGGAACAAAGACCGAGGACATGTGTGGCAGCGAGGCGGTCACATTCTACCTTGGCCTCGTCGAAGACTCGAAGTCCACATCGTCGGAGACGACCTTGGCGCCGATGTACTCGACTTTGCGCTCTTGATCGTGTATGTAGCTCGGGGTATCACGGTCATGCGCGGGATAATGCTGAGGCGTGCACCGGGTAGTATAACGCCCTACGTATGGTTCCATGGATTGGGGTAGGATGGGGTAAGGGCTACGAGTGTCAGGGCCGACGGATTTGTACCTAGACAGGCGAGCTACACCCGGGCCGCCTCCAGGTCCTTGCGTCTTACTAGTGGATAGCATTGGTTTCGGAGCTTTGAGCTCAGGGCTGAATTATGAACGAGTGGTGTTTCACTGAGGATCACATAAACCTTTGAATTCAAGCTATGGCGGAGAGAATCGTGTAGTGAGAATGTGGATGAGACAGAAGATTTGCAAAACATTCGGGTGACAAGTGTTGTCTCTTGGGAGTGTCCTAGTAGCAGTGGGTGGTTGCCCGGGCAAGTGTGCCTGAACGGGAATTGCCATTTGCCAGACCGTAACCAATATCAGGAAACCCTGAACCACTTGAAAATTTGTACCTTAACTCAAAACCATATGTTATTAAGGAAACATTGATTGGGCAGAAGGGTACTCTCTGAAACAGTTCATTTCAAAAGATAGTTGGTTTGGGTTCACTCTTCACTCAAAGAATTAGAGTACAATTTTGAAAAAGAATCTGAAAAGTATGAAAGTCCAGAAAAGAAAGAACCTTTTTGTAACCAGTAAGTAACCGGGAACTAATTTCTGAAAATTTACTTTTTTTTTTTAGCAGAAAAGGCACAAAAAAGTAAAGGCAGGTTTACTAGTACAGCACAGTAGGAGACTGGGAGTAACTCATACCTCCCACGGTTACGGTAGGACTACTCAGACATGGGTTCAAGATGTTGGGGATATGCGCATACGCAATATTATACCAGCCACCGTACACGCTATGATTGGCGTACGTCCAAAAATTCCAAGTCGTGTTATGCGAGCTCCTCGTTTGCGCACCTTGCTGGCGCCACTTCTGCGAGGCTTTGGAAGGTCGGCAACAAAATATATTGGGACGTGAGACACACACCGCGGACACCATGCACTTTGGTGGTCGGAGACTCGGAGTTGGAGTGACCTGGAACCGAACGATCTGGCACTGGCGCTCCGGCCCTCGCTTAGATAAAGACTCGTTCACATACCCAAACACCCGGACATCGGTGGACGCTCCAAACGGCACCGTACTCGTATTTCACTTTGTGCCTTTAGTTTTCTTACTTCTGATCAGTCCCCTACGGTTTCTGTTACTTTGTTGATACGTCCGATGCCTGCTCAAGGGGCTTTTAGTCCTTACTCCCAAAACTCCAGTAGAACTAGTACTTAGGCCGAAATACCTCGTGGATCTAAATAAAAAGGTTGTGGGGTCAGCGAAACGTTCCGAGGGCGCTAAAGGAGCGGAGGCAGGAACTAACGGCTGAGCGCTGAGCGCTGATGCACTGGTGGGCTGATGGGCTGATGTTTTAAAAGAACAGCCGACACTTTCACCCTCTGACGAATTGCTGGTTCAAGTTGGCCCGAACGGGCGGCGATTCTCGTCTTACGGTATATTCACCCACCCGCTGGTCAGCCAGCATCTGCCCCTAAAGTCTCCCCTTTGTCTCGCCTCAAAGCTCTGCTGCAGATGACACGCGGATCGCCCACTATCACCACCTCAAGCTGTCAAGACAACAGCATACGCAACGCCTCGCCAGTCGGGCCCTCGCTCGGAACCACATATCGCCGGAGCTGATTTTGGCACAGTCTTTGCCTCTTTCAAGTTCGTACGTTCCTTACCGCTATTGTATTTCATTTAAAACTCCCGTTCTCCCTCTTTTGATTTCCTATTTTCACATAGCCATCGGACACAGGACGACACCGTTCCCCTTTTACTCGTGTAGCGTACAATAGTTGTATTCAACCCCCTCGGGCCTCGCATAGGCCGCCTAGCTTCGGCCAAGGGGACCCATCACCGGAAAGAACCCTCTCGGTGCAATAGACCACTTTTTCCTTTTTCTCTCCGTTTGTGTGCCGCCGCCTCAAACCCTTTCGTCACGCCTGTTACGACCCCCTTCGCGCGTTCTCATTCTCTCGGGAACGCAGCCTCTCTCTTCTCTCTTTCCCCCTCGCACTTTCCCTTCGGGATCGCGAACCCGACCCGGATATCAGAACTACCTTCGAACTCACACGTAGACAACAAGTCTACGTTACACTACAGTAATGAAAGTAAAGGGCGACTTATACTCACATCGCCCAACATTCTACCCTCGCACTGGCATGGACATAGTTTCGGAGTCAAGTGCCCGCTCCAACGCGTAATGTGTGCCCAACCCAACTCCCTCCACAACTACCACGTTGTTGACAATAGCCATGACCTCGCCGACTTTTTCGAGCTGCTCGTCCATTCCGACTTGAGTTATAAGAGGACAAGTCCTGGGTAACTTAGCTCATGCAGAATGGTGATGTCATGGTCACGGTGACTGGTGAGGGCGCCCACTTCCTTGTCATCACCCCCATCCATAGTTTTACACTGTATATGGATTTTTGACACACCCGCCATGCGTTTATATGCGAAAGAACACGACCAGTTGATTCTAAAGCGTGAGTGTACTGAGTCTATCAGTCACAGACCACTATCAATACGGGGTCGCGAAATGCTCCCAGGATAGCGGTCCGGAAATTCCCATGTCTATCAATGCCAAGTCATCGTTGCAACGCGTCATCTTAGCAACGCCACACGAAGTTGCCGCAACTTCCGCCTCGCGACCAGCGAATGTTTGTTCACGCCTCCATTGAATGCCCAGCTCGCCTCCTTCCACTTGTTATTTCCTCTATCCTCCTTGACTGGGACCGCATACTCATGCAGTAGCTCCATGCCTCCAGGCTGCAAGTAGCCCATCAGTCAGCGAGCAAGATTCGACAGTTAAGAAAAGAAAACAGGAACAGAAAATAGGAGAGGGAACGTACGTGCATCTTCATATACCTCGTCACATCAACAGCGTATCCATCTATCACCAGGATACATGCTCCGTTACGTTCTATGTGTGATCTTAATTGCTTCTCGGTCCATGTTGGCCCCGTCCAGTCGTCATTCTCGTCGACTCTCTCGTGCGCGTGTGCGAGATTGTGGCCATGACCGCGCTCTAACATATGAGCACGTGCTGCTGCAATGTCCTCTGAAATCGCGCGGCGTAGTCCCCACGCAACGCCGAACTTCGAAAGTGCAAAAATGACCCATTTTGACGGATCCCAATCGGTTTTTGCTGGGCCAGAACGATAGTCATGAGGGAATGCGTGCTGCGTTCGAGCTCAATGTCACGGTGAGGATGCAACAACAGGCTAACATACGTGCTGCGACTTGATCAGTCCAAGACATCCAATGCATGAGCAAGACTAGGAACGTACAAAGTTGTGATTACCCTCCCCGGCAGTGACAAGCGCGAGCAACTGGAGTACGTCAGAGGTATCCGAGCAGGTACGTGGAACAGAGGCATACGAAATTTGTGCGGGATGTATTCTCATCTGTGTACGGCTGCAAGCCATCCCAATGGGCGAGCCTTCCAAAGGATTTCAGCTTGTGTGTTTGTGGAGGTAGCATGAAACCATACGAATTGATAAAGAATGTGCAATGCCAGACTACATCGACGTGTCACCTCGTTAGTCCTCCAAAATAAATGCCGAAACGTACTAAGAACTCGGGCGACGAGACCGGGATAGATGTAGCCCGCTACTATATCGCCATAGGCTGCACCCAGCAAAGTCGGGAAAACTATGCCGAGTGTAACAGCGATTGGAACTATCGCACGCAACGCCAGGGTCAACGTGAGTTTGAGATAGCGCCGCGTGCGACTCACCAAAGTATCGATGCTGCCAGCGTACGACTAAGAGGAGACGCGTGGTCAGGTGACCTGTAAAACAACGGCGGCGCGACGCGTCAACGAAACACTGACGAACCTGGGTCTTCGTCAAGATCGTCGCGCTCAATCAAGTACAGTTTCGTATAGGATGGCTTAAAGAAAATCCACCCGACGTGACTGAACAGTAGGCCACGGGTCGCACAGTATCTATGAAATCCCAAACAATCATTGGGTCAAATCGCCTCTCGATGATAGTACGACCACGTACGGATCATTCTCTTCGTCATCAGTGAATCTCTAGAATATAAAGTTTTTAAGTGGTGCAGGGTCTGAGCGCACATTTTAACGCACATGGTGGAGTCGGTGTCTGAGACACCTATAGAAGGAAGGGTCAAAGATTTACGTTGTTAAACTTCACGGACTTCTTAAGGAATGTTTACATACCACCACTGAAAATCAAAGTTGGCCACATTTCGCGTATACGAGACAGAGATGTGACTTACCTTTATCGAACCCTGGAATGCACTAGCCCCGATCAATGCGAATACTATACGTACACCCAGTGACGCATTAAAAGCTCGATGAGAGTGCATCCGGTGGTACCCGACGGTGATCCTTGTAATGTTCTATAAGGCAAGCCCTTCAGACCAAGGAGAGATATACGCACCCAAATGATGCCAGCTGCCAAAGCACAACGGTTGCGACGAGGAGCACCCCGGGCACAGTGGATGGGGGACGGCAGTAAACACCATACGCCCCAGCCAGATGCGCTCCGCAAAAAAAGAGCGCATTGCTCCACCAAATAGTAGGTGGCTTTCGTGTAGTTGTCGAAGCCATGAGAGGACAAGCGGAGTGGTCCCTTGGCGGTTCAAGGTACGTTTCCCTTGGGGTTTGAAGTATGGCATGATGCCGCCGTTCAACATTTAAAGGTCGGCCAGGACGACGCCGTCAAGTAATGAATGCAATGGATGATTTGAATGGTATGTTCTCGTCCCTGACATCCCCGGATGCCCCATGCAATGGTCCGATCATGCAGTGTGATGAAAAAAAATCGCGTTGAAGAAACATCAAGCATGTGTCATGGTTTACGGTAACAGTGGCAACGGTGAGGTGAGGTGAGAAGACATTCACCCCAAGATAACCGAATCATCCGCTATATCCCTAACCTTGCGGATCAAGTCACCGTCCGTCAACCAGACCTTCCACTCACTTTCCGCACTCGCTCCCATGCCCATCCCCGCGCGCCGGTGAACCATACGCCCGTCAACCCACCTTCCCCCGCTCAGATGGATCTCTTTCAACCCGTACTGTGATAAATGATTCAAGACGTCGCGAACGGTCTCGGAATTGATTCCCGCCCCCGGAAGGATACTCGGCTCCCCACTTCGTTCCGGTCGTTGGAGTAGCTCCCGGAGTACATGCAGCCCTTCCGGGACCGATCCACTATGCCCGCTACGTGATGGCGTCAGGGTAGGAACTGTTGAGATGCCGAAAGGGAACGCACCTAGTTAGGATCCGTGTTACACCGTGGATGGTGCTTATAGTGTCAAATGCTGGTAAGTCGGAAGCCTGTCGGATCCGTAACTGTTATTGAATATCTATCACCAGACCCACCTTCGACAGCAGACCGTGTCATGTCAAAAGCTCTATGAAAGCAGACTGCCGTACGGCATTCCTTACTGCTTCGCCTAATCTTCCTGAAAGTCTAATTTACCTTGCATAGGAAGTGCAGCATCCACTAGCCTGGCGGGCGTTTAAATGCTTGAATAGTATGCTCAGTAAGAGTAAGCAAAGACTCACATCCGAGTACGAGGCACATCCACTGTGCCATCAGGATTGAGGATACCAAATACGACACCCGCGATGCCGACACTCTTGAAGAGGCCGATGTCCTCGAGCATCACGTCTAACTCCTCATCAGTGTAGGCGAAATCCCCTACTCGGGGCCGAATCATAACCTTTAGATCGAACAGGTTAGGACGGAGTTCTTATCAGCTGTGGGAGGTGTCCGACCATAATTGGTACGTGGGGTATGGCTTTCTGAATCGCGCGGACGAGGCCAAGGGATGGCGTCGTGCCCCCTCCAATACCGAGATTTCCACACACCTCGAGCCTGTCTGCTCCTCCGCGTGCGGCACTGTGAGAACGCGCATATCAATATCTAGAATTAAGAAGGCCAATAGGAGGCGAGAAACAACACTGACCTTACTGCGGATTGAACGGAATCCACACAAATCTCCAGGACAATGCTCTTCGATGACATCGCTGAAGCTCGGATCCGAATTGTGACCCACGCTTCCTCTTCGGGTTGAAGCTCGGATAAGTGATAAGCAAGAGTCGGAATTGCTTCCGCTGCGCCGGCGCACACTAGTCTTAGCCCCGCCAGTTGCTATCTACGCTTTTCTCAAGGGAATCAAACGTATCAATGCGAATCAAAAATCTCTGCCCTCAGTAGTTACAGTAACCATGATCACTCATGACTGGATTGGTGGAGGCTATGACCCAAACGACTGAAATGGTGGGTGGACAACGTCTTTTTAATCGAGCGCACGATCGGCATCCACACGGGCGTTGAAGCGAGCGCGGGGAGTAAGTGGACAGACAAGGTAGATGATATTGGAAGGCCCGAGTTCGAACCTTTGCTTACGGATAGGAGTACTGTATGCTACTCGGAAACGAGGCCAGACGCTTCTAACATGGATCCTGAATATGGGACTTTCTGTAATGTAAGGATGGAATACTTAAAAGGAAAGAAATGATAACATAATTGATGTCCCTCTGAGTACATTCTGTTGAGGATGACCCGTGGGGCAAACACCTGCAAAGGCAACCTACTCACCCAAGCTCTTCAAGTTGTTGGATGTCCAAGTCACAGTCAATCTGCCACAAGAGTAGTAATAGAGAGGCAATCCACCTTATAACCAAGGCTAGGTAGCTCAATGGTAGAGCACCTAGGATATATCCAAAAGGCCTGTGTTCAACCCCCAGTCTGGCCATAATTCTAAGTGCTGCATCAAGATGTCTCACTATCTCAGACCCCATCTCTACAACCCCGGGCCACCTTCCAGCCGCGCCTTGTCGCTACTGGCGCTAGGCCCGGTCCATTCGTTCGAGAAGCCCACTGGCCCTGAGGCGTGACGCATGACGCTCACATCGTCCTCAAGGAGCTCAAGATCTTGGGCGACCCTGACCCACGTTTGGGAGGACAATCTAACCTTTTAGCTTCACCACGTCTTGAACTCGAGGAACGTCAGCTGAACCAGCACCGACATGGTCTGTATCGCTGACGTCGGAGAGTTCTCTGACCCCACCAAAAAGATGCCCTGGGCCAGGGAACCGGCAAGGGGTACTATATCAGCACAGGCGGCAATAACAAGGAGATCTACCTCGTCACAGCTTGACACGTCGTCCTGCTGTACCCATGAACAAAGACACCAACGTTGAGTTGATATGCAAGAATCCTAGCAAGGCCCGTTACGACGTGGTCGCCTTCGGCAATTTGGCGTTTAACAAGAAGCTCTCCCCCATCAATGCCGAAGCCAAGGCCCAAGAGGCCACCGTTGAGCACAACCAGGCGCGGGTCTCGGTGGCGGAAAGGGAGGGCAGTGGGGCCGAAGCGGAGCGCAAGGACGTGGAGTATGCGTTGCGGAAGGCGAACCGGGGAGTCAAGAGTCTTCCTGACTCACACCACAACATCGTGACAGGGTGGACTGCTCTAGACGACCCAGTCTTTGGTCATCTGGTCTGGTCCCCTCCCGTCAACCCGTCTGCCAGCCTGAGTATATCCAGGATTTGCCATCATCGAAATCCACACTGGCAAGCTCGATACCAAAAAGTGCCGCGGAAATGCCATCGATCTCGTCTTGAAGTACGTGCCCAACTGGCTGGTGGGATTGGGATACATGAATTGATGCCATGAATATATGGAGGAAATGTATCCGAATCCCACCAGCCTCACAAGCTCCAAGTTCCTTCCTGACCGCCTCAAGAAGCAAGCTCAAGGGCCAGGTCCCCGATCACGAGCTGTACAATCTGCCCATGCCCGCCCGTGACGACGAACCATGCTTGATGGTCTACAAGAGCGGCACCAAAACCGGGGTGGCCATCGGCCATGGGAGCAATGTCCTATACCCACTACTATTTCGAAGGACACTACACAACGTCGGGGGAATAACCCATCCTCGCTTACGATAACGATTCTGGCGTTTTTTTCCACCAAGGGCGAACCTGGCACCGTCATCGGCGACGGCTTCAGGCGTATGGGCGGCCTGCTCACCGGTGGTGCGGGCGTTACCGATTCCTCCGACATCATGTACGCGACCCTATCGAATTCATCATGAAGGTCCTCCACACCACCACGACCTTCAAACACGCCCATCTCAACCCGGTCCTCCCGCCTGAGAGGACCTCGAAATTGACTCACGCCAAATGTTCCGCTGCTCCTGCAACACTAGCTTCCTCATGTGGATCACAGGCATGGTACCTTGTAGCACGCCATCACTCACAGCAAAGAAGCCAGTTTTCAAAGTGTTACTCCGTTTTACCCAACTTATTGCCTCACATTAGGGATACATTCGGCGCATCCTACCTTGGCGACTACACCCAAGGAGCCTCGGCCTCCTCGGCATGACTCACAACATCAGGAAACCTTTTGGCTCCTTAGACGTCTTAGCGAGCTTGAACTACCAATTTCGGCTCGCTTAAGGTTCGCTTAGGCTCGCTAAGAGCATTAAGACACATTAAGACGCTGAGAGGTTTCCTGATGAACACCTTCTGACTGCAATATACGATCCCCCAGCGTGGCCATGGGCCCCTCGGAACGCTTGGCATGCTGGATACTTTCCCGCCTGCTATCACTCTATTATGATAGGGCGAAGCTTGTCGGTCCCTGTGACGTATATGCGAATGCTATGGTAGCAGCCACTCATGAGACGCATTGCCGAGCAGCACTGGTTCCGGAAGCGAGTTAAAGATTTCCGCGTGATGTTATCAAACCGCTGCCCGCCTGTTCTATTTTTTACAATAAGGGTGTTGAGATTATCGACGTGTTGATGTCCTGAATCCTCAGCCCCAATTCCACAAATCTCACTCGAACTGGAATCACACCATCTTGTTCCGAATTGTGCGATTATATGACTGAATCATTCAGCATCCGCGGGCTGGTCTCCTCGCTGATTCCATGGTAGTGATGTGATCGAGTTCGAGTATCTCTGGCGTCAACAAATACCCTACATCCTTTCAGGACGGGCGTGAAATTCGTTCCTGGAGTTATCGTGACAATTTTTGTCAGATTGCCTGAACAAAATCGTTACAAGTGGTGTTTGCTTGTGGACACGCAATGGTGCTGTAAAAGCCGCCCGTGGTCTCCGTTACATATATGAATGTATTTGCCACGGACATCCTCAGCCGTTCGCTCAGAGCCTCGACTTTCCATCGAAGCGCCATACTGCACCCGAAGATTAAAGCGAAGCGCCTGTGGGTGAAAAATATTTCCCGTCGATACTAACTCCGAGTAGCCGGAGTAGGTGGGGCGGGGTGAGCCACTACGGTATGCTGCATCCGAATATTTGTAAAATTTTGCGCTGCCCGCGACTTTTCGTATTTGAGTTCAGTCTGCGGAGCTCAGCTAGGCGGCCGTCTACGGTAACCGCAGTGTACCGCACCCTTTCGCGACGGGTCTCGAATAATGTCCGCGGAGGTATGCTAATGATACCATGTGGTAGATGTCTTGCGCCACCGCCCTTCTGTGTATAAACTAATGAGCCAACGTTTAAGATATGA
>Ga0307510_10008680_pt1 | contig 12110 bp, 12 predicted proteins | sample 12_EM_MG_FD_207224 | JGI IMG/M metagenome (GOLD analysis project Ga0307510, IMG submission 207224) | Populus trichocarpa ectomycorrhiza microbial communities from riparian zone in the Pacific Northwest, United States - 12_EM | ecosystem: Host-associated > Plants > Roots > Unclassified | place...
TGTGTGCATGCATGTGACAGCACATGGCTGGGGATTGCATCACACAAGTCACATGTGCCATCACAAAGTCATGCAATCTCAAGGAAATTGTTACAATCCTGGCCCCTATTTTTCATTTCCCGCCTCTCCCATCAACTTGTTTTGCGCTCTCGGTCACTCATTCCCCACTCATTTCCTTATGCGCTGCTTGGACTGCCACCTAGTCACCTGACAAGTCACCTGATGAGTCACATGACCATTCCACAGTCATTTATTACATGCCATCACTCTGCAGTCTGCAGCACTCTGCAGCATCACCATTTAACCTATTATGGATTGCTAGCTCATGATGCGCTATTCTTAGACCACCAGCTTATGATGGAGCTATACTTAGAATTGCCAGCTCATGATGAACCTTACTATACATGACTCTATTACTCTGTAACTCCCGTTACCTGTTACATCCCACTTGTATATAAGCCCCCCTACTTTTGATAGTTAGGCCTTAAGCCTAACTTGGTTTTCAATCCAAGACTTGTAGCTTCCACCCAGGACTCTCAGAGTCAATAGCCCAAATCCCCAGTCACTTCAAAGCTCCCTTGAAGCTCTCCCCTCTCATCTCTATACCAGAACACTTAGAAGTCGCCCTTAACATCCAGGGACTTACTTGTTATACTGTGTAGGCAACCAGTACTGCCCTACTCATGTGATCATTGCCTCAGGAGGATTCCCCACTGAGCAATCCCAGTCATCACCAAACCAAACCATGCATGTCACATCTTTAAGGCCCTTGGACCTTAACAGAAATCAAGGTCTGGACCTGTATTTGCACTTGGCTGGTGTTATCAAAAACCAAAAAATATTTTTATGCACAAGAAAAAATTCCTGAACAGCACTTTTTTTCATGTGCAACAATATTTTGATGTAAAAACAGTTTGGCTGGTATCTTGCAACAAAAAAAGGTTCCCAAACAGACCCTAAAATAGAGGGTCAAAAAACTGTCCCAATGATAGGGCATTGCTTATTATTACATCATTTCTGATCCAAATCACATGATCCAGGATATTTCCAAAAGCCAAGATGATATAATATAACATACATTATTTTCACAATATTTGATAATTTATTTGATTTATTCCAAGTCACTCTTTCCAAAATGGCAAAACATTGGGACAGTTTTTTGAGCAACTGTAACTCACTCCAATTTGGACATTCTAGGGCTCATTTTGATGGGAATTTACTTGCCCAGATGGGTAAAAACCTGCCCAGGGTCCAGGTCAGGGGCATGGTAGCCACAGGATTACCCCTGCCATTCCCTAGTTAAGGTAGGTTTGCAGTATGAAGACATGGAAGCCTTTGGCTAGATTTCTATTGCAGGTGAGAAAGGGGTAATCATTCCATTATTTTGATCTTACCTGCAGGTTGGTGTCTTTGCATGCTGGTGATAGGGATAATGCATAGGGGGTTCTCAGGGCCTAGGGTGCTCAGCTTCAGTGAGACCTTCCTCAGTTTCGGAGAGTTGGAGACCTCCGGCACGGCACATTATGTTGTGGGAAATGCTTTATCATGATCGCACATGCCTGACGCACGTGAGCAAGACCCACCAGGAGCGGGAGCGGAACTATTGTGGCTAGTGCAGTGCCATTCCTTGTTCTCTTTCTTGCCTATATCTTCCTTCGCCCTCCCCCCCCTCCGAGTCTCCAATCATGACAAGTAGCGGTTTCGCTGCTCTTATAGCACTCAGCCAAGCACAGACTCAAGAGTCTACTCGGGCAGCTGATTCCATCCAGGCAGAGCGACGACGGAAAGAGGAAACTCGTCGACGCCAGCAAGAGGAGGAAGACCGTAAGGAGCGCGAGCAGCAAGCCAAGATGGTACGGCATCAACTAGAGGAACGAAACCGTGAAAAGGAGAGACAGCTTAAACGAGAACGGGAACGCGAGGCGAAGCTGAAGGAGATGGAGCGGCGGGAAGAAGAGCAGCGCCAGGTTCTGCTCTACGGCTCAAAGAGAGCTAAGGACTCATCGTCGCGCCATCCAGCATCCTCCTCGGCCAGCAAACGGACATCTGATGATGGCAGCGAGGGAGATGTAGGCCTTGCCCTTACTCGCGAAGAGAAGCGCGAGAGGCGCCTGCAGCTACAGTTCTCCCAGACGTCTACGCGCCGTGCCGGGTTGTCTGCGGGGACGTCTAGGACTGGAAGACGTTTACCTGGTGGCGCTCTCAACATAACTTCCGCCGCACAAGTAGCTGGCGGATCCGCGAATGACACCAAGTCGGTTCGGGCTCGCCTGGCTGCTATGCCCAATACCCTGACCAAGCTCAATACGGTAAAGCGAGACACGCGGACTATAGACGAGATACTACGCGACCGAGCCAAGGCACGGGAAAACAAGACACTGGAAGGAGAAGAAGCTCGCGAGTTTCACAACTGGTTCGGTGCGAAGTCCAAGAGTGCTCCTGCGACTAAGGCCAGCTCTCCATCTCCGGTCGCCTCAGACACCAGCACCCCCACTGTATTCCCTCAACAGTCCAACGTGATATCATCCACGACCAAGAAATCATTGTCTCCCCACCCTCCTCTCTCGAGAACGCCCTCTTTCTCTTCGTTGCGATCCACTCCCAAGACTGCCCCAAAGGCTTCCTCTGTTGGTGCCAAGCACGCCCCTCGCCCTTCATCACAGACGAAAAAAAGTACGCTGGGCCCGAATGCGCCTCCATCGAGTAAACGGGCGCGATCACCTCCGTCGACCTATGATGGCTCTGAATCCGATTCCGAGTACGACCGACGCCCGCACAAACGGACTTCTGGTACCTCCAACGGTATTCAGGACGAAATCTGGAAGATCTTTGGACGAGATCGTTCCAAATACGTGGCACGAGACGTCTTGAGCGATGACGAAGACATGGAAGTTGGTGTGACAGTTCTGGAGCGGGAGGAGCTCACTAGGTGCGTCGCATGTTTTGTTTGAGATACCTCTCTTCAACCTGATATTGGCCCTTAGCGCTCGGATTGCCCAGAAGGAGGACCTCGAGGCAGAAGAGGAAGAGCGTCGTCATGATGAAGAGAAACGCCGCCGTCGCAAGGAACGAGAGCACAGTGGTTAACTGTCCCTCCACCACGTCCATCCCCTTATGTTTTTCAGCCCAGCCACGTCCCTGCGCAAGGTTAGGCCTGTTGGGCGCGTTAGGCCTTATATTCACTGCGACTCTCTGTATTTCTTATGTTGCTCTACTCACTTATTGGCCTCCCTATTTGGCCCAACATAGCACAACACCTCATGTGTACTGTAACGCAGATAGATTTGCATGGAATACTAGTTGACAGTCATGGTGACCATCACTGCAGAATACCGAGAATTGATGAAAACTAAGTATAACGAGGAATGTATAGTGCGAATAACAAAACTTGCTCGGTCTACTGTAGCTACCTACTCTCGTCAACACGGTAACGCTTGCGGGGCCCATCTGGTGGGAAAGTTCCACCCTGGCCACCTGCGGCCGTAGGAATACCCCCGCCCTGCATAAATGCTGGGTTGAAATGACCTTGCATGCCAAATCCGTTGCCCATTCCAGTCATGTTGTTGAACGCACCACGTCCCATCCCGGGCATCATGCCCATCCCTGCATAGGAAAACAATTCATACGTAAGCATACACGCCCCATCTCGAAACACAGAACAAGGAGAGAAAGGGTGACAGAAAACAAAGAATGCCGAATCGAAACAGGATGATGACAAAAGAAGCTAAAACCCCGTACCCATGCCGCCACCCATCATCCCTCCACGCAGAAACCCGCGTGGACCCTGCGGAACCATGCCCCCACGCCCAACGAACCCGTTGTGGAAACCACCGCCACTAGCCATCATATTGTTCGTCGGCAGAGCGCCCATGCCGCCAACCATACCTCCGCGGCCGACCATATTGTTAACAGGTGCCACGCGACCACCGCGGAACGGCATTGCACCTCCGCGGGCAACGCCACTCTGTTGCCCCTGTGTAGCACCTTGCTGCTGACGTGGAGGAGGCTCTGTGGAGTACTCGTAAGGCACAGTGACGTGGCGGGTAATAACTACAAACTCACCTTTTGGTAATGTTCGGAATGGGTTGCCTTGAGAAGAGTTGGTCAAGTTTGCAGTTGCTCGTCGGTTTTGGAAATCGCTATGGCCTGTCAACGACAGTAAAGAACCGTGATAAAAGCCTAACTCACTTGTTGTCAAACCACTCTTTAATAGCAGCGGCATTGACAGGGGAACCACACTCAACATACGCGATACTGCGCGCATACAAGGTCAATGTGGGGAGGGTTGTGTGTCGTGACAACGCACCCTTTACTTTTACCATTGACCTTGTGTTCCGAGAACGTGATGTCTTTATGGTCAATAGATACGCCAACGCCAATGGCTACCTTGCGCAAATCCTCATCCGTCGTCCACTAGAGGGTCACGCAACGAGATGATCAGTATATACTTTCCACAAAGCGAGGCAATATCGCACCCATTGCAGATCTCCAATGTATAGAGCGTCATAACCATCCTCAATCATTTGATTCTGGCCCATTGCACTGTTGGATTGCATAGTCCCATTGGACACGTCGCTACCAGCGGCTGGCCCAGAAGAAATCCGTGGACCTGTAGGGAGTTCTTGTTTGACGACGAAGCTCTGTAGGGGTACAGGGGGGACCTGGGCATCTGACTCGTCCTCCTCGCGCGGCCGTTTTTCACCTACTCTTGGGTCGACAGATTCTTGCATCACCTGCACCGCTTCCATCTCTTCCTCTCCTCCCTTCTCGATTAATGCAAGAGACCGAGAGCACGAAAAGGAACTTCAGCCTACCTGCATCTGGGAGGGCGGATTGCTAAAACCATCATCTTCGCCATAGAGGTCAAAGTCGTCATCAGCCATGTCTTGAGAATCTCAGGATATCAAACAGCGGTGAATGAATGGTTTTTTTTTTTTTTTGAATTCGATGGAGATGACAGGAGGTGTGGTTTTGGAAAGACAGGGTTCTATCCACCACGTACACAAGGAGCAAAAATAATGACAAGTTAGACATCTATCTCCGACGCGAGCATCCGCCCTACGACTTCAGCACGTTAAAACAAGAGAGAGAGCTTACAATAGAGAATACAGATACAATAGGGGGCTTCTAGTTGATGGAGATTACAAGAGTGTGAGAGAAGATGTTGGTTGTAGGAAAGGTAGAGTGGGGATGCACGACGACGAAAACAAAACATAGGTTACGTAACTGCCTTCCCACGGGCGCTTCCATACCACCAGCTTAAAACCGAATACCGTTCTTCTCTTCCGGATTTGACTCTGACTCAATACATGTGGGAACCAGGGATTTAAACAAGGACACCATAGGCCTTATTCCATTCTCATGACCCAAGGCGCACACTTCGCCAACCCCCACATTCATGTCGGCGGTCCACAACGATCGATGACGTAGGCACGTGCTCGTCGTTGCTCCACTCCGCCGACCCCCTCGAGCTGCTCTGCTGTCTGCTCGTCTAAATTCAACTACACATATACGCGCATCAGTTCGTAGCACAAACACTTGGTTCCAAACGCAATGACGTACGCGTGACCTGTCCGCGCCGGCCTCAATGAGCAAAGCGGCTGTCTCGCCATGCGCCGATTCCATGGCGAGGTGTAAGGCCGTGTTGCCTTCCGATCGTCTCATCCATCTACTCTACGGAACCATGCAAGGTTTAAATCACGTACCCATGCGATCTCCAGTATTCAGACGTGTCTTGGGACTGCCCTCGGGGGGATGAAGTAGTAAGGTCACAAATCCTGTGGAGCCAGTCGTCGCGGCACGGTGGCTGCAGTAAATGCATATCTAGAGTTAATTGCCAGCTTTTCAAAGTGATGAGAGCCGGCCTACAGAGGGTGCTGATTCGCTTTATCGCGTGTATTGATCTGCTCAGGGAGCGGTGAGACGATCAAACAAACCTTTTCAAACGCCACGTACGTCAGCTCCACGAGAGATCAAAAAGCGACCGATCTAAACGAAGTGAGTATGATCGTCCAGGAAGGCATACTACAGGACTCGGACTTCAATGCGTGACTTTGAGGCCGCATAGTGCCTAAAGTGTCGTGCAACATGTGAGGTACTGAGACAGAGAGAAGTAGGAACACGAACAGCGGGGCAATTCCCTTGTCGTTCTTTCTATTGACGTCTGCTCCTGCCCCAACCAGCTCTTGCACTACCTCCTCTTGACCAGCACTGACTAAAACCAAGACATTAATCTGGAAAGCTAGAGCGAGGATGGTCATACCAACCTGCGATATGGAGTGCGGTCCATCCACTATCATCAACTTTGTCAACGTCTGCACCATTTTCTAGCAGGTACGTGATAACGTCTACATGGCCTGCCGACGCAGCCCAATGTAGCGGGGTCCGACTGTCCTGCATGCGCCGCATTTACCATAGGAAGCATTCTGGTCACGATAATCAAACACCCACAGAGTCGATAGCATTGACAGAGACTGGATTCTCTGAGACAAGAGAACGTAGTACAGATAGTTGATCTAGGAGACAAGGAACTCATCAACGCAAGTGATGCGTTTTGATGAACACTCGAAAGACATACTGTTCTGGGCAGCCGAATGAACAGAAATTGACATCTTGCCTCAACGGCTCTAGGACGATTGATTTACAATTCTGTTGCCGTCAGTGGGGACTGGCCAGCGGGACTCGGAACAGTTTTTCGATAGCGATGACGAAAGCTCAAATGATCGATCATGATCCGTGTGAACGGTCCGGTCTTCCGGTGACTGATAGATTATGGGTGAAGGGTAAATGGTACTCGCGAGGGACAGAAGTAGAAGACAAGACACGCCTAACTATGATAAGACCACATATGACGTGGATCCGCAGAAAGAGGGAAGGAAATAAAGTAGTATGATATCAAAGTAGTAGACACTAGCAGCCCACACAGTCCATAATTAGTCGTCAAGCGGGCTCACTGGCAAGCCCGCACCGTCATGCTCTTCCTCATCTTGGAGAAAACACCGGATCGAGGGGACACTCGTCCTTGAGCGGACGGGCTACCTGGTGACTCGGGGAGACTGGAATCCTCGCACACCGCGCGGGGTCCAGATAAAATTCCCAATCGAGTACGGACAGGAGGGGGGACCCGCACACTCCTACGGACGAGCAAACGCGAGCGTGGGAGAACGGGATACTCGTAGACGTCAATAGATGGTCTCGAGACCATCTCAAACCCAAGTGAGGTTGTCGTCCCCCTTCGTGATATCCCGGACAGAAACACGCCTTCTCCAATCGGTTCCAGCTGGTCGAGTAGGTATGACACGTATTCGGGGATGGAAACTGTCTCCATGTCAGCACTGAATGCAGCCAGGAGCTCCTCATCAGATGGTTGTGGTGGCGCGTAGATGACTGCGAAACCGGGCCATGTCCGGGTCCGGGAGTCATCGAGGGGTGTGTCCGGAATAGGAGGGAAGTTGGGCATAGTGGATGTGGCTTGTAGAGGGGAAGGAGGCTCGGAGATGGGAGGTATCGAACCTACTTCATTGGAGGATGACTGTCCCGGGGATAAGGGAGGATCGTTTGGAGTAGATGTTACGATGGATCGTCCAGAGTCGGTATCATAAGACCTAGGGGAAAACGCCTTCAATTTCATCGGAACGCGGAGTGTTGTTGTCAGTGGCCATGTTCGCAATTGTGGGGGCTCTACATTGTTCCTGGCGATCCTACGGGGTGGCCCGCTTGGACTCGGCAATCGAGACCAAGACGTAGCCGTCCGCGTGGGAGAATGGGCGAAGAAATAGGCTAAGTTTGCATCTCGTCGAGCCTTTCGTGTTGAAGGAATGACAGGGTCTGGCGGAACCGGGCGACCTGTAGATGCATTCGCACTAAGGGCTTCCTTCTCAACCGAAGAAACCCAGCGCTCTAACATCCACCGTGTGCGGAGCAGCGCCTGGTGTGTCACTCGATCAGTAGTGTCGTCCCGGAGGAGCTCACGTAACTCCGCAAGACGGGCCTTGGTTTCGCTAATGCGTAGATCGAGTTGCTTTACGGCATATTGTGTCGAGGGCCTCGAGGGAAAAAGTCGCTCATACTCGGCAGGTCGTCTCAGAGCAGTGGCCACGGCAGATTCCTCACGTGAATACCGTTGCTGCCGACACGCTCGAAGGTTCGCTCTCCTTTGCAGAGCGAGTTTCGTCGAAATGTTAGAAAGGGGTACGCAAGGGGAGGATGAATGGTCCGGAGACGTGCTAGATGGTGCAAAAGGAGGTGGCGTGAGAGTGCATAGAAGTTCAGCGGAAGTTATTGAGGGATAGCTGGAATTGTGACTCGTATCTGATGTTCTGCTGCCAAATGTATTAGAGCGTTACGATGATACAGAACAACGGACACACAAAGGAACGGAGAGATGGGAGGCATGTGTCCTTTGTTCGGCCTGAAGTTCATTCATGCACTCCTGCGTACGATGGTCAACGGAGAATCATAGATCCAGGAAATGCAGACATACTTTCAGGATAATGGTTAGGGGCCTTTCCTCCTTAACGACCTTGAGGCTCGACGGTCGCGGTGTCCGTAGCGACCGTTGGTTAGGGGTCAAGAGGGAGGGATCCGCGGGCTGTGAACGCGGACGAGGACGAGGACGTGAACGAAAAGCCGCGATACGAGGGGGAGGGTGTGGGGCTGCGGAAGGTTTCTCTTGCTCATAAGATTCGATCATCTTTCTGACGTTCATGATTTGGCAGGTGGTATCACCCAGACGGGAAGATAACGAATATGAAGAGAACCCGTGGAAGAGTATAGATTGTGACGTTTAGGTGAAAATGGAATTTTGTAAAGCAGAGAAAGGAAAGGAGTGTTGTGTCTGGAGAGGAGGATCTGCACGAAAAGGAGTGGCGCGTTCGTGCTTCAAAGCAACCAACAGCAAAGGTGAACTATGAACGATGAACGTGGCAAGACGAAAAGCCGAGGCTTGCCAAACTGAAACGCGCCCAAGCGACCGAGCAATTGGTTCAAGCGATTATGTAATCCTACGCTCAGTGGAGTTGTCGTCCCCAACTCAAAGACCAAGACATTGTGAGGGCTATCAAAGCGCAAGCCTCCTAGCACGTAGCACGAATCAGAACGACACGTCGCTATACGTGTACGACATGACCGACGGTGCGCACTGCGCACTGAACCCGCAGCCGATATACACGTATCATGTCATCACGTGGACGTGGAAGCCAGTGTGAGTGCGCATTTATGCCTTTATGGACCGTAATGAGTTTGCATTTCTAAGTAAATCACAAAACATAATTGGGTATCGTCATGAATATCGTGAAAAAATCGTTGTCATCTCGTTAGTTGCGTGCACTCCGCCTACCAACAGTCCTAACCCCGCCATAGGACAAGATCGCGAAGACCAGTTCCCAGTTTACGTACTCCCCGGACAATGCTCCCTCGTTTTCCCGAGCCGTTTGCCACGCCGTCCTTCTCCCTCCTCTGTGAGAGTTCGATCTGCAGCTCGATTTCCCCACTCAACGACCAACCAGACACCGTCGAGCTTCGTGGGCGTGCAAATTCAAAACTAGGCCGCCCAGGAGGTGGCGATGGCGGCGATTGACCTTTATCAGTCAATGTGGGAGGGGCAGAGACGGGTGTCGTCGGTGTATTAGGACGCGGCGAAATCCCCCCATTATTGAGGTGTGGTCGGATCGCTGTGTAGTATGGCCGGCTTGGGTGACCAAGACGTGCCACGGACGTAACAGGACCAGGCTGTGGAGGTGAAATGGTAGGTGTCCATGAACGAAGAGAGCGTGTAGATTTCTGCCTTGGGAACGTCATATGGTGTTTTCGACGCAGAGTGCGGGATGAAGAGACGATTGGGGGGAGTGAAAGAGTGTGATTATTCGTGTGTCTGACTTGCTCTGGCATCGACGCGGTATTTGAAGAAGGTGGAGGGATGGTGGGTATCGTTGTGGTTGGGTATTGAGATGGCACGACCACACTTGTAGCCGGTAATCCGCGGCGAATGCGCAGTGCGCACGTTTTCTGAGGGAGTTCGGTGATCGGATTATTGGTGGCTCTTTCAGTTGCTTTGACGATCGAGTCTCGGTCAGGATGGTGATGAAGTTGGGCGGCAAGGGCCGGGCCAGGGAGGGGAAGATTTGTGGCAACTGCCGGCTCGGAACCACAAAAAGACTCCAGGCCCGAGGGATTCATCGGTAACGTTGTAGGTCTTTGGCCCCCGCCTCTCAAGTCTGGGAGGTCCGGTTTCCAGGTGACTCGACCTGGGCCGCTAAAACGCCGACTGCGTCGTGAAGTCGCGGATTTGAAGGCGTCAGCTGCTTCCGGAGATGACCACTTGCACCAGAGACACAAAGGAATGTATACGTTTGAGAAGCCACATTGTTGACAGGTGAATAATGGACGGTAGGCAGGAACCAGCTGTAGCTCGGGCAAGGAAGTGGATCTTGCCAAATGCTGGATAACACAGCACGAGATCAACATGGAACGGCGGAGGAGGCGTATGATTATACCGAGGGGAGACTTACGGGCTTGTTGGGTTTCCACTCCCGACGTAATATACGACCACGGCACGTTAAATCATCATTAACTCGGATAACAGGATTCATGGCGGGCGTATCGCCTTTGCGCTTGGTGGTCTGGAAGGGTCTGGGGGAACTGGCGAGTTAGTGGTAGAGAGACTAGTGAGAAACGTGGCCTTGGGGCGAGGTGGGCCCACTAGGGGCAGCATGTGCGTTGAACACATGTTAGCAGTGACAAGAAGACGACCCCTTGTCAGACCCGAGCGGTGGCTTTGTTATTATTCTTCGGGCCGGCTAACCCGGAATCAGTTAACAAACGCCAATCGCGCCCGTCCCAAACCCATGTGCGTAACCCTGACTTGACGAGAATCATGTCACCTGCAGGACCGACGTCTTCCTCTAGAGCTCTCGAGGCCATCCTCCCACTTATATCCGCTGGCCAGCCTTACGAGGCACATCAGAAAGCCCGCACTTTTGCCACCCGGTACACAAAATCAGGCGCTCACGCCATCGCGATCGATGTCCTCTTCCAGTCTGCTCGTGAGCTCCTAAAAGCGGGACATGCAGGCTCTGGGACAGACCTGGCCATATTGCTCCTCGACTCGTACGACCGCGCAAACGAACCGCTCACGGATGTGAGCCGAGGTGCGACTCATCACACATCCCTACCTCCAGTCGCCTAACCTTGTTCAGGTCGGGTGACACAACTAATCGCATTGGTGGGTCCCTCTGGTGGATGGCGCAAGACCATCGTGGAAAGGTCCATTGCGTTCGTTTTCCGAGCCTGATTTTCCGCTGTCCGCAGAGCGTGCTGAGTCCTCATAGGTGGTCCGCGAAGTATGGTTCATACCCTGCGGGTGATCCCACGCTGCTTCATTACGTTGGCGATCTGTTGTATAAAGGTAGAACAATACACTCGTATTGTGACCTCCGTTCTTACAAAGGTGTCACTAGAGGGAGACTGCGTTGGCGCCGAACCTCACCTTCTTGCCTCTGGTACGCGCGACAGTGCACGTCTCCTTGCCCAAGTATATTTCGACTGGGCAAAGGCTAGCAACTCTTTGGAGTCCCATGCGGGAACTTTTGCTCTACGTGGCACCCTTCCGTATGGTCTCCGTTCGCATACATATTACCGTGACTCATTGTGTGTAGATACCTACTCAACGGCAACATTCTCGCATCGCGCCACTTTCTTGCGGGCCTTATCTCCTACATCTCCCCATCTGGGGAGGCCCTTCCTGTCGGCGCCAGTAGTGATGAGATCCTAGTCACGGACGACTCTCTACTAAACTTTGCGCAACTTGCGGTGCGCACTGTGCAACGTGCTGCAGGTGCACAGAATAAGACCGCACGCGAGGCCTGGGTCCGTCTCTGTGGGACGTATCAAGCTCGCGGTGGTATCCTCACTCACCCCGAAGTCCGCGCGGTATGTCAACCGCTTCTGGATCTAAACCTGCGACTAAAGCTGGGACTGCAGGTACTCAATGAATTGGCAATGCTATACTTCGAGATCCCTTTCCCACGTACAACGAACGCAAACCCGTTCGGTGACATAATGTCTTCCTTGTTTGGTGGTCCCCCTGGTTCCGGTTCCGGTTCAGCTTCAGC
>Ga0307510_10008681_pt1 | contig 12109 bp, 4 predicted proteins | sample 12_EM_MG_FD_207224 | JGI IMG/M metagenome (GOLD analysis project Ga0307510, IMG submission 207224) | Populus trichocarpa ectomycorrhiza microbial communities from riparian zone in the Pacific Northwest, United States - 12_EM | ecosystem: Host-associated > Plants > Roots > Unclassified | place...
TCAAGACAGCAGAAGACATGCCATAGGGAGCCTAACAAGTGATAAAATAGGGCATCGGAAGCTGCAGAGTGACAAGATTGTGAGTCAAAGATTCATCCAAATTCCAGGTTCGGAGCCATCCGAAGAATATATTTATGAACATATCTAAAAATATATATATATATAAATGTAATAAAAAAATTAATTTAAAAATTAAAAAAATGAGATTTTAACCGCATTTTCAAATAATCTTTAAATTTTAATCCAAACAAGGATGAGAGGGTTAGTTTAAATGAGATATCTGAAAGTGTGGTCATAATTATTTTTCAAATGTTTTTTACTCGGAAATATATCAAAATAATATTTAAAAAAAATTATTTTTGATATCAACACATCAAAACAACTCAAAAACATAAAAAAAAATAATTTTAAGCAAAAAAAATTTAAAATCATGAAACACGGGTTGCACCACAACCCCAAACAGTCCCAAATTAGGCTGCATTTATATAGATAGCATTTGAAAGTGTAATAGCAGTTGATTTTCAAAGTGTTTTATGCTTGAAAATATATTAAAATAATTTTTTTTTTATTTTTTAAAAATAATTTTTAATATTAGCACGTCAAAACGATTCAAAAATATAAAAAATAAATTTTAAATAAAAAATAATTTAAATTTTAATGAAACATTGCGTGGAACTTAATTCCAAACAGCATCTTACAAGATGCGTTGCATGGGTTCAAAGTCATTTTAAGTTTATGTTTATTTATAAAGTGCGTCGTATGATATATCATATAAACAAACACTTTCTAAATAAATATAAATATAAAAAAATATGATATTTACTGTCACGTATAGGAAAAATATAAGCAAGAGAAAAAAAAATCATGTCTGGACTCATAAAGCATTTTCTCTTTTCAAAATTAATTTTTAAAATTTCCTTTCTAATGTTTCCCTCTTTATATATATATATATCTATTTCTTTTTTATATTATAAATATTAGTAATTATAACTTAAACACTGTAAAATTTCTTCCATCAGTGAAAAAATTTCTTGGATCACATTGCTCTGATGACCAAGACTTTATGTAGCCTGTCACCAACAAACTTTTCAAACTGGTAATAATGGGCTCCATTATTTTGGATAAGCCCATCCATACCACACCTTAAAACTTTTAAATATAATTAATTATGATCTTTGTGGTTCTCGCAATGCAATTATCCACTCGGATACATCATCCACTCCTCTCATTCTTCCCACACATTTCATGAGGCAAACCAACACACTCCTTGCCAATCTTTCAAGTTTTTGGTATTTTTTTAAAAGTATTTTTTATATAATTTTTTTTATTGCTTTAAATTAATATTTTTTTGTATTTTTAGATTATTTTGATATGCTGATGTCAAAAATAATTTTTAAAAATAAAAAAAAATATTTTGATAGATTTCCAAGCGAAAAACACTTAGAAAAACTACCGCAACCACATTCTCTTTCATCTTTAGAAAGAGCCTCTGCTCTAATTATCCTTTGGTGATCTATTTTTCAACATATATCTAATGATTTGAGCTGTAAAAATCAACCTGAATTCATCTGTTTCAGGAGGTATTCTCACTTTCTCAAAAAGAAAACGATCATGTATATCATTAGGAATTCTATCAACAACTCCATATTTTTCTCTCTTCACCTCCCATGAGTTCGATCATATAAAGAAATGACATAGATTCACTAAAGCAAAGCGGAAGAAAGGGTAAACAACATCAATAACATAATGAACATTGTGACAATAGTTGTTACACCTGGTCTGAAATCTGACTCGATTTAGGATCCAAGTTGTTAGATTGTTGGTCAACTTGTAGGTTATTGGATCAACAAAGTTTACTATTTTTGTTTAAATGATAGTTATTTAATTTTTTTTTAATTTTTTAGTTTTGACTCGATCACCGAATTAATTTGAATTTTTAATTAGATCTACTATTTTTTTATTCATCCTCGATCAATTTAGATCAAAATTAATCAAATTTCAAATTAATTATCAAGTCATTTTAGGTTTTTTAAAAAATATACAAATGGAGTGCGACTTTTTATTTTATCAACTTTTAGAAATGTTTTTGATGAATACACATATTAATTATTAATAGTTAGATATTGCATCAATCAAATAATATCTAATAATGTCAAACAAGATGATGATTTCTCTTTTCAAATCAAGGTCTTGTTCGAAAGAAGAAGAGTTAGCCATTTTTCAAAAAATATTTATATTAGCTCTAGTCGTTGGATCAAAGATTCTGTGGTTGGTAATTTACAAGTAAATAAAATATTTTATAGAAAAGAGAAATTAAAGAAGAAGAAAGAAAAAAAAGTGGTTTAATATATTCCTTTTCCTTTCAAATCCTACAAAATTTTAAGCTTTTTTATTTGAATCTGACAAGCAATATACCTCAGCGCCTCAATTTCTTTTTGAACTTTAACTAGATTACAATCAGATACTCCTCTCTCCCATGAAACAACCATGTGGTCTCTCAAAACCACAAATTCTATTGGCCGAACTACATTCCTCAATCCCGAGAAAGGCCACACGCAATCACAATCCCCGTCCATATTATTTAATGTATTCTAGCACACGCAGTATTGTTTCTCGGATTTTCTAAAATACCCAAAATCACTAAAAAAATAATATTTCCTTGGTTTATTGGTTTATTATTAATAAAAAAAAAACCAAGATTTAGAAAACCCATGAAACACGGCATTAGCCGATTCTTCAGCCTTCCCACTTCTCAGCTAGCTAAGCTAACGCAGAAGAAGTTTCTCTCGATTTTTTCTTCACTCTCTCGCCATCTTTCCCGGAAAATCTCCGATCAGGTAAATTTGTCACCAAAACACTCTGCTTAGAGACTTCAGCTCGCGCTGTTTTCCTTCTTTATTCTGAATTAAAATTTCTATTTGAGTGATTTCTTCTTAGTTTCAGCACTTTAGCTTCGTAATTTTGTTAAAATATTTTATTATTTTGTAATTGAGACCTTTTTTCTCTTCTAGTTGTAGATGTTAAATAAGGAAGGTGATGGAGGAAAGGAGTATTTTCGCAAACTTTCGAGAAAAGAACTTCAAAGTTTGTGTAAGCAATGTAGCTTGCCTGCTAGAAAATCAAGCTCTGAAATGGTCGAATCACTTGCTTTTTACTTTATGGTAATAATTTTATGAGAAATTTCAATGTCTGTTAATTATTTGCTGTAGTTGTTGAGGATGTAATTAGGAAATTAGGCAATTATTTTTTTTGGGGTTAAATTATCAGCGTGCTTTTTCTTAACTTAATTTCTGTTAATTACATGCCTAATTTTTTCTTAACTTGATTTCTGTTAATTACATGCCTAATTTTGACGCAGCGTATAACAAAAGAAAGAAACAAGCCCTCAAATTATAGCTCTAAACTGTAGAGATAACTCTGGTTTTATAAACTGTAAATAATTCCTAACTCTAAATAACATACAAAACTGATTAAATAGGAGCTAAAACCGACCTAGTTAATGTAACATAAACCAAATAAAATTCTGAAACCTAAGAAAGGAATACAAAAATAATTAGGAAAATAATGAGAATTCTGAAACATCTTTTGGGCCTAATTTCGTCGTGATCTTGATCTCGGCTTGCCCTAGCTGGCCAATCCTATAGGGAAACAGGCTTGTAGAACGCGCTCGCAATATTTCAGTTAGATTCAATTGCTGTATTAAAAGTTATGTCTGTTTTTGTTAGAGATCTTGTTTGACTCGTCCTCACTTCTTCTTGGGATTGGACATTTGATACACGTCCCGCGTCAATTTTGTAGTGTTGTTGTGGAGATTATTTGTGTGTTTTATGAATATTTGGTGTGCTAATTGATATGAGTTCTTTAGGAAGAAAGTTTGAAATAATTACTAGTTTTGTTTGTGTGAGGGAAGTTCATTTTGGTAGAATCTGTTTCATTCTTGAAGAAGTTATCATATTTTTTGTTAGTATGCTTAGAAAATGCTTTCCAAGATTTTTGAACTTATCCATGTGTTTTATATGCCAAATTTGTAGTGTTGTTATTATTCAAAATTATCAGTGTGTTTTATGGATTCTTGGTATGCTGATTGCTATGAGCTCTTCAAGGAGAAACTTTGAAGTAATCACTAGTTTTTGTTAAATAATGAATTTTGGAATTGATTTGATTGATTGTGGTTCATTCTCGAAGAAGCTATCATTTTTTTTTAATATGTTAAAAAATGTTGTGTTACTTTCAACCTTATCTGTGTGTTTTAAATGTACTTGAGGAGGAGGTTGTGAAAATTAGACAAGTTTTAGAATTGTTTTGCTTGTTATGCTAGTGGCTATGAGGGTTTGATTTTTTTTTTCTCTTTTCCCAGACAAGTTTTGAGTTCCACTTTTCTTTTGAGATTAGTTAAAATGTATTTGCTTGTAATAAGTACATTGAAAACTGATGTTTGACATATTTGCAGAGGAAGGGTTTGAATTTGGTATCATCAGGCACAAGCATAGATGGGGTTCAAGATGCTTTACTTCACACATCTTTGATGCCACCAATGCAGCCTAAGCCTGCATTAAATTCTATAAAAGGTTTGTGCCTTTGCAAACCACCAAAATCTGATTCTAATTTCTGTGAATTTAGGATTATATTCTTGGCTGTGAATTGACTTTGTACCGAATTGGTATAGATTCTGATGAAAATTGATCATTATGTCTGTTGCAGATAGCTTTGAACTCACATCTCGTCCTGGAGAGGAGATTTACAAAGGAAATAGAAATTTCAAATCCAATAATTTGGAAAGTTTTATTGGCCCTGGAGCTTATAATAAGGTTTGTTTCTTTTTATCGATGTATTCTTTTTGGCTGAATGTGTTTATGAAGATTTGAATGATTGAAATGCTTCCAAATAGACCATGCATGATGCATATATCTCCTTTTTTATTGATTCAGAATGTCTTAAAAGCTGCTTGTGTTAGTCAACACGAGAGTTGTTAGAGGGTGATATTAAAGGAATCTGTTGATTTTTATACCTTTTATCCGCATTATAGGTGCTGCAACATCCGAACTCCTACTTGTTAATTATATTTTCACTATGTATCAACAGGAAAGCTTTGGTGGCTTAATTAGTAATTTCCAAGAGGTATCTCCATCTCAGTTTTTTTCTCAATACGCTGGGAGTCATGTCAACTTTAAGAAGCCATTAAGCCTTGGTGGCAGGGTAGAAGATTCACCCCAATTTCATGGTAGAGACATAAATACTGTAGCCTGTTCTAAAGAGATTGGCCTTCCTTCTATTATAACTACTGCAAATGTTCCGGCATCTTTTGAATTTCATGTCAGTTCAGAAGAGGGGATCAAACTTTGTGTTGATTTGAATTCAAGCCCATTAGAGTGGATTAAGAAATATAAAAATCAGGTTTCGTTGTGCGACAATGTGGTTAATACAAAGTCTCGAAGTCTTTATGAAGAGCTTGGGTGTATTGGAGAGAGTAATAAAAAACTGAAAAGTTCTGTACTTCAGAATATTGATTCTGGCAAAAATAGGGATGACTCTGTGCAAGCTGAACCTTCTCCGAGTTCAGTTGGAGAAAAAAATAGTCATGTGAGGAATGGTCATCCAGATGGAGGTGATAATTCCCTAATCTCATCACCTGTAATACCATGCAGTGTAGCTGTCGATGTTTCCTTGTACTTAAAGGAGGATCCAGGACTTGCCTCAGCCAAACCCAGTTCTGATGGGCAGAATCACAAAAATTTGAACACTGAATCCTGTAGTGAAAAGGAGTGCATAGCTGCCCCTGACTCAGATATTACTGATACTCCATTAGAAAAGACAGCCTGCAATTTTGCTGTCAACTCCATATCCAATGGTTCCGTAGATCATATTGCATTGATGCATCAGAGTTCAAAGTGGGATGATGAAGTCTGTGAGAATTCAACCCAGCAGAACAGTTGTAATCTTGAGAATGCTAGTGTTGTATTTCCTGGGTGCTTTATGGAGATGCAGTTATCAGAAACTGGGAATTATCACAAAGATGCATCATGTTTACCTCATAAAAATGGCGAATTCTTGGATCCATATGATTCAAAGCACAATAGAGGATCTGAGCAAGATGGATTAGCCAACTCAAGTGAGAATGATCATTGCAAGAACCAGGTGCCCACATGCTCCGAAGAGCAGGTCATAGCTTTTCTCCTCTACTTTACTCGAACGTACATTGTTGCATTTGCATGGTTTTTCTATTCTTCTACATCTAGATTTTAAAGTGTGGCATCTGGCTATGTCCTGTGTCCTGAATGTCTTCCCACTTTCCTCATATTAGACCATGGAGATCCAAGGTAAATCACAAGGCAATGTACTAGGCTGAAGTTATTCCAAATTATCAAAAATTTACGGGTGAGAGTTTCATCTTGCCCCATTATCTAAACTAAAATAATGTTGTCACTCTATCCACCAAAATGGTTTTGCAGCCCCTCTATCTACCAAAATAAAAAAGTTTTGCAATATCTCATCCTGTGATTTTGATGATCTTAGATGATCCTTGGGTTAAGTTCTGACTAATTCAAATATGTCAGTGAATGTTCCAAAGCTATTCTGTAGAATGGCTTTAGTTCTGACTTGTGCTATACGAGTTGTCCACATCTACTATTTTGATGGACAGTTCATTCATTGTAATCCTAATTGTGGGGTGCTCTATATCAGCTAAATATTAGCATTTGCCCCTGAGATCATGGTTCAGATGATTTGTTGCTTCTATCTGACATGTTTTTGCTTTAATTTTGTTGGTGTTTGTTGCTTGAAGAACTGAATTAGAGGTAGTTTTATGTGTTCTGCGATGCAAATTTCCCCCTGTTTTGTTGACAGAACTGCAAGTTTTGAACTGTCAATTAGCAATTATCCTCTGATTTATATCGTGAGATTCACAAATTTTAAACAGAAGACAGTTTGTATATCGACTACTCTAAGTCTCTCATGGCTGGTCTCTTTGTATAAGTTGATTACTTGGGCAAAAATCTTCCTGTCCCTATCATGCATTCATCTTATGTGCTGCAACAACATGCAAAAGAAGGAATCCATAAGTTGACTGCTATATGGAAGCTTATTGAAACATTTTTGTTTGTTAAAATGCAAAATTCTAATTCTTCTTATCTGATTCTAAAACTTTTGTGGTAAGATATCCACATCTATTTTTGGTTTCTGCCAAGTATACCTAGTGAACCTAATGTGTTAGAACCACATTCAACCTTTTGCAGGAATGGAGCAATGCTATCAATGGCAGGGAGAGTTCAGTGTAATTTATTATTCTTGTAAAGTCTAATTTTCTACTTTTTATTTATGCTGTTATCTGATTTTATGCAAATCTGCCTCTTTCAGATGCTCGCAGGTTGATGACTCAGTTGATAAGACTTCTTTAAAGTCTGGTGTTATCAAATCAAGTGAAGAACTCCTTAGAAAGAGGCCACATATATATAGAGTGAGTCAGAATGGCCGTCGCAAAAGCGACACGATAATTTTGAGAAGCACAAGGCGTTCTGCTGGAAAGGTCCTTCCTAGAAGATCCATGAGGCTAGTCTCTAAGGTTCTCTCTCAATGCATTACTTTGGCCATACTACTAATTATCACAGATGGATACCTCGTTGAAGTGGATAACTAATCTTGACTTGGGCCATACAACTACCTGGTCGACCATGACCTGTATTGGCATCAGAGTGGCTAGTTTTCACATCTTATGTTCTAACCTTTTGCCTTTTCATTTCCCTTGACATATCTGTGAATCCTTGCTTTTCTTGTTTTCTTTCTTTTGGTTTCAGTGATTTCACGTTCTACATGCTGCCTGCATCAGAACAATTGGATTGATATTATTGTCTGGCTGTTTCCAAATTTAGGGTACAGTTTATGGTAAGTACAACACCCTTTTAACTACTACTTTCCTTGGGCGGGAAACATACCGACTGTCCCTTTACTTTCTGTGATGTTTAAAATGATGCATGTCTCTATTGACTATTGTTAAGCAGTCTTTAGATAGAATCACGTTTAGAGTTATAAAAGGGAGTCATAATATACGCTATATAACAGGCTATGATGGTTGGCTTTATTCATTCAATACATACGCACATGCCATCCATACATGCAGATATGTATGGCGATAATTGACTTTATAACTGTCTTAATGCCCATCTTACTTTCATTAAGTTGCAGATTCTACATTTTTTGGAGATCAGTTCATACACGAAAGAAAACTACAACGCATTCTTCAAGGTAGTTAAAGCCTTATAATTTTTCTTCTGCCACACAGCAGTCACAAAAGCAATCTGATTACGGAATTTCATGGTAATTCGGTAGATATCAAATTGTTGTTTTTTTTGTTATAAATTATCTGTACCATATTTTTTTTTTTACTGAATGGATTTGTATATTTTCGGAATTTTCTACTTCTGATTCTTTTATGAATTTCTTAAACAAAATATTCTTGGAATATTATTCATCTTTGCCTTGATTTTTAAGTGTTGTAAATCCATGTGTATTGCGTCTTACCAAAGAATTGATCCGATGCAAGTGGAGCATCTAATAGAAAGTCACAATATATCCAGTTAATAGCCAATAATTCACAGATCATGTTCAGGTAATACTATCTTGTTTGAACTGAAACCAGTTGCAGTGTTACAATACTCGCTGCAGAGACAAAACAACGAAAGCCCTCTCACTCCCTTCTCTTCCTACTTATGTAGCGTCAGCTGCTGAAAACCCTCCCCATTTTCATCCAGACGCTCTGCCATATTGCAATTACCATTCTGCAATCTCAAGGGATTTTTTTTTGTTTGTTAAAAAGGTTTTTTCCTCTTCAACTTTCAGAATTCGAATCGAATTTATTTCTCAGAATGCACCTAGCTAATATTGGGAATGCATCTAGCTAATATTGGAGGTGATTTTTTAAGGTCGTTTTAGTTAACGTGCAAATTGGCTCGAAGATACTTATTATTGGAGAGAAAATCATTCTGCTTAAATATTACTTCTTCTGCATGATGACCATTTGCAAACCTAGTTGGTTAAGGCAGGTTGTTCAAGCTGCCAGTTGAAGCACGAGTTTTGAAGGTAGAACTTTCAACTTGGATTTTCCAGGTTGGGGCTTCCCTGAAGATCCAATGGGCTTTCGCTATAGAAAAAACATGACGTTCAACAAAGGTAAAGTTTTGAGATTTCTCGAGTTGAAAGTTAGCTCCTCTGAGTACTTGACTTTCTCTTATCTAAAATTATTTTATATTAGAATCAGTTCCACCAGATCCTTAGATTCTCATTAAATGTTGTCTAAATATTTTAATAATGGATTATTAAGGGGAAAAAAGATTGTCTATGGAGTCCAAAACATAGGGGAATTAAGCTTCCAAACCCCAAAAACTAATTGAGACAGTTGTCCCGTGTTTATTGTCATCGTGCTCTGCGACAAGCTAGTAGCTTTGTGCCCTAACTATCGACAATTAGGTATCCCATCTTTCAAAGCTATTCAATTCGATTCTCCTATCTAAAAGCATCACAAATTTTTAACATGTCAAGTTCTCTTCCAAAACAATGTTGTTAATTGCCTAAATACAACTTCAAGTCAGGTTAAGAAGGTTCACTTCTTTCTTTAACTTTATAGATCCAAACCTTAGAGCTAGTATTCATGGAAATTTATTAAATTTATATGAATATACCAAGTCAATGTTAGGCCACACATTTAAGATAATCTAGAGAGAGATTTAGTCTTAGATGACCTGAAATATTTTCGAATAAAAATTACATAAACACAAGTTTTAGACAAAAAAGAGGGGGGGCAATTAATTTTCTAATGGGCGGCTGGTGAGAGGACAAATTAAATAAAGTGATTTTAAAGATCTAATTGAGAATTGGCTGCTACTTTATAGACTAACTAATATATGTGTTTATTTTGCAAAAAAAATATTTTTTTTCTAATTTTTTTGTGTTTATTTTTTGTAAAATATTTTATATAACTAATCAACATAAAATATTTTATGGTCAGTTTATAAACTTAGATTATGCATAAAGTATTTCTTGTATAAGTAATTCACTCATAATATCATATAAATATTTCAAATATAATGAAGATAATATTATCATTATATATTATCGCAATCACCATTTTCACCTTTCTACCACCATAATACATCATCATTTTATATTTTTTAAGTGATTACTTACTAAAATTTTTAATGTAAAATATTTTGCAAAACAAACGTACAGAATATTTTTCAGCACCTACTTTATTTATGCATGGAGTTATACATTTCTTCTTCCTTGCATTTAAATATTGATATACAGAATCAAAATAGAAAAGGCAAAAAATGGGAACTTATGAAGACTAGATATAGATTATGACCTGAAGTTTCTTAGCTAGTGTGACTACTACTGACTACGTTTTTTTATCATATTAATGATTCATGACATAAAATTATAAAGATTCTAACAAACAATTAATGAAAAAGAAAAGACATATAGATCTGTATATCTGTTTTAAAATCGTAAACATGTGTTGTTTTCTTTCTTTCTTCTTGGACTGCCTACTTCTTTAATTTATATATGTAATTGTGGGGCTCAAGTTGGATATATAACCTATTATTCAATTTAACAACTCTCAAGATTCACAAGTCTTTGAGGTGATTTTATTTTGTAATATACAATTTCTTGGTTGCTTCATTCTTCACATCCATTCTTCTCTTGGGGTCACACAGATTCCTGATATCCCAGCCAACTAGGATTTGCTTCAAGATTGCTGGATTCTGGCTTATGTTATTTGATCCACCCAACAAAATTAAATATTCTAATATGAAATAATCATAAGTGCTTGAGAAATATACTCTGATACACGAAAATAGAGGAAGCATGGAGACAAAAGAGAAGCATTTATTAAAATTACTAAACCTGGCCAAGTTTGACCAAGGTAAGGTTTGAGTTACGAATTCAAGGTTCGAGTTACAGATTCATGGATTAATATAAAAAAAGAAGTTAAAAGGTCAAAATAATATAAATTTAAAAAAAATAAAAAAAAAAATCAACATATTTTTAACTGGATTGCAAGTAAATCGAGACTTTCCCTTATTTATTGTGAAACCAACTTGGTTTAGATCTTTGAATCAACAAGGTTTTGTATTAAGCTATGAGGTAACCATGGTAAAATTGGAGCTAAACTTTTATTTTTTTGGATATTTATTTATTTATTTTAGACTTAATTGAATGCGACTAAGTTTGTCTTTTAATGAATCTAAAAAAAAAAAGATTTGTATTTTAATAGAAAATGGGTTTTTATTTTAATCCTTAATTGCCATGTGGAAACTTTGAATCTTCGTAGACATCAAACTCAAAATCAAAGCAGAAAAGCTTAAACCACCAAAATAAGACAAGAATTAGAGCAAAGATACGAGTTATTAGGTGTTCATTTTTGTTCTTCATGGAACTGCAAAAATTGGCTGGCCCCCCTACCTTAATTTGATGGTATCATGCCAAATCCCCATGTTACTCTCCTTGCATATCCCTTGAAATCGGGACTTATTTTTACGTTGGTTATTATGGATTTGTCTTATATGCTAATTTAATTTGAACATCACCGACTACTTTCAAACATATAGTTATCTCGGCTCAGCAAGTTTACCTTTACCCGATGCCTATCTAGCTGAGACTTTACTCTTTTTAGGGTTTTATATTGAATTGTTTGGAAGTTGACGTAGTCAAATCTAAGTAATTTAATGGGTTAACATGTAATTTAGTACTTGAATGAGACTCGGTCAACATGTTTTTTTTACAATAAATACAAACTTATTTTCTTAGAGATACAAAATTAATATCTAGACCGACTCAACTACAAATCCGGGTTGAACAAGACTCCTGGTCTTAGGTCACTGCAGGGGCCGGCTTTAACAATGATAGTCATTAATGGGACTTTCTCGACCAACTTTTTCTAAACTTAGTTTTCATTAACTTTATTGCTATACAATAAGAAATTAATTACTTTGTACGTCACTCTATCACGGTAAGCATATGGAATATATATGAACTTGAAACTTCAGCTGTGAATTATCAGCTTCACCCCTAATTAAACTAGTCATTAAAAAAAAAAAAAAAGAGTTTAAACAGCCAA
>Ga0307510_10008682_pt1 | contig 12108 bp, 12 predicted proteins | sample 12_EM_MG_FD_207224 | JGI IMG/M metagenome (GOLD analysis project Ga0307510, IMG submission 207224) | Populus trichocarpa ectomycorrhiza microbial communities from riparian zone in the Pacific Northwest, United States - 12_EM | ecosystem: Host-associated > Plants > Roots > Unclassified | place...
CGGAGTTGACCACGATGACCAGCGCAATGCCCAGTGCGAGGCCGGAGGCGACGACGAGGGCCGCTTTTCTGCGGCGGCGCAACTCGCGCCTCAGGTAGGTGAAGAACATGGCCCGCAAGCTAGGTACGGCGCGTGATGATGCCATAAGGCCGACATAAGAGAACGATGAGAAGGCTGTCCGTGACCAAAGAATGAGCCCACGCAAGGCTGTCAACGGGGCTGCGCTATATACCGTTCTACGACGTTTTACGGCGTCGTCCCGGCCCTGTCCACTCCCTACCCAGGCCATGTCGAGGCCATGTCGAGGCTTTCCGCGTTGCCGTACGCGATGTGCTGGTGTGATGATTTCACCCATGTCTGATCGCGGGGGAAGCGGCACGGAAACGGGCGGCGAGGCCGGAGGTGTACGGCGGTCCCGACTGTTGGACTACGCGGAGATGAGCGAAGGAGGACCACCTCCTGCGCCAATCACCGACCCCGAGCCCCTGAACAGCGACGTTGCGGCGCGCGGGCGGCACGAATTCGCGGTACTGCTGGGCGAGTTCCGCCGTACGGCGGTACTGGTGCCCACGGACGAGGACGACGCACCCCTGGTCGGCGATTTCGGCGGTATCCGGTGGATCTACGCGTTTTCGAACGAGTCGGCGTTGGCGAGGTTCGCGATCGCGAGGGGTGAAGGCGGGCGGGAGTGGCCGTATCAACGGCTGCTGGGAGCACGCTTGTTGGACGCGACGGTGCCGTCTGTGGGTGCGCCGTGCGGAGTGGCGCTGGATGTGGGCACCGAGGGCGAAGGGGCGCTGTTTCCACCGGTGTCGGGGATCGTGCCGGAGGCGGTGGCGGTGGACGCGGTGGATGCCGCGGCGGCGGTCGACGCGGAGGGGATACGGGGATGAGCGGGGACGGAGAGGTACGGGCATGAGCGGGGACAGCGGCGAGGACATCAAGGCGGCCGGGCTCGACGAGATAGCGCAGGGCATCACGCTGGCGCTGGGCGAGTTGAAGGACCTGGGCATCGACAGCCTGGCGGGCGCGGGCCGGGGATTCTCCGAACTCGGTCTGTCCGGGCTGGAGTTGGGCAACGAGGAGTTGCTGTCGGGGTTCACGTCGTTCTGCGAACGCTGGGAGTGGGGTGTGCGCGCCCTGGTGAACGAGGGCAACAACTTCGCGGCGGGCGTGGGTCTTTCGGCGGGCACGCTCCACGAGACGGACCAGTACATCGAGGGCACGATGAAGATCGTTGTGAACGCGGGCATGGGTAACCCGTACGCGTCGGAGGACGAGGTCACCCGGCAGAGCTGGGGCGACCTGGTGCGCAACAACGAGTACACGGGCGGTGTGGACTACAGCGCCGCGTCGATGGACAAGGCGCTGGACAACAGCGGGCAGGCGTACAAGGACGCGGCGCGGGACGTGATGACCTCGCACACGATCAGCCCCTTGGTCCCGGGCCTCAACCCGGCGAACCTGGCGAGCGCGGCGGGGCTGAGCGGGGACGAGTACAACGACATGCTCGACGGCCCGTTGGGCCCGTCACCGGAGGAACGGGCGAAGGCGGCGGAGGCGGCACAGGAACAGACCCGGCAGGGCGGGGACGCGGGCTGATGGGGATCGGCGATCTGGTCAACTCCGGTCTGGGCAAGGTCGGCGATGTGGTCGACGAGGGCAAGAAGCTCACCGGCGAACTCGTCGACAAGGGCACGGACGTCGCCGGCGACGCGCTGGACAAGGTCGGAGCGCACGACCTCGCGAACAAGGTCGAGAACGCGGGCGACCGCATCGCCTCGGACCTGGGCGCGACCCCGGGCGAGCGGCAACTCGGCCAGAGCGACCAGCCGAAGGACCTGCTCCACGGCGACGCGAAGGCGATCAGGGCGACGGCCAAGCACCTGACCGACTTCTACACGGCGTTCGACAAGGTCGGCGACGGCATGCGGAAGCTCGACTCGTCGTCCTGGCAGGGCGAGGCGGCCGAGGCGTTCCGCAAGAAATTCGCGATGCACCCCACGAAGTGGCTCCGGGCGGCGGACGCCTGCGACGCGGCGGGCAAGGCGCTGTCGTCGTACGCGGAGACGGTGGAGTGGGCGCAGGGGCAGGCGCGGGACGCGATCGATCTGTACGGGCCGGGCAAACGGGCGTCGGACGAGTACAAGGCGAAGCTGAAGACGGACACGAAGACGGACACGAAGACAGAGACGGCCGAGGCCAAGAAACAGGAGCCGACGACGGACCCGGGCGCAGCCGCCGTACAGCGCGCCCACGAGATCCTGAACGAGGCCCGCCGCCAACGCGACGAGGCCGCCCGCACGGCGGCGGGCGCGGTCCGCAAGGCCCTCGCCCACGCCCCCGCCGAGCCTCCCCCGCTGGCCCGGTTGAAGGCGGACGCGGTCGACGGCTACCAGGCCGTCAACACGGAGATCCTGCACTTCGACGCCGGCGTGGTGAAGGGCACGGCGGGCATCCTGACCTTCGCCCGCGGCCTCAACCCCATGGACCCGTACAACATCACGCACCCGGCCGCGTACGTCCAGAACGTCAACATGACGCTGGCGGGCCTGGTTTCGACGGCCGCGCACCCCGAGCGGGCCGCGAAGACGATGCTGGACGACTTCATGAAGGACCCGTCGGAAGGGACGGGGCGGCTGCTCCCCAACCTCTTCGGGGACGGGGCGGGGTTGGAGGCGGCGTTCGGGCGGGCCGCGCTCAAGGAGGGTATGGAGAGCGCGGTCGAGACGGGGGTGCAGCGGTCGGCGAAGGATGCGGCCGGGGATGCGGCGGAGAACTCGGCCCGGAGCAAGGTCGACGAAAAACCGCAGGAGCACGACACCACGGACCCGAGCGAAAAGGTCGACAAGGACCCGACCGACCCCGTCGACCTCACCACCGGCAAGATGTATCTGCCGCAGACGGATGTGATGCTGCCGGGTGCCCTGCCCCTGGTCCTCAAGCGACGGGTGGAGTCGGGCTACCACCTGGGCCGTTGGTTCGGCCCGTCCTGGTCCTCCACCCTGGACCAGCGCCTGGAGATCGATGCCGAGGGCGTGGTCCTCGTCACCGAGGACGGCCTGCTCCTGGCCTACCCGCACCCGGCCCCCGGTCTCCCCACCCTCCCGAGCCACGGCCCACGCCGGCCCCTGGACCGCGAGGACGGCGGCTACACGGTCACCGACCCGCAGACCCACCGGGTGTGGCACTTCACCGACCGCACCGAGAACCTCGCGGTCCTGGAACAGATCGACGACCGCAACGGCAACTGGATCACCTTCGAGTACGACACCGATGGCACTCCACTCTCCGTCGTCTCCAGCGGCGGCTACGAGGTGCGTGTCACCACGGAGGCGGACCGGATATCGGCCTTCCACCTGGCCGCCACCGGCGAGGAGTTGAAGCGCTACGGCTACGCGGACGGCAACCTGACCGAGGTCACCAACTCCTCCGGTCTCCCCCTGCGTTTCACCTACGACGGCGAGGGCCGCGTCACCTCCTGGACGGACACCAACGACCGCGCCTACACCTACGAGTACGACGACCAGGACCGCTGCATCTCCGAGGGCGGCACGCACGGCCACATGACCCTGCGCCTCTCCTACGACGAGACGGACCCGGAAACCGGCCACCGGGTGACGGTCACGACCACCGGCGAGGGCCACACTCGCCGTTACCTGGTCAACGAAGCACGCCAAGTGGTCGCGGAAGCAGACCCGTTGGGCGGGGTCACCCGATTCCGACGCGACCGCTACCACCGCCTGCTGTCCCGGACGGACCCGCTCGGCCGCACCACGACGTTCCGCTACGACGAGAACGGCAACCTGCTCGCCGCCACCCGCCCCGACGGACGCGAGGCGAGAGCCGAGTACAACGAACTCGGCCTGCCGACAAGGCTGATGAACCCGGACGGCACGACCGTGCGCCAGTCCTACGACAACCGCGGCAACCGCACCTCGGTGACGGACTCCCAGGGCCACACCACCCACTTCACCTACAACGAGGCGGGCCACCTCACGTCGGTGACCGACCCGCTCGGCAAGACCACAACCGTGCGCTGCGACCGCACCGGCCTCCCGCTGGAGGTCACCGATCCGCTCGGCGGGGTCACCCGCTACGAACGTGACAGTTTCGGCCGACCTGTCACACTCACCGACCCGACCGGTGCGGTCACCCGCCTGGAATGGACGGTCGAGGGCCACCTGTCCCGCCGCACGGCACCCGACGGCACGACGGAGTCCTGGACGTACGACGGCGAGGGCAACCGCACCACCCACACCGACCCGCTGGGCGGCGTCTCCCGCTTCGAATACACCCACTTCGACCTGCTGACGGCCCGCACGGGCCCGGACGGGGTGCGCTACGAGTTCACCCACGACAAGGAACTGAACCTCACCCAGGTCACCAACCCCCAAGGCCTGACCTGGAGTTACGACTACGACGCAGCCGGCCGCCTCATCGCGGAGACCGACTTCGACGACCGCACCCTCGCCTACACCCACGACGCGACAGGCCGCCTGACGTCCCGCACGAACGCCCTCGGCCAGGTCATCGAGTTCGAACGCAACGAACTGGGCCAGGTGATCCGCAAAGACGCGGCCGGGCAAGTCACCACGTACGCCTACGACATGACGGACGGACTCGCCCAGGCGACCGGCCCGGACACCACCCTGACGGTACTGCGCGACCGCCGCGGCCTCGCCCGCTCGGAAACGGTCGACGGACGCGAACTGACGTACACGTACGACGAGTTCGGCCGCCGCACAGCCCGCACGACCCCCTCCGGTGCCACCACGACCTGGACGTACGACGCGACCGGCCGCCGCACCGGCATGACGGCCTCGGGCCGCTCCATCGACTTCACATACGACGAGGTGGGCCGCGAACTCGCCCGTCAGGTGGGCGAGATACTCACCCTGGAGCACACTTTCGACACCCTGGGCCGCCTGACAACCCAGTCGGTCGTCGGCGCAACGGGCACCTCACTCCAACACCGCGCCTACACCTACCGAGCCGACGGCAACCTGACGGCGATCGACGACCAACTCTCGGGCAGCCGCCGCTTCGACCTGGACGCGGTCGGCCGCGTAACGGCGGTACACGCGGGGAGCTGGACCGAGTCGTACGCGTACGACGAGGCGGGCAACCAGACGCAAGCACACTGGCCGACGGAGCATCCGGGCCAGGAAGCAACGGGTGCCCGCTCCTACTCGGGCACCCGTATCACCCGCGCGGGCAACGTCCGTTACGAACACGATGCCCTGGGCCGCATCACCCTGCGCCAGAAAACCCGCCTTTCCCGCAAGCCTGACACCTGGCGCTACGAGTGGGACGCCGAAGACCGCCTGACGTCGGTGACGACTCCGGACGGCACGCGGTGGCGGTACACCTACGACGCGCTGGGCCGCCGCACGGCGAAGCTCCGCCTGGCCGGCGACGGCGAAACAGCCGTAGAACGCGTGGTGTTCACCTGGGACGGCACCACCCTGTGCGAACAGACCACCGCATCCCCGGCCCTCCCCAACCCGGTCACCCTCACCTGGGACCACCAGGGCCTGCGCCCCATCGCCCAAACAGAACGCATCACCGCTGAGGACGCGCCGCAGGACGAGATCGACTCCCGCTTCTTCGCCATCGTCACCGACCTGGTCGGCACCCCAACCGAACTCATCGACGAACAGGGCGACATCGCCTGGCACACCCGCAGCACCCTCTGGGGCACAACAGCCTGGGCAGCAGACAGCACCACCTACACACCGCTCCGCTTCCCGGGGCAGTACTTCGACCCCGAGACGGGGCTGCATTACAACTACTTCCGGCATTACGACCCCGAGACAGCCCGATACCTCTCCCCAGACCCTCTCGGTCTTGCACCCGCACCGAACACGGCGACCTATATCCGCAACCCCCACGTCCTGACGGATGCTCTCGGGTTGGCGCCGGATGCATGTACAGACGGCCGAGAACCATTCGATTTCCGATCCCCAAACCCAGCGCACCCTCCCAGCGAAACTCTGACAGACGCCATGCGCGCAGCCCCTCGAGGATCTGAAATCGACTGTTCGGACATTGCTTCATTCATTTCAAATCGCTCCGGAGGCGAAGGGAGAATAGTCCATTACACGACTCACTCGGGCGGAGACATCATGATTCCCGAGCAGGGCGGCCGAATTGTGGAACAATACACTTTCCACGAGGTGTACACTGACGGCCGATATGCATATGACCCGACATTGAGCCTCGACCCCATACCTCTAGGCGACTACGAGAGGGCGTTGAGACTCACGAATGACGGGGAGAAAGTTATTCGAAATAATGGCGACTATAAAATACTTCCACCGTGGGGACGTAGATAATGGACCTTACAGGTGCCCAGACGGGTGGTTCCGGGCGACGCGAGAGACTCAAGCGGGCGCTCGAAAAGTTCGGAACGGTCGTATGGATGCGTTCACCTGTAGAGCGCCATCCGATCTACGGGTACCGTCAGGTCTCCTTCGTTTCATGGCGCTACAATGCGCCGTCAGACCTCGTAAAGGAGAATTTTCATTCATTGATTCACAACACTTCCGTTCACCTTGCATGGCAGTTCAAGGCGGCACGAAACTGGACGATTGCCCCAGCTCGTCTTCTGACCGAGGCCGGCCCCACGGGAGAGAATTTCAATGAGGCGGCACTCTCCATCACAGAGCATGATCAGGACTTTTGCGCCCTTGCCGAAGAGGATCTGATGCAGATTCTACTTGCCCTGGAGCAGGAACCAAGAGAGTGATAGATGTCACCGATCTGTAAGTCCCGGAGATTAGAACATGTCGGCTGATGGAATGAATCCGCTCAACCTCGATGAGATTGACGAGATATGCTCGGCCGCCACACCAGGTCCGTGGTTCGTCAGGAATCTCGATGATGATCACGCCATGAATCTGGTGGCGGTCAGTACGGTCGAGGACACCGGACAGGGCGAGAGGTGGCCCGAGTTCGACCAAGGCGAATTGATCGCGGCGACGTTGGTACAGCAACCACGCTACGTGGACTGCGCCGACGGTCGTTGGGACGAGAACGCGGCGTTCATCGCCATGGCCAGAGAGGCAGTTCCCCAACTGGTCGGAGAGGTCAGGCGTCTTCGGCGTCTGCTCGATCATGCGCATTGAGATTCTGGACGTTCTTGACCACGCGGAAGAGCCCCAAGGACCCCGCATCGCCTTTCGCGGCCCGCTCGGACAGGTCTGGGCCCACTGGCGCCGGTCAGCAGCACCGCAGGTGGGCGACGCCGCGGACGTCGAGATCGACATCCCGGACGATGTCGCGCACTGGGTCCACGCAGAGGGGCCGGACGCGCTGCTGGCGGAAGCTGCGGGGGCACCGGCACGAATCAAGGGGACCGTCGTCGCTGCCGCAGGGCAGGCCTGACAGGTCTTCGATCGACGACCGCATCGAACTCTCGGTCCCTCATATCGACGTCTCCCCATATTCCGTCTGAGCCGACCGAACCGTCCGGACAAGGCCGATCAGAGTTGGGAGTTCGTCCCTGAGGTCTGGTTCAGGAAGTGGGCGTCGAGGAATCCGTTCGTGACTTCTTCTCCTCCGACGGAATCCCAAGAAGTCACCAAGCGCTCAAGGCACCACCGGCGAGAGGACCTCCAGCCATGGCACCAGCCGAGCAGCAGTACCTGACGGGCAAGGGAAGGGTGGCGATCGAGGCGTTTCTGCACGACCGGGGAGCTGACCGGATGCCGCATCCCGGTGGCACGTTGCTGGCCCATCTGGGCCGTGTTCAGGGCCTGTTGGCGGACTGGGGAGCGGGTGCCGTCGTCCAGACCGCGGGGCTGTGCCACGCGACGTACGGTACGGACGGCTTCGCACCGGCCCTGCTGCCCCTCTCCGACCGGGCCACACTCGTCGCGCTGATCGGAGAGCGGGCGGAGGCGCTGGTCTATCTCTACGCCGGCTGCGACCGCGGCGCGGTCTACCCTCGCGTCGACGGCACCACGACGTTCGCGTTCCGGGATCGCTTCACCGGCCGGGAGACCAATCCGCCGCCCGACCAGTTGCGGGCGTTCTTCGACATCACGGCCGCGAACGAACTGGACGTACTGGCCCACAACACGGAACTGGCCGAGCGTTACGGCCCGGGCCTGCGCGCCCTCCTCACCCGCGCGGGCACCCTGCTCTCCCCCGCCGCCCGCGAGGCCGTGGCCCGGCAACTGGGGTGAGCGCGGATCGCTTCAACAGCCGCTTTCGGCAAGGCTGTTGAGTCCGTCCAGTTCGCACCACACCGTCTTCCGATCCGCCCCCTGCTCCACACCCCACCTCAGCGCCAACGCGTCAAGTAGCGCCATTCCCCGACCGTGTTCGTCCGTCGCGGTCGCCCGAAGCAGCAACGGCAACGCCCTCGGATCCGGATCGGTGACCTCGATACGCGTGTGGCCGTCATCCGTGCCCAGGACTCTGACGGTCACCGGCGTTCCCTCGCCGACGTGGTCGATCACGTTCGTCACCAACTCCGTTGCGCAGAGGCGGACGTCGTAGGTGTGGTGACGGAGGTGGTGGCGCAGTTCCGGTACGGCCTTGGGGGTGGCCAGCAGGCGGAGTTCGAGGGTCACCGTTCCGCCGCCTTGCGGAGAGCTGCGGCGAGTTCGCGGGCGGTGGCGGTGTTGCAGTTCCCGAGCGCGACGAGGCCGGCGTACAGGATGTCCACGCCGAGGGAGGGGAGCGTGATGTCGTGGAGAGCGAGGGCGTCGCGGAGTTCCTCCACGCAGAGGGTTGTGTCGTAGGCGTCGGACATGAACGGGCGCCTCCCGTGCGCTCTGTGACGATTCCCTCACAGGCTGACGTCTCGCTGACTACCGTAAAAGGGGTTTCGCGTTCGCGACCGGAGTTGCGGAGGAGAGCAAGTGGTGGCACGGGGCAAGGACATTGACGGGTCGATGAGCGTTCCCGCCTTCTACGGCAAGGAGTTGAGATGGAAGCGGGAGAGCGCAGAGCTGTCGTTGGAGGCCTTCCTGAGAGGCATCTACTACAGCAAGACCTACCTCAGCGACATCGAGCACGGTGAGCGGAGGATCCCGCTTGATCTGGCTCAGCACGCGGACCGGGTGTTGGGAACGGACGGGTTCTTCGAGCGGAACTGTGAGGATGTGCGAAAGGCGCGGAAGGGGGCCCACGCCGAGTACTTCGCCGACGTCCTGGAGTTGGAGGAGCACGCGAGAGAGGTCGAGGAGTGGGACCCGTCCCTGGTCCCGGGCCCTCTCCAACTGCCGACATATGTCAGGGCCGTTGTCCTGGCGTCGCACCCCACGTACTCCGAAGAGGCGGTGAGGGAGAAGGTCGAGGCGCGGCGCAAGCGCGCCTGGCTCGTCGAGGATCAGGAGGCACCCGAGAGCTGGCTCGTACTCCACGAGGAGATCCTCACGAACCCGATCCTCCCACCCGGCGATATGGCCGAACAGCTCGCCCATATCGCGGAGGTGACGCGCAAGCATCGCCGATTCATTCCGCAGATCCTTTTGCGGAACTCAGGGGCGCACCCGTTCATGATGGGCGCCACCAGGTTCCTGGCCTTTGCTGACGCCCCGCCGATCATGTACACGGAGGGGATGTACAGCGGCCAGTTGATCGACGATCCGGCGCTCGTGAGCCAGTACTCGAAGGCGTACGGCCGGCTCAGGGCCGCCGCGCTCCCGCCCAAAGCATCTCTGAGGCTCATCGAGCAAGCAGCAGAGGACTACCGAAATGGCAAACACCCAGACCGACTTGAGTGACGGGCGACCCTGGTTCAAGAGCAACTACAGCAATGTCGACGGCGGCCGCAGCATAGAGTCCGCCGACGACATCCCCGGCGCCGCCCTCTGGCACAAGTCGAGCTACAGCAACGAAAGCGGCGGTAACTGCGTAGAGGTCGCCGCCAACCTCCCCGGCCTCGTCCGCGACTCAAAGGCCCCCCACCGCCCCGCCCTCATCCTCACCGCCCCCGCCTGGGCCCCGTTCGTCACCGCGCTCAAGACCCCTGTTGACGAGTCGGGGTTGCTGCGGGCGCCGTAGCCGGTATCGTCGCAGTAGAAGACAAACGAGCCCCCGCCACGGCCGGTATCCGTGACAGGGGCTCCAGCTCACCGGGAGCTCAGTGGGAGGCCCCTAGTCCTTCGGGGGGTCTCCCGCTACCGAGTGAGCCACCAAAGCCACCACCTCCTCACATGCTTGGCCCACTTCTCCGGCAGCAACCGGGTGAGCCGACACATGAGAGTCGGTTTCGGCTTTGCATGACGTCCCACAGGCGCGCCTCCCTACCTAGGGAGGCGGCTTTTTTTGTACCCGGAACCGCCTCGCTTCGGGCCGGGCCCCGAGGGGACGGGGCCCGGAAAAGGGGGGCGCGCCCGGAGGCACGTCACATGACGGATATTACCGTCAACTCACCTGCGCCATGGACCACTTGAGCCAGGCAACGAAAAGGCGGTCACCCCCGTCAGGGGCAACCGCCTTCACACGTACCGGAGTTGACGGGTCAGGTCAGACCGCCGACCCCGCCTTCCACTGCGCCCAGTCCATGTTCCAGCCGTTGAGGCCGTTGTCCGGAGACACCGTCTTGTCACCGGTGTTGGAGATGACGACCACGTCGCCGACGATCGAGTTGTTGTAGAACCACGCCGCCGGCATGTTCTTGTCGCCCGCGCCCTTCACGTCCTGGAGGCCCACGCAGCCGTGGCTGGTGTTGACGCTGCCGAACACCGAGGGCGAGCCCCAGTAGTTGCCGTGGATGAACGTGCCGGAGCTGGTGAGGCGGATGGCGTGCGGCACGTCCTTGATGTCGTACTCGCCCTTGCCGTCGTCATCCGTGAAACCGACCGTCGCACCGTTCATACGGGTCTGGACGAACTTCTCGGACATGACCATCTGGCCGTTGTACGTGGTGTTCTCGGGGGAACCGGCCGAGATCGGGATGGTCTTGATGACCTTGCCGTCCTGCTCGACCTTCATCTGCTTGGTCTTCGCGTCGACGTACGAGACCTGGTTGCGGCCGATGTGGAAGGTGACCGTCTTCTGCTGCACGCCGTAGACCCCGGAGGCGCCCTCCACGCCGTCGAGCGCGAGCTTCAGCGTGACGGTGGAGTTCTCCTTCCAGTACTCGTCGGGGCGGCAGTCCATGCGCTGGGTGTTGAACCAGTGGCAGACGACTTCCTGGCCGCTGGTGGAGGTGACCGTGATGCCCTTCTGGACGGCGGCCTTGTTGGTGATCGCCTTGTTGAAGTTGATCGACACCGGCATGCCGACGCCGACCGTCGAGCCGTCCTCGGGAGTGAAGTTCCCTATGAAGCTGTTGGCCGGGGAGACCGTGGTGAAGGAGGCGTTCTCGTGGGCCGCGAGCCCGGCGGAGTCCTTCGCCGTGGCCGCGAGCTTGTACGTGGTCGAGCGCTCCAGCTGGGCGCTCGGCTTCCAGCTGAGCTTGTCGGCGGAGATGGTGCCCGCGACGGCCGTGCCGTCCGCGGTCGTCATCGACACGGCCGTGAGCGTGCCCTTGCTGACGGTGACGGCGGCCGAGTTGTTGATGGAGGCGTTGTCCGAACCGTCCGCCGGCGTGATCTTGATCTGCGCCTCGGAGGACTTCTTGGCGGCCGCCTCGTCGGCCTGGGACTGCGAACTCTGGCTCGAATCGCTCCCGGACGACTTGTCGTCGCTGCCGGAACACGCCGTGAGCACGAGCACACCGCCGAGCAGTGCGGACGCGGCCACAAGACCCTTGCGCCGCTTACTGTCCGTCATCACACGTTTCTCCATCGTTGCCGAAAAACCTGAAAACCCCGGGCGCCCCGTAAACAGTTTCTTAAGAAACCAACGCTACGACTGCCGCATCCCGTTCCGCTTCCCCGCCAGGTGTGGGGCACACCACGTCCACCGTGGCCCCTGACACCCCTGAGACGGCGAAACCCCGGGCAGCGGTTGCCGCCCGGGGTCACCTACTCCCGCGCACGGCTCAGCCGACCACTGCCGTCCCGTCTGCTTCCTCATCGCCGTCGACATCATCCTCGTCGAGGTCCCAATCCGGCGAATCCGGGTCGTAGTCGATCTCCTCACTGCTCCACGAGGCCTGGGCCAGTTCGACCCCGGGCATCTCGCCCACCAGGTCGAACGGGT
>Ga0307510_10008683_pt1 | contig 12108 bp, 14 predicted proteins | sample 12_EM_MG_FD_207224 | JGI IMG/M metagenome (GOLD analysis project Ga0307510, IMG submission 207224) | Populus trichocarpa ectomycorrhiza microbial communities from riparian zone in the Pacific Northwest, United States - 12_EM | ecosystem: Host-associated > Plants > Roots > Unclassified | place...
ACTATCTAAAGAGATAGTATCTTCCTATCCCTTGATGCAGAAACACGAGAGTCACTTACGTAGGAGATAACTCTTGTTGCTTGGTGCATACCTGCTCAACATTAGGATTGTTACACTGGGGGCTATGAAAATTTGGCCGACAGTACGGTAACGTTAGCTCTGGAATGCTTACCAGCATTTAAGCAAGTAAATCTTCCCTCTTCCTCTTTGTTCTTCCTCCTTCCTCAACGTCCTGTCTTCTCCTGCTATCTGCATTCTCACTTTTTGTTTATCGTTTGTTGACAACATTCTCGAATGTCAAACTTTTTTCATTTTATTTCCTTTTCATTTCTTAATACTGTGGCCTCTTCAAGTTCCCAAACCCTTTGTCGAGTGCTTCGAAATTTCCTCTATGATTTTCACACATTTCCTTACAGGTACTTAGGTTAAGGGGAAGAACAGTTACCATGAGTATTGTTTCCTCCTGATATTAACATAAAAACTCAAACAATCAGTGGGTATGCTATGTTATTGGAGTTACCTCTGGTAAGGTATGGAGAGTAGTTTGTTTTTGTTTTAAGAGTGAGCAGCTCAGTTCTTGCTGTGTTCTTGGTCCCTTTTCTGAAGTGGGTAATTCTTGACCACATAGCAGACTGACGATTATTTCAGTTTTTATGGTGGTGATTGGGGTGATTAACTCATATTTCTAGATTCGGGCTTGAAGAATCTAACTCTCACCTCTGGAGGAATTATGTTGAGTGCAACTTTGAGGGGCACGGCAATCGTTGTTCACGACAATAGAAAAGACAATCATAACATTAAGAACGATGTTGATGAGCAGCACCAGAAATCACTCCACTATTCCAATCAGAAGCATGAGGAATCTCACTGTATTTCGATAGAAAGTTTGCAAAACTCAAATATGCGAACTTGGAAACCAAAAAACTTATCCTATCCTATACTGTGAGTACAAAGAAAGAGTTCTAGGATGATATGACTGAGATCGAAAGATTTGTCAAGAGTGTCAAAGTTTTTGAAAAAGCTATGAGATGCATCAAAGAGGGTGGATGCTTATTGCAACTTCAATGCTATTAGTACCAATGAGGACAAAAAACAAGAAAAAATAGCAGGCAGAGTGTATCTAATGTCCACTAGTTTTAATTGAATTTGTTAATGGTTTACCCAATTTCTCACTGTATTGAGTATGTCCGTGCTGGGTTCCAATCTGAGCATAAGGGGGCCTGGCCTCCTGTTGTGGGAATAGGGGCCTTGCCTGGAGATGGTCCATAGAGTAAGGATATATGGTAGGCCAAACAAACAAAACTCTTCTTCACAGTAGCTGTAGGAAAAAATGAGTAACTATTTCAATACTATACTCTTGGCGATTGTCCTTTGCTGTCCCGCTCTTCAGAGCATGAAGGGCACTGGCATTTCTGTGAGATTTTGTGTCAAGCTTGATATTGTCTTATTTGGCTCATCACAATCCTGACAGGAACAGGGGGAGAGCTGCTTCCACAAGATTAAGCATTTCTGGGAGCATGAGGAAGAAAGAAAGTTGGCCAATAACATCTAACAGTGCCAGCAATCCATAACCTATGCACTTTGATGAAAATTATCGTCCAAGTTTGATAGCCTACTACTTCACCAAAACATGCGATTTTTTGTTTTTAATAGTGAAAACATGTACTCCTTAAGGTGTAGTACTATCTGGAGTCACTCATAAATTGGTGAAAGCTGTACTAGTTCGGAAGCGTAAGAGTTTGAAGGTAGTGTAATTTGTATGGAGAATGGAAGTAATCCTATAGGAAAAAGAGGACCTTTGGGCACTACACGTGCCAAGTAAATTATAAAATATTACTCAAACAATATACCTGCATACTTAATTGACGGAATGAACATGCTTCCTCTGAGAAAAGAATACCGCTAATGCCTCAAAGAAATATGCTACCTATTCACATCCTTTTCCTTAACTTTATTGTGACTTTAATACAGTTGATGTTGAAAGTCCTTGATACCATAGATGTATCCAGCACGAGCGGCATCCATTATATGAACACATTGAGCATAAAACCTTTATATTGTTGAAATAGGAACATTAGAAAAGGTATGAGGTACATTTTCTTGTAACCCTTCCATCTTATAATCACAATTTCCCCTTAGCTCACACTTTATATATTCCCAGAAATATTCTATGAACTTAAATTCACAATGAAAGTGGGGATGAAAGAGAACAATATCACTCTCAGACTCTAATTCTTCTTGCTGCTTCTTTTTTTCCTCAAGAAAGTCTCTCTGCAAACTTAATATGCGTTGACAACAATAGTCAACACCTTTTGGCTTACGAATCTTTTTCCTTTTAGGATCATTGCCTATGGGGCGGAGCTTAGGATGATAGAGCCCTTGCTCTATTAGGATTTGTTTCATTCCTTTTGGGAGTCTGCTAAGTGCCAGGTTACTATAATTGACTGGCAAGGTCATTGGTTGTGGCTGGCCTTTACAGTGAATAAAGCCTTCTTGCATGACTAGTTGTTGTCCTCCTGGCTTGAAGCTTATTTGATTAGCTACTAGTGTATCTTCTGCATAGGCCATATGGTTTGTAGTATTGTCAAATAGCCAAACCTCTTGATAGTACAGATAAGCGATGTTAAAAATTGGTATCCCAATCTATAAAGTATGCTGTAATATCTTATTACTATCCCAGTAATTGTCCTTTCAATGCTCAAGGTACTCTCATGCTTCATAGCGGGAGAGTTGCAGAAATTAAATTTCCTTATTGTAATACTGTCTGGAAGGCAAAAGTGGCCAGCTGGGGTCACAAATTCTGATATCATGATACAACATCCTCGGTGCTTAGGATGTAAAGGTTGCTTATTTTCTTCAAGCCACATGAATTGACAGCCATCATTGGCATAGAAAGTTAAATCATTGTGGGTGATTATGATTTTTTCTTTTTAACTGGGGAGATGAACCGAAGGAATAATATTACGCTTTTTAGTCTAATAGCCAAAAGAGTTCAGCAGCTCTTGGTATCAGAGTAGAAAAACCCTTAAATTGTATTCAACTACATCACAATGCTCATACCCATCAATAAACTCTCTCTGTTTAGCTTCATAATATTGGAGCCCAATTTTTCATAGCCATGGTTGTCCTGTTCATGCTCCAATTTCTATTTTCCCCTTGCTCTGTAGTTCCCTGCCCACCTCTCTGTTCTTATATTCCAAAGCATCTACAAAGTCCTTATTAGTCTAAACCTCCTCTATAGGCAGTTATTACCATTGCCAGCCCTAATGCTGATATCACCTCTCCTGCTCTGAACATATATTCCTTGACGTCAAGCAAGACCCGTTCATTATTCAGCCAGCTGACAATTTTAGTTTTTATGCTCTGTATTCCTTCTGGTATCCACCGTTCACATCTCCATAGCCTTTCTCAAGTAACTATTTTTTGAGCCACCCATTGTTCTGAGTTGAAGGCATTCACTGCTGCAAGAGATAACTCCCTCTGAGAGCAACCTGAATGCTTATGCTGTAGGTAGAGAAAGGGTAGAACAGTGAGATGATGGCTATAGTCTTGTTCGATTGGCGAGAACCTGGACTCCAATAACCTGTTTAGGCTTTGAATTGCACTATCAACTATTCGGTAGTGCATCTCCCAGGGATTTGGTCAAGGGAGTTGCAGGATGAATGCGTTCAGCTATCTCTGGATGCTTCAGATGCAAGCCAGGAATGGAATGTGGATCAGGGGGCAGCAGCTAATACAGGCTGATGCTCATGTATTTGTAATAACCATGCTGTTGGCTTTGAAGAAGTTGCCCCTGGCTGATACCGAAATTGCTGCTACTTTTCTACATTTTCCCTGATATCTTTATTTTGCATTATTTCCTCTAATACATTTTCTCTTACTTCTATTTCTCCCTTGTCCTCATCATTCTCTCCCTCTGCGCTGCCCTCAAAGCTTTATCCTGCCTTCTCTTCACCCTGGCTCCCCGCCCTTTCATCCTCCACCTGCTGATATATCTCATCAGGGTTCTCAAAAAACCCTGCATGAAGCAGAGACTGTTCCATACTCCAGTTACTTCCAGAACCTACAAGAGCTGCCTCCGTATTTCCGCGAGCTTCATCCTCCCGCTTCCTCTTCTCCCTGCTGGCTTCCCCTGCTGCTCGTGTTGCAGCCCAGTTGTGTGTTGGTCTCGGCATTTGCGTGCTTTTCTTTTAAGATTTCTTTTGTTGGGCAAGCCCTTTTGAAGTTGATATCAAATGTAATTTTCCTTTTCAAGAGGAATCTCATTCTTCACTACCCGACAGTGTGCCAATAAATATGATTACTAATCACCAAACTGAATGTTACAGTACCCTGGTTATGAGTTACAGGCACTATATGAAGTCCAGAATTCCCTTCTCTGGAAATGGGGTAAAAACACAGCAAAAACACGGCCCCTTTCCCCCCTCCGAGACTGAAAGAAAAACAAAGGTTTCTTGACCTTACTAGGAGAGGAAAGTCCAACGACATAGCACACCGTCCATTTATTCTAGTTTTTAGGGTAGGCGATATCTAGGAAGACATTCAAGTGGCGTTATGCACAATCATTACGAGTACTATTGAGTAGTTTTGGGTAAGTACGAGTACTCTTGGCTCAAACACACACACCGATACTACAGCCCCCGGTAGAAAAAATCGGGAAACGGTGATCGGGCCTCTGGGACTTTGATTGGAGGGTTCGGTGTGCTCGAGCCAGTCGGGCAACCGTGTTTCTGACTTTTAATTTCCACAATTCTTGATCTTTTCGACCGGAGGCTGTAGGCGTTATGCTTAGCTAGCTGTTGAGCATACTACAAAATAGGACCAGCTCAGTTGGGGGGCGGCTTGAACTTTCGTTTACCCGCCTTACGAGTGACGCTGCGTAATACGAAGAGGAAGAATATAATGATCCATATTGCTAGAACATCTAAGCGCTTGTGTAGAGAATTTTATTACATGTATTCACAGCAGCCCCTTTCAACTAATCGATCCCAGCCCTAACCGCACACCCGTAGATTTTCATGACCTAGCCTAGCATAACCCTACAATTCCCAGAAACACCCACATGCAAGAAAAAGTACGAAGATGCAAGAAAGAAAGAAGAAAAGGAAGCCGTAAAAACCCAGTCTACTTTGCCCTAATAATATCCCTATTCAACAAAGTCCGCAACTCGGGGCTAACATTCGGCACAATCCCTCCGTTTCGCCTCTCAATATTCTTCCCTTTGCTTACTGCGGCCCTAGGCGTCAGTGCCCCAGAGCTGTTCGAGGGATCCCCTCATAAGCATTCTCCGTTCTCCGCCTCCTCATTGTGCTACTTCCCTCACCGAGTGCGACAAAACCACTTTTACGATCTGCGGCTTCTACCGTCCGTTGGAATTTGTAAAATAACGCCTTAGCGTGGACCCGGGTTGAAGAACGCTCGTTGATGTATTTTAGGACTTCGTCAGACTGCGTCAGATCTACTCTGAATTAGCATAGTTCATCGCAATAGGAAACGGATAACTTACGGTCCATGATAACATCCCGATACCTTTCAAGTATTGCCAAAGCGATGAACAGATGGAAGTGGCTGCTGAGGAAATTTGTCCACATCGTCTCCCAAAGCCTAAGCACGTCCCAATTGAACTCCCCCTTGTACCAAACCAATAGCATTCTAAAGAAGAAGAAAAAGTTGGTCGAGTCCGCACTCTCTAGGTGTGCATATAATTTTGGATCCAGGAGCTGGGCAAGATGATCCAATGCTGCGAGCTGGGCCCTCATCCCAGTTTGGTCCCTCAAGAAATTCCGCTCCATTCGCTCCATGAAGCCAACAAACGCCCAGAAGGCTGCCGCATCGTCCTGTAATACTGCGTAGATGCGTGCCAAACAATCGCTCATACCCTGCACATAACCGAGATCGATATTGTACTCATTATATGTCAAAAGCATATCTTTCATCTGCGCCAGGTGAACGTTGGTGCCAGTTTCGGTGAACGGAGAATCAGGGTCCGGATGCGGGATATCCTCACCTGCAGGGATTGGCACGCCACGATTGGTTCGGTGAACATCCTTCACTGTATTTCGTACCGCAAGCGCTCAATCAGTTTAGCTGTTCTGTAGCATTGTGGGATCGTTCGATAATACATACCGATACGGTTCTTCTGGTCTCTCCAGTACTCATCGTTGTTTCTCCTATCCAAATCATCCCACTACTTTCCCTTCAATCGAACATACTCGTCTCCCTTACTGTTCTCTAGGGCAATGCGCTCACCCCTAGTGCTACCCCAAGGGTAAACATCCAATAGCCACAACGAAATTTCCTTCCTTGCAGCCCCAGGCTCTACCCCACCGTGGAATATACGTTCTTTTGCCTCGTTGGCCGTAATGGCTAATTTCCCAGTTTGCAGGTCAAACCACCCCTTCCATTCTTCCAATGATACTAGCTTCCTTTTGTTTGAATCCAATTTGGTACTTCCAGACTTGAGGTCTGGGATCTCGAACTCCCCAGCCGCTGAATCCTCTAACTCCAGTGCATTCCTATTAGCCCAGACGACCTGATGGTCTTGCTGCCTCTCCCTCTCGCTTTGCTCGGCGATCCCCATAGCCCACCGGGCAAGGTAGAGCCTGGAGGAATTGAATTCATCATGAAGATTGACCACATCTGGATTCTTCAAAAGTCTCCTGACCTGTAGAGGGACCTTCGGAGAGTCAAGAATATCCTCTGCGGTCCTCCGAGTAAACCTTGTAGCACGGGAGACCATATCCAAGAAACCCCATCGCGCTTCTTTAAACATCTTTGTCAAAGGATCCATCCCAGTTCCAACAGACGTCTATCGTCTCACCCCACAATTTCTCCATCACTACCAACTTTGCTCTATTATTATTTACGCTTTTCTTTTCTCACAAGTCATTCTGATTCCATTTTCACTCCCGAGTCTGTAAGAATACAGAATGAGTATATTAGGTGGTGATTATGACATAGGGTGGGGGGCACAAGGGGGGATTCGGGTGGGTGGAGATAGAGGTGGCACTAGCTTCTCATTACCTAGGTCGATATACAGAACACGTCATGCTTCTGCAATCAGCCGCAGTGTTCCACCGAAATTGCTTGGGAAGCGACCCGCCCCCGAAACGAAACCTTCACGTCCGAGTCCAAAACTATCTATCACAAAATCTCCTCCTACTTCAATCCATTACCAAGCAAAAGACCCTATGGACGATAATAAACTCTCCCAACTGACCCAGTCCTCAGGGTATCACAGGTGTTTGGTGAAGCAACTACATCCTTTGAGTGCCCTAAGCCCAGAAGAAATCGTTAGGCTTCAATCATTTGAGGGTCAGATAACCTTCAACGGAATTTCCTCAGAGGAAGTGAGCAAATGGGAGAGGGATCATCCCGGAGTAATGGAAAACAAGAACATCCGGCAGGAATACAACTTCCTCAATGAAACGTTTATCATTAAATGTTCCACTCTTCCCACCCATGAGGCACCAGGCCAGTTTTTCAACCAGAGCCTTCAGGGATCCCTGGTTGAGCGGTTTGGGGCAAAGGAGTCAAGAGCTTTAGTGAGGGTTAGTTCTGGATACAGTATGTTATCTAATCACTCTTCTTATGATTATACATCTAATAGTATCTAGGTTTCGGGGGTTTCAGCGGAGATTTTTGTGGGAAATCAGTGAAGATTCCCGATGCCTATGCTATGCTACCTGGAGCAGATTTTCCAACAGTCGTATGCGAAGCTGGATGGAGTGAAAAGTTTAAAGCCTTGCTGGATGATGCACGGTTATGGCTGTTACATACCAATGGACAGACAAGGGCTGTGATTTTAGTTTCGTTTACGGAAAGCTATGGCGGGAGTTCACCGGAGGTGGGAAACAATGGGCCGGAAGTAGAGAAAGATATACTGGAGGTGGAAGAAGGGAAGCCAGTGATGGGGGTAGAGGATAACGAGCAGGGGGGTGGTGGTGAGAAAGATGCTGAGGAACCGGTCGCCTTAAGTGAGGAACAGATGGTCGTGGATAGTATCGATGAAACCACCGGATACCACGCCCTAGTCGCAAGATTACTGGACTTGAACAGCAGGGGGAAGTTGAAGGAGCCCTTGGTTGGCACTCTTGGAGCCACAGTGCATGTTTACAAAGCTTGCGAGGATGGGAAAGAGATTAAGGAGTCGTTTATGGCCACCCTACTACCATCGCCGGAAGGGGACTCAGAGGAAGAAGAAATATATGAATTTGGGGTAGAATTGGTGGATCTCTTAGGAGACAATGTTCCAAAGGGTCATAACCCTAAAAACAAGGTCATGTTTAGTTTAAAGGAGCTTGAAGAATTCGTCAGAACTTCACTGCCACAAACCGAGAAGGTGAGATCATATACAAGGGTAGAGAAGCTTCTTAGGGCAGCTGGGGTGTGGGAAGAGAGGGAAACCTGGGCACAAAGTAAGAGAAGACGACTAGGATAGTAAAGAAAAAGTGGAGTGTCCATGCAGTTGGGGTAGAACTGTGGATGTATTTATTTTTTACATCCTGTTTTCCATTCCGGGCCTGTGCCAGCGTTTTCGGTCATTCCTGAATATACACAAAGTCCTCCTCCGCCTTAACTTCCCTCCCTGTTATCATACCTCGATGACATATAGGAGGGGGAGATAGAGTAATACTGTCTTTATTGCTGCATACAGTGCTAGGAGTGATGCCGCAGTGCAGTGGTATGGGCTATACCTTTGTTTGTAGTAGCGGTACCAGTGTTTACCTACAAGAGAGATTGCAGAACGGCAACCTGGAGCAAGTATCCACACCCAGGGTGTTAAAAACCGCCAAACTTTCCACAATCCCCAAATCCCAAATTTCTAGAGATCAGGAAGGAGCAGAGGAAAAAATCTCAAAATAATGGATTCCTCAGACCACCTCCTACCCCTATTCCCCCCCTGCCCCCTCCTTCACGATGCCCCTCAAGCCAAGGGACTAAGCCTCCGCCCTCACGAAAACCAATACCATAACAAGCGCGGACCTCTCCACACTCAAAAGCTAGCAAAACACCTCTCGCAGAACTCCAGGCGCTCCTGACTCTTTGTTCAACATTTCACCTACCCTAGGATGGTAGATCCTCAGCTCTACCGGTATCATACTCCATCACACCACCTACCACAGTCAACAACTTGGCTATTTGTCGATGGCCTTTTGCTATCTCAGGATGGCTTTCCGTGTATCGCACGTTTGAATAATATCGATTCATATCAAGCCTATCCTACCTTTCTTGACCCCACATTCCCCCATATTCCTGACGATGAGCTCCCACCAAAGCTTCCGATTTTCTGAGTCTTCTGAGTCACCGAGACCGGTCAGAAAGTATGTGCGCACATCCATGCGACCTTCCTATATCCCTAGATTGAATATCCTGGGAAAGTTTTTGATGCTAGAAGACAGTAAGAATTTCCTCTAGTTGCCGCGGAGCTTGTCAGAACTGACCTTTCTATCCTAGTCCATAATTTCTTCACACGTTTTCGACAGGGTATAGATCGAGCTATGGAGTTATCCGCTAGCCGCTCTATCTGGCCACAAGAGAGACCTCCCCACTTTGTTGCTCGTGTATCTCTCGTCAAAGGGGTACCGTTCTACGGCCTTCACATTGGATGGAAGTCCCATGGCAAGATATATCTGTTCAACCCATATATGAGGAGTTGGGCTAAAATTCCTCAGAACGGAGGTGTTTCAAGCAGGGTTTTCCAACCACATAAGGCTCACATTTAGCGTCTCAGGTTTGTGCAATTTGCTTATTTTGTTGGAGAGCAATGCTGGGGAGCTTTCATTTTTGTCAATTGTAGATTCAGGGGCCTTCGCAGAAGAATAAATATGGCTTCAAGTTTTCTCGGAATGCAAAGACATATCAGTCTAATGCTTGTGTAGTAAACACCATCGGAGACTTTGTTCTGAACGCGGAGCGGGACCAGATTGAGTGCATATTCTGGTCTTTGAAGGAAATGCAAGAGGATGAGGGTGGTGAGGCTCAGGAAATGTTCCTATCATCATCTAGCCTTAGGATGTCATACCCCATACTTGTGCAACTACTGACGTGCTTAGAACTCATATTGGTATTATAGCCCCGGTGGACGAATACCATAACTATCCTAACCCTTGCCTGAGATTCCACCTTTCAGTGCAGGGTAGACGTCTAAACCAAGGATTCGGAGCTTGACATGATAAACACACTAATCAATACTATATAGGCCCTCGATCCCGATATCCTCACGGGGTGGGAGGTTAGCTCCAGCCCTGGGGCTATGTTATCAAGCGTGCCAAATAGCTCTTCAGTAAGCTCCAACATCGTTCCTTCGGAATGGGAGAGGTTCTTCTAATACAAACTAGAGATGAACCTCTGTGACGACCTCTCCCATTTTAAGATGGAAACCCACAGCAGATTCGGCAATGAGTCCAATGTCTGGGGTCTTAATACCGACTCCTCTATCAAGATTACCGCAAGACACATGGTAAACATATAGCCAGCAGTGACTGCAGAGCTTAACTTGCTGGGTTACTCCGTGGAAGATGTCGTGTTTCACTTATTGCATCAGAGGTTAGTGATATCCAGTGAAGCTGTTGTCACATCTCTCCCTGATAGCTAACAAAACTGCAGGATTCCGCACTATTCATTTAAATTCTTGACTGGGTTGTAGGCCACCGTTACGGTTTGGAAAGGTCATCGATCATATGGCGAGGAAGGTGCAACCAGACTTGGAGATTTTAGATCGGCAGGAGCTTATTACGCGGATGAGGTGAGTTTTGGGATGGGGTTCATTGGGTCGTGGAAGGCAGCTGACTTGCGATTAGTGAGCGAGGGAGCGCGCCTTCTCGGTATTGACTTCGCCTCTGTCGATGGACGCGGTTCTCAGTTTAAGGTTGAATCTATGATGTTCCGAATAGCGAAACCAGAGTCCTTCATACTGGTTTCCTCAAGTAGGGCACAGGTAATTATGCTTAGGCATCCAAAGTTACCAAGTATACTGAACAGCAGCTAGGTTGGACAACAGAATGCACTTGAATGCCTGCCTCAGGTTATGGAGCCTTTCTCGAGGTTCTACGCCAGCCCAGTAGTCGTTCCGGAATTTCAATCCCTATACCCATCCGTGATGATTGCACACAACTACTGCTACACTACATTCTTGGGCGGAATAACCCCCTGGTGCAGCGAGGATAAGATGGGCTTTACAAGACTTCATCGCCCTCCCCGACTCCTAGAACTTTGCGAGAAAGGTATCAATAGTAAGCCTTCCCCGCCCTCCCCTCTACAGCTGAAGGTTAACATCCGACAATGCACCAGTCTCCCCAAGCGATGTAATGTACATCAATCAAACCATCCTCAAATTCCTACTGGCAAAAATGTTGACGGAAATCCTCGACACCCGCATTATGATGAAGGATGGCATGAACCATGAAAAGAACCACAAAATCCTCCAAAGGCTGCTAAATAGCCGTCAGCTCGCTCCAAAACTCATCGCAAATGTGGCGTACGGGCACACCTCGGGATCCCACACCAGGCGCATGCATGCACTGAGATTGCCGACAGCATCGTCCAGACAGGCCGCGAAATCGTAGAAAAAGCAGCCTGCCTGATCCAAGAAGACCTAAGGTGGAAGGCGGATGCAGTCTACAGCGACCGGACAGTCTCTTCATCCACCTGGAAGGCCGCACAAAGGACGAAGCCTTCCGCATCAGGGAAGAAATCGCAGCGAGGGTGACGGAGGCAAACCCGTAGCCCATACGAGTATCGCCAGTAGGCGGAGCACGACTTTGATCCGAAGGGGATTGAAACAGTCAGGAGGGATAGGACGCCCGCCAAGCAGATATTTGAAGAGGCTGCGCTCAAGATCCTGTTCAGAACCAAGGACTTGTCATATGTCAAGCCAGAGGGAGTGGACGAAGCTCATAAGGGGAAAGGTGACCATTCAACATTTCTGCTTCACGAAGGCTGTTAGGTGCTTATCCGTATGTTCACCCTCATGAATCAATTATTTGAAGCTTCGAAATCTGATGATTGTAAACAGCGAGGAAGCATCCCTCCCCCCTGGCACCCAACTCGCCGCAAAGCGAATAGAAAAGGATCCCGAAAACGCTCCCTAATATTCTGAACATATCC
>Ga0307510_10008684_pt1 | contig 12107 bp, 10 predicted proteins | sample 12_EM_MG_FD_207224 | JGI IMG/M metagenome (GOLD analysis project Ga0307510, IMG submission 207224) | Populus trichocarpa ectomycorrhiza microbial communities from riparian zone in the Pacific Northwest, United States - 12_EM | ecosystem: Host-associated > Plants > Roots > Unclassified | place...
TAAAAACTAAGGTGAAAAGAGAGGCAAATAATTTTGATTAGTAACAGGACATTCCACATAAATATAACATGAAAACAAAATAACAGTATAATCTCATTCGTTACATCCTCAAGGACAATTTCGTCACAAAGACAACCATAAATTTGGTCGGTAATGATCTCATTATCCTCTCTCTGTTTTTTTTCCTTTTCTTTTTATGGACTCGTTATTCTTATTTTCATCAAACCTTTTCCAAGTCTCAACCGAAGAATTAAACCTCGACTGCTAGTACCCCACTTCTGTTTTTTCTTTGCTTAATTATTTTTTCAGAGGACCAAAAATTGGATCCCACTTTTCTTAATCGAAGCAAAAAAAATTACTTTAAGCTCCAAGCTCTGCATCTGTATCTTTCTTGTCCAAAAATCAAGTGTCTCTTGCTTTCACACAAAAACCTCTCCACTTCCTCGGTGTTTAACGCTCCTCTTTGATGATAAAGGTTCCTTTGTAAGTTTAAACCGTTGTCCATTCACCTGCCCTTCTCATCAACTCATAAAACCCAGCTCAATTCACCCAATTTTCTCATCTGGGTCTCTCTTATTTCTCTCAAAATCCTCACTCTGAGGGTATATTTGCATAATTCAATCGTTTTTGGGTTTTTAATAAACATGGTATTAACGGAGGATCCGAATTCTGAGTTGATGAGTGGACTCGTTGACTCAGTGAAAGAGATTTCTATGTCACCGGAATGTAGAAATGTTTGCAAGAAGATGCATGGCAATTTGGTACGTAGAATCAAGCTGTTGAGCCCTTTGTTTGAGGAATTGAAGGACAACAATGAAGAGCTAAGTGAAGAAGAGACTAAGGGTTTTGAATTATTGAGAACCGCTTTAGATTCTGCTAAGGAGCTTCTCAAATTGGTTGTTGAAGGAAGCAAGGTGTATCAGGTACTGATTTTTTTCCTCTCTGTTTGGTTGCAAGGAAGTAAAGAAAAATGAAAGCTTCAAGCTTTGTGTTTTGTGCTTCTTTGTTATCAACGAGTCGGAATTTATTTGTGTTTCTTCTCTGGTTGGATTGGTTGAGTTATGCTATCGTCTATAGGGTATTTTTACGAGGAGGATTTCGTTTACTTGTCTCAATTCTGTCTGGTTCCTGAGAAAATGGAAGTTGTGGGTTTTTTTCTCTCTCTGTATTTGAAGAATGGATATATTATTGATTTAGAATAGAACGAAAGCTAAGGACTTTGATTCTGAACTTCTGGATTATTAGTTTTATCAGAAACTAAATAGATTACTGTTTATACCTGAAAAAATTAAAAAACAATCTTTAATTTTTCCGTGAATTGAAGGGACAGACCTGAAATTACAAAGTTGTCTTTATAAAGGTTGAGTCATGTAATTACTGGAATGTCTGTCGGTGAATCTTTTGACTGAGGTTCGTATATTATTTTGTGTTTTCTGTCCTTAGATTAGGATATTTTTATCAGCTTCTTCAATTCATGGCGGGATTGCATGATATCTTGGAACTCTGTTTATAGCCATCATCTTGCCATCTATACTTCTAGCGTTCTGCAACAAGTACCTTTAGTTTCTTCCCTTGATAGTTTTAGAAAACATTGATTCAGCTTTTTAGGTCGAATGATTTGAGATTAGTAAGTCCGTATATTGAGGTGTTGGTATTAAAGTTAGCAGGTTTTTTTTTTTTTTTTCATTTGCAAACATAACTGTTTAGATTTAAGTCTCCAAATCTGAATCAAGCCATGCTTGGAATGCACAGACCTTGCAAAGAGACCACATAGCAGATAAGTTCAACCAGATCACAGAAAAAATTGAAGCAGCATTGAGTGAGATTCCTTATGACAAACTCAATTTATCGGAGGAGGTTCAAGAACAGGTACTCTTATGACCGAATTGATTTATTTTTAGCACATTTACAAGAACCCACTTCACCATTTTAGTTCTGCACACTGTAAGATATTCTGATCAAGTATGGTTTTGGCACAAAATAATGACTCTGATTAATAAATGGATTGATTAATTTTAGTGCTGACAACTGATGTGATATCTATCACTTTTTCCTAGATTGAACTTGTGCACGCTCAATTCAGAAGAGCAAAGGGAAGTCCAGAACTCCCAGATCATCAACTGGAAGTTGATTTAGCCATAGCACAGAGAGAGAAGGAGCCTGACCCTGCAATACTAAAAAGACTTTCAGAAAGGCTGCATCTCCAGACTATTGATGATCTAAAGAAAGAATCCCTTGCGTTCCATGAACTGGTTATTGCAAGTGGTGGAGATCCAGGAGATTGGTTCAAGAAGATGGCATCCCTCTTTAAGAAGTTAAAAGACCACGTTCAGATGGCAAACCCTGAAGCTAATTGTTCTGAGGCTGAAAAGGTCATGATGAAACACAGATCTCCAGTTATTCCAGATGATTTCCGGTGCCCTATATCTCTTGAACTAATGAAAGATCCTGTTATTATCTCTACCGGACAGGTAAACTAAAAGTTGTCTCATAGTTTATAACTTTGCATCTTCGTTGGTAGCCATTATTCATTAATTGTTTCCTCTCCTTCTCCAGACTTATGAAAGATCTTGCATCCAAAAATGGCTAGATGCAGGTCACAAGACCTGTCCAAAAACACAGCAGACGCTCTTGCATACTGCACTTACACCTAACTATGTTTTGAAGAGTTTGATTGCTTTGTGGTGTGAGAGCAATGGTGTAGAGCTTCCTAAACAGCCAGGGGCTTGTAGAAGCAAAAATGTAAGAAGTAGCATTTCATATTGTGACCGAGCTGCGATAGCTACCTTATTAGACAAATTGGCAAATGGTAATCTGGAACAACAAAGATCAGCTGCTGGAGAGCTTCGTTTATTAGCTAAGAGGAATGTAGATAACAGAGTCTGTATTGCTGAAGCAGGAGCAATTCCACTCCTCGTGGAGCTATTATCCTCAACAGATCCTCGGACCCAAGAGCATGCTGTTACAGCGCTTCTCAACCTTTCCATAAATGATATTAACAAGGGAACCATTGTTAATGCAGGGGCCATTCCTGATATAGTAGATGTTTTGAAAAATGGAAGCATGGAGGCAAGAGAAAATGCTGCTGCAACCCTTTTCAGTTTATCTGTTGTAGATGAGAATAAGGTGGCAATAGGAGCAGCTGGGGCTATCCCAGCTCTTATAAAGTTGCTTTGTGATGGGACTCCAAGAGGAAAGAAGGATGCTGCCACTGCTATCTTTAATCTTTCAATCTATCAAGGGAACAAGGCAAGGGCTGTGAAGGCTGGTATTGTCCCACCCCTGATGAGGTTGCTGAAGGATGCCGGGGGAGGAATGGTGGATGAAGCATTGGCAATTCTTGCCATTCTTGCAAGTCATCAAGAAGGGAAGGTGGCAATTGGTCAGGCTGACCCAATTCCTGTTCTGATGGAGGTCATCAGCACTGGATATCCACGCAACCGAGAGAATGCTGCAGCCATCTTGTGTTCACTTTGCACTGTCGATTCACAGCAGTTGAAGTTGGCTAGGCAGTTCGGTGCTGAAAAGGCACTGAAAGAACTATCGGAAAGCGGTACTGACAGGGCAAAGAGAAAAGCTGGAAGCATATTAGAGCTCCTTCAGGGAGTTGATGCGATTGTTACTCAAAGCTGACTCTGAATCATGCAGAAACATTTCAGAAAATCGCAAAACCAAAATCATGCCTGTTTGAATGGTCCTTCGATTTTGAATAGGTGTTTTTGTACAAAAGGGTAAACATGGAAGTGTGCATATTGGCGGCTTAGGCATACAAGACTAGTGCGTACCCACCAATTAAGATAAAGGTATAAACTAATGGCGTGCTTCACCAAACACGCAGGAAAGGTCAGTGGTTCTGAATTTAATATTGTTCCAGCTCTGGAGGGACTTTTTGGGTGATTTAAAGAAAAATGATTTTTTTTTTTTGTGTTTTTAAATATTTTGATATCATAATATAAAAAATAAATTTTAAAAAATAAAAAAGATTATTGTAATATATTTTAAAATAAAAAATATAATTTGATGACAAGCATGCTCCAATGACAAGCATGCTCCAAGGTCTCCGATCATATTAGAGAAGATCTCATGATGTGATCTCAATATGGAGTTTATCAGCCTTTGATTATCGTGGAAACGTGTGTTTTGGAAATACTATGTATGATATTTTTTCAAAAAGTATTTTTTAATTAAAGATATATTTTAATAATATTTTTTGAGTTTTTTTACATCAATTCATTAAAAATATCGAAAAACATTTTAAAAAAATTAATTATATATTTTTTGATAATTTTAAAAATACTTAAAAAAATAGATTCAATCACAAAAACACTCGTGTTAAGGTGACGTAAACTATTTTTTTGGGAAACCATCCTTCATTGAACTTTTAGAAGTGCTCTGAGCAACCACATTCCCTCACCAAAAGTTCTGTAATACTATGTTATTGAGGTTAGAAGTTGAGCTATGAAGGCTATATTTTAAAATCATTTTCAGGGGTCGACTGGTCTTTTTTAGATGTTACCAAGCTAAGAAATCATCAAATAACTCAAAATCGTTTGCCATTTTCATCTGATGACTAAAGACATGAAAGCGTAGATTGACGGTCACATTTTTTACCGGAAAAAATAAAAAAAAAATCTTCCATTCAACCCCGAATAGAAAAATTACAAAGAATTCCAACCAAACATCAACTCACCATGCATGCACTAGTAATTCCATCGGGAGAAGGCACGTAAGAGACCAATGTAACTCAGCACAGAATAGTATCACTTCGGCATTTTCTCAAGTCTCGCTTTTGCTTTGAAAAGTCTCATTTTTGTTAACCCAACTTTTCCATGTATGTCTCAATCAAGGTATTGCCACTGACGATTTTTGTTGTCCCAATAATCAAATCATATGCCATCGTTTCCTGAAGAGTAGAAGAATATGATATGAAAAAAAAAAAAAAAAAAACGAGAGGGAAATAAACTAACAAAAAAAGAGAGAATTAACCGCAGTATAACCATTTAAATTAATGATCTTATTTGAGTCAACAATGCAGATAGATTTTTTTTTTTCAAGTTATATTATAGAATCTTTCAAGTATCAAAGAGAAACCAAACTGAAAAAAAAAATCGAGTAAAATCATCCAAAGGGATGAGCTATCCTTCATTCATTTTGAAATATTAGTCTAAATGCTTCCATTAATGTGGGAGAAAAACCAAGGTCTCACCCACAGGCCACAACTATGATAATTGACTGCCTGATACAGATTCGCATATTAGAATTGCCTACTAAAGATTCATATACGCAGAAGTATCTCACAAACCTGAGCACTAAGAAATCGGAGTGCAGAAATTTCTGCAAATGTTACCCCTCCAATGAACACAACAAGTACCAAGGAGCGTCTTCCATCAGCAACTCTGAAATATGTTAATTATTGTTACAATTGACTGAAGATCAAAACGTTGCATGATACAACTTGAAAATTACTCTATACACTTGGAATACAGAATTAATCCAACTAGTTTATTAATAATCTGTTTTTATACCGAGTATTTGCAAAAGTGATACAAAGAGATGCTCATAAAAAAATTTATGATCCTTGATCACAGGCAATGCTTTTTACCAATCAGAAAATTTAGGTTAAATTAGAAAAATCTGGATAACCTCACAGACATCAATGATCACATGACACCCATCAAAGCATTGAAAATATCAATTGACTAGAAACAACAGCTTAAGCAGCAGACAAGAAAGTAGAATGAGTTTGCATCTACCTGTCTACAGCTGCTGAAGCCCCATGCAGTGTGTCGAACGAGGGACTGCTTGAGAATCCACCCTGCACAAGTAGTATAAAAGATATTGTGGCAAAGATATCAAATTTTTTTATGATATGCAAATACATTTAAGCTAAAACATTCTATCAGTAAAACGAAAAAAAAATTAGATGCAACAGCAAAACTAGAAGGCAGAGCGAGAGAGAGAAGTGTACTGACTCTCTTTGTTTCTGAATGAGGTCCTGGCAACAGCTTCAAAATTTCTTCCATGGGACGCCTGAAAGGTCAAGCCATCACATTTGACTAAGATAAGGTCACTGGTAAAGTTCACATTTTTTGTGGGACTCAATGGCATTAAACTTGCTTTAATTCAACCTATAATGTTTAAGGGTTTTATCTTTAAGAAATTAAGACCAGAATAAGCACAGATACTTTTAATCTTTTTAGAAAGTTCACAAGTTAATCATAAACATGCATATAGATAACCAGTAAACATGCATGATCCACTGCTGAAATACAAAAGCTAAAAACAGAATTCAAAATTGACCTCACCATCCGGATCTAACAGCTTGCTGAACAAGGCGAATGCTAAGTGGTGCATATCCAGAAAAGACATAGGCAATGTCATTGGGGCTGTTGCATAAGAAATAGTTTTACAAGTTAGGAAAGTAAATAACAGGATTGTTAGAAAAGGTAAACTTACGAAATAAATCAAAACAGCATCAATTTATAAATGCTGAAGAGTGTGATTCATTTTTTTTCCATGGCATTCCATTTCATTTTCAGAAGGAAATTTTTCAGGAAACAGCAATAGATTTGGAAGATTTCCAATTAAGATGATGCCAACTTTTGAGTGATGAAGTAGATGTAACCGATTGTAAGAATTTAAGGACATGGTTCAAGAAAACAATCCAAAACATGTTTTAGCACTCCCTGTAATTTTCAACTCCAGAAACATAAAAAACTGCTAAAGCACAGTAAAAAAGGCCCCATAATGCAGTCCAGATCATTGTGTCACAGAGCATCCTCAGGTTTGCAGCAAAAGATTACGGCCACTGCTCATAGGTATAGCAGAACCAAATGAACATCTTAAACATTCTATAAACAATTCTATATCAGAAACAGATTCCATGATCAAGAGGTTGATTACTTGGCAGTGTCAGTATCCTCAACTACAAGTTGGAGAGTACGTTTGATAGTCAGCCAGTTACTTTTATTTTCCTGCAAGATTAGAATGATGTACACTGAATTTGGTAATTCGATAGAACCCATTTACCTGAACTATCAGATTATGATGTGAAGAAAATAAAATGACTCATCAAGGAAAATCATACTAAACCTGCTTTTTAAGCAATCCAGCCTTTTCTAAATTATTCAACATTGCTATGTGCTCAAATCCATAGCTATGGAGCAGCTCCCTCCTAAACAAGAAGTGCAACAACCATAATGCAGCACAAGTGCATAATTAGAATAATTACTTCGTCCAATAGATAAAACAGCTGTAGAAGTCAAGAACCAAGGGAATAAAGTACAAAAATGAGAATCATGCTATACTTACCTCAAATGGTCAAAATTCCTTTTTGGAAGCCCTGAATTTGTGATAGAAAATAAGATCAGAAGACGCAAGACACTAACAAGAGGCTCCTGCTTATGGATCGATTCTTCAATGTAATCAAAGCATCTGCAAATACAATCTTCATCAATTACATTTTGACTTGAGAAAGCATTTCCAACATCAAGGAAACATTTGATGTGCAGGAAATTGCTATCAAAGCATATGAACAATTAATAAGGAAGTGTTTGATGCATAGGACTGGACAGGACAGCTTCTCTTATATTGTTGTTTGTAGCACAAGTGAGACTGGACAAAAGTTGGTTTTTATCTTGCCCCATACCCAATTTCTGTCCTATTTCCCCTATGGGACAAGGTTGTCCCTGTGTAGTCTATCCAAACCAATCCCATCTGCTCACCAAACACACTCTATTTACAGGAAACCAATTATACTATTTGTATGCACACAATAAAAAAATATGGAGGAAAAAAAGAGCACGTAAAGCTCTCAAAGCAAGGGTGTATGTCTTCAAATCAACTTACATGTCATAACTCTGAGCCTCGATGAGTGTTTGCTCCATGTCAAGTCGTGAAAGAAATGACTGCTTTGATGTGAATGTTGATAGATGCTGAGCGAGATTTATGTGCCTCTGAAACCATCAGAAGCAGCAAGTCAAAATCTAGCATCATTGGAACAACATTGACAAAGGGCATGACAAGTAAAAAGAGAGAGAGAATGACTTACAGTCATCTCTGGCAATGAATTCAGCTTTTTAACAAAATCCTTTAACTCAGAAACTGTCTGATTCTGTATGAATCAAATGACACCTGATTAGAAATTGCACATAACCATTCAAGTAATCCAAAAGCTAGGCATTCAAGAAATTAACTCTGCAATTTCACATGAGTGAATGTGCACTATTAGGCTTAAAATTTGATAGGGAATCAACAGTAATGGCACACGATTCTCTAATTCTCTATTAGGCTTTAGCATACAACAGGAGTCTGAATTATAGGTATAAACTAAAGCTGCAAATCTTGACTTAGGAAGCTCTCTCATATAGCAGAAAGAGGAACAAAGAAATACCAGGTCAACTACACTAGTAGATTGTGCGTTAGCAATAATTGTTCATTAATTATGAAAGGAAAAAACATGAGAGTTCAGGTGATGACAATTCACGTACAGTAGTTGTCATTTCTGTGTAGTCCTGCTTCATAGATGTTGCCTTTTGACGTAGGACCTGTAATTATACTGCAGATAGCAACTAAGGAGATAGAAATTGAAAGGCATACAAAGAACTGATAACAGTTTGCAAAAGAGAATGTAAAATTAATATGGGAAATAGAATAAACTTCCAGAAAAATGAAGCAACCTGGGCAACAACTTCAAAGTTGAGATCTCGAATTTCCTTGAACAGCTTGTCACTAAAAAAGTTTCAGCAATGTGCAGTGAGTTAATTGCCAATACATAAGAAAAGGCAGGGGTCTAGAGCAAGAGAGAAGGTCCTGACAGTTCAAGTAATCATAAATTATAAATCTTAACCCAATTGCAGCTATGAAACATGCATTTATACGAGAAAGGATTCATTGAAGGATAACAGTCTGGCAGTCGTATCCATCTAAACCCAACTTTGACAGCATGTAGAGATCAAGTTTCATCTCTTTTACCCTCTTGTTATAGAACAGATAAGAGAGGGAAAAATACTCTTATATAACATAGCATACCTTGAATTAAGTGGAACCTTGATCTTTTTTCCTTCTTGTTGAGCACCCATGATAGATGGATCAAGCTCCACGGCACCATTGTTGATATGCAAAAACTGCACTAAATCTATTAGAGATGGCTAATAGCATATCCTATTGACAGTAAATAAGTATCATCATTTTGTCCATTCATAAACATATGGGGATACATGTGCCTTAAAATTTCAGCTTCCAAATAATAGAAACTAAAATTTTAAGATGCTCATGCTAGAAGAGGTCAAATACTTTTGCAAGTTGTGGTTATACTTAATTATAAGAGCAGAAATGGTAACATTACAGACACACACATGCTGAAACACATTTTTCTAAGGCTAATCAAATTTGGTAACAAAATTAGCATATGTATCTTCCATAAAGCAGGTGAAATGGCTAGAGTATCTTGGTTTCACTTGAGGGTCAAATTACCTCATCCAGAAGTCCTTCATATGTTAACTGCGAGCACATAGGAGTAACCATGTCCACCTGCAGCAAGGAATGGTAAACTTTTATATAGCAAAAATATTTATTTAAACATCGAGATCATAATATGCAAAGTCCAAGAGAGAACTATCTCAAAACAAAAACTAAGATTGCCCATAAATGTGAATTTTACAAAGTTAGCAATAAACATAAAGAAACTTCCATCTCATCACCTAGGATTACGAGCGAGGAATGCGTAAATTTTTATATAGCAAGAATATTTATTGAAACATTGAGATCATGATATGCAAAGTCCAAGAGATAACCATCTCACAACACAAACTAAGATTGTCCGTGAATATAACTTTTATAAAGTTTGCAATAAAGCAGTAGACATAAAGAAACTTCCATCTCATTATCTAGGATTATGAGCAATCTTTACACTTAATATCCAGCGTCGCTTTTTGAGATGTGCAATTGGTTTTCAATTTTCAGCTTTCTGAAAATTTTCAAATGCTCATGTTATTCAAATGTGCAATGATGTTCTGAGGACAGTGATGAAGATTTATTCATGCCAGTGCACACAAAAACGAGTAACTTGTCATCATCTTGCAAAAGTAAGATTCAATTATTTAAGCCAAGAAGCAACAGAATAGAGATAATTTACCTCCCTGTCTATAAGGATGAGAGTATTTATCCCTGGCATAACCATCTGAAATAACAAGCAAGTAAAATGTCGCAAGCTACAAATCAGTTGTAAATAGACAAAGAAGTGTCTAACTTGCACATTGGTTAAAACTTAGAAGCGTGCTCAGAGTAGCTACAATTACATCGGATGTGTTAACTGGTTCTTCTGCTTGCATGCGATTGAGAATGTCAGCAACACGTACTGATGCTTTACCTTTTGCCCTTACATATGGTATCACTCCAAAAGAAGACTGCAGGCACAACTTTCCATAAATATCGAATCATAGGAAGTTATCTGCAAACATTCTTAATGCTATAATTAAAAAATGACTTTTTGGATCCATCAAACCATCTAAACCTCGAGCTTGTGAATGGCCTTTGCAATATGCCAAAGTGAACTTGTATTGCCGTCAACTAGGCATTCCTGCCATGCTTGATAAAATAAAGATAATAAGGATAAGGATAAACAAAAAGAATATCCAAAAATTTTTTAGGAGAGAACAAAAAACAATGACCGTACTTTGTTAGCTAAGTCAAGTTCAAATGATAGTACATCCTCGTCCAATGGAACCATGTATAATGGGTACTCTCCAATGGTCACCAGGTTATGAACCTTCTCCTCCTCGAGTACCTGGGTAACCAAATACAATCTTTACAACCCTGAACAGGAACGTGCATGAGATAAACAATTCATAATGCAAGTGGTGCCAACATATGAACTACCACTGAAACCATACCTTCTCACAAACAACCTCACGCCTAGGTACAAAATAAACGTAGTACTCCCTCTGAAGTCCTTTAGACGTATCATTATGAATATGTGAACATATGAATCTCATCAAACTAAACTCTGAACGAACAAGGTAAACCACTTTAGTACAATCAATGTCAACTGGTTCCGCTGAAAGATGCCGCAAATCAGCCCCATTTTCCTGTGTGTTCCCCATTACCAATCAACAACAACAGAATTTCTAAAATCAGCAATTAAGCTACACAATTAAAATCCATCGAGCTAACAAAACTCACTAAAGCATTACAAGTTGGATTAATTTTTTTACCTTAAGAATTGTTGATTTGATGATCAACGACAGTGATCCGCTAAGCTTTGGATCAATCACCAAACACTTCTTTCCTCGAATCTATTAAACTCACAATCAAAATCAGAATTAGAATACAATTAAACATCAAATTTCTCAAAATTCAAAACCCTAGCTCGAATCTGAATAGCACTGATCCACATTGTACAAAGAATTCCAAAACTCCGTTAAACTGAAGCAAATGATCTACAAGGTGCTTGAGAAATTGCTTTTTCTCTTGTTTTCTCGGGAAAAAAACAGAGAACTTACGTTATTGAGGATGTTAACGAGCTCTCTCTGAGATTGTTCCCTGAAAAAAAATGAATTGGAAATCATGATTTCTAGATTTAAAAAAAAAACAGAATAAAGGATCAATTATAATAATTACTATTAATTAGCTAAACGATGATCACTGCTAACCTGAGGAATTTTAAATTGAGAGGAGAGTTGTCTAGGTTAGGAATTTGAGACATTTTTTTTTATATAATTGAGTACGCCGAGAGTAAAATATCTCTTCGGCTTCTGTATCTCCGACAGGAAAACGGGGGTGAGAAGAGGAGAGGATGTGATTGTGGGCTTAACGTTTTTATTCTTGGACTGGATCGGTTTCTTGACTCGAAAGCTAAAAGATCTTGGACTCTATTTCTGGGCTCTACAAATGGACTTGGGTAACTGTACTGTGGCCTGTTTCGATTCAGAGAGATTAGACATCCATGGACTTGGGTAACACTGAAGCCTTATGGTGATTTTTTAGCCTAGTATTCCTTATGTTAGCAAAATAATTTAATTATTTATAAAAAATAATTTAATCGAACGGGTTTTAAAATTTATTGGACAATTTTAGTTAAAAGAAATTTAAAAACCACTTGCTGATTA
>Ga0307510_10008686_pt1 | contig 12105 bp, 6 predicted proteins | sample 12_EM_MG_FD_207224 | JGI IMG/M metagenome (GOLD analysis project Ga0307510, IMG submission 207224) | Populus trichocarpa ectomycorrhiza microbial communities from riparian zone in the Pacific Northwest, United States - 12_EM | ecosystem: Host-associated > Plants > Roots > Unclassified | place...
TTATTATAGTCCCTTCTATTCATGTTTTTGTACCTTTGAAAATAATTAGTGTCGGGGAAAAATATTTAATTCATAAAATAACTTTTATAGAGAACTGATAGTCTTTTTTTAACTTATTCCTCGAAATAAATTAACTCAATTTTATCTTTTAATATTAAATTTATTATAAATTAAATTTTATAGTTTATTTTAATTTTTTTTTATTATAAGATGATCGCAATCCCATGATCTAAATCTCGAATTTAACAGGATAAATCGAATACTTATTTATCCTTTCTTTTTATTAACAAAATCTTTCTCGCAAGCATTCTTCACTAGAATAGTGTTGTGTTTTTTTTTAATTTTTTTTTTTATTTCATCCTTTAATATTAGGTTTTAAAAAATTAAAATTTATAATTTATTTTGATATAATATACATGTGATTATCTAAGTCTTATGACCCAGGTTCCAGGTTTGATTGGTTAATTTAGGTTGACTCAATTTTTTTTATCTATTCCTTTTAATTAAATCTTGTTTTTCAATTTTATCCTTCAATGTTGGGTTGATTGGGAATTGAAATTCATAATTTTTTTCAATTTACTTTTTATGAGGTTATTCTGATCTCGTGACTTGAGTCATGAGTTTAGTGGGTTAACCTGGGTTGACTGTGTTGTTTTTTATGTCATTTAATTTTCATTCAATTTTTCTTCAATTTCATCCTTCAACATCGGTTTGGTTAAAAAGTGGTGTAAATAGTTTGTTTTAATTTTCTTTCAATAGAGTTATCTCGGTCTCATGACTTGATCGTGGATTTAGCAGATTAACCAAGATTAACTTGGTTTGTTTTTTTTTCTTTCATTTTAATTGATTTTTTTTTCAATTTCATCCTTAAATATCAAATTGATTGGGAGTTGAGCTTCATAATTTATCTTAATATACTTTCTATGAGGTTATCCTAGTTTCTTGACTCGGAACGCGAGTTTAATGGGTAAACTCATGTTGACTTGGGTTCTTTTTTTTTGTACTTTTGTCTTTGAATTTTTTTTTTCAATTTCATCTTTAAACATTGAACTGATTAGGAATTATCCTTTATATTTCATTTTCATTTGTTTACTATAGGGTTATCTTGATCTCATGACTCGATTAACGGGTTTGGTAGGTTAATCCAAGTTGTTTTTTTAGGTCCTATTTTTTAATTAAGTTTTTTAATGTCATATTTCAACAATGGATTGATAAAAAGTTGAGTTTCATAATTTGTTTTGGTTTTTTTTATATGCAGTTATCATGGTCTCATGATTCAATTTCTGAATTTGATAAGGTAACCCGAAGTTACTCGAATCACTCAAATATATTGTTGTCTCACTATTAGAAAAGAAAGAGAGAAGTAATCTTGATTTTTTTAGTCAAATTATATTTTTACCGATTATCCTGGTTTTCTTTGGATCCACTAAGTCAACAAGATTTCATCATGTCAGCCCCTACAGTTTAAAATATTTTTCTATTAGAAAACATGTTAGAAATGCTTAGACATCTTTTTATGTTCAATAAAAATTTAATCCACTCTGCAATATAACATGGGCCAATAATAAGTAAATATCTTTTTAGTTTTGAACAATTTTAATAGTTGCTTTGCTACTCAATTCTTTGGTGGTGGAATTTTTAAGGAACAATGATATAGCTAATTAGTAATAAGTGAATCAGAGGGTGAGCTACGCATGTTATAAATCAAATTTTATGTAGTTATATTATAAGTACTTAATTTCATATAAAATATTACTAATTATTTTAGATTTATATTTTAACTATGTAATTTTCATAAATTTTCCAATATTTATATAGTTGTTTTGCCTGCCCAACATGAACTCTACACAATAAATCTTTTGATTTTATTTTGACAGAAATAGCGATGGAATAAAAAATATTATGTCAGTATTGCTAATGTGTTAATTGTTTTTATAAAAATTCTATCGGTGATTTTAAAAATCGACAGTTCTCTTTTCTCCCTTATTTCTTCTTCTTCTTCTTTGATTTTAATTCAAACCCTAACCTTGTTCCTTTAAATTTTCAACAACCCCCCTCTAAAATCCACTCGCCCAACCTGTCAACACCAATGCAACCTCCCTCCCTTGGTTTCATTTCTTGTTAAGTTTCACTCCACCAAGTATACCCACCCATTTATGTTTTAGCCCATTTATGTTTAAAGTTAATTTATTAAAACTTTTTGTAGTTTTTATAATTTGCTTGTATATTTAAGTGTTTTGGTTGTTTTATAATCATAATTTTGTTGTATTAATGTATGATTTGTATTTTAGAGTTTGTTTGAGATATGAGAGAAATGGGTTTAATTTGTCACTTGATGAAATTAAAAGTGATTTTGTAACTTAGATGTGTTAGAATTGAAAAAATGATGGGTAGTTTAATGGATAACAATTATTTTGTGTCAATTTTGTTGACCTTTAAACCACACATTTATATTTTTATATATTTTGATGATAACAATAAAATAAAAATTGAACTAATAATATGTTTGGTTTGAAAATAAGTGTTAAACAAGTTTTACATAAAGATCATATTAATAAGCATAAAGGATTTCATGAAGATATCAATAAAAAAAAATCCAAGAAGGAAGCAAAGTGCAGACTTAGAATTTAAGTGTTCATTTTAGTGCTTTATATAAATTTGTATATCTCATCTTAATAGCACAATTAAAATGAATGCATATATTTAAAAGGATTCATTAAAACCTGATAAACAGTTTTAATAATTCACTTATGTTAAAATTGATAAAAATGAAATTTTAAATGAATCGATTGACCATTTGGTAATACCAAATGAATCGTTCAACCACTTATTCATCAATGATAAACACTTGGGATTTTTACAGGAATTGATCGACCAATTGGCTTGACTAATATGAGTCGGTTGACTATTTCAATCGTTAGTGGTTATCTTAGAGCATATATATAGCTTATCTAATTATAAAATTAGTGAGGGATTCAAAACATATATCATATACAAGCTATTTTAACTGCAAAAACACTATAAAAATATAAATCCTTGATTATACTCTAATAAGTGTTATTAAACCTTCATAATCTAGTACAAGAGTATTCAATCTCATTCTTACTATACTTAAAAACCTTCAAATCATATAAGTGATATCTTGTGAAATATAGAGATACTAGATCTTTTAATTATATTATCCACTCTATTAAGAGAGTTAATTGCAATTGAGGACTTGATTAAACAAATAAAAAATTGAGGACTGATTTGGACTCTGACACGTTTTTGGCGTCATTTCCTTTTAAATGAAACGGCGTATATTGGGTAAAACGACGTTGTTTCATCCACTGTTTCAAAAGAGAGAGAGAGAGAGAGAGAGAGAGAGAGAAAAGCCCCAAACAGTGCCATTTTGAACGGCACTGTGGGTCTTCTTCTTCCCCTGGACGCGCGAGGCAGAGGAAGAAGAAGAATTTTCTCCCCTGCTTTTCTCCTCTCCCTCTTTCTCCGAAAACATCAAAAAGACACCGACAAAGACCCCCATTTGCCTAAGTTGTGACTCGTGGCCTACCACGGGGGGGGACAGAGGGGACGTGCCCCTGGGGCGGTTGCACAGTAGCCGCCCTTGCCACCCTACCCCTATGCCATGACTGGACAGGGGTAGTAGGCCTCTCTCCCTCTGTTTTTTCCTATAAATATAGAGGAGGAAAGAGCTAAAAAGGGAGAGGAGAGAAAGAAAAGACAAAAACCGAGACGAACAAGAGAAGGAAAATAGAGAGAGAGAGAGAGAGAAAAAAAAGCAGGGGAAGAAACAGGAAGACCCGTCATCGCCATCATCATCCACCGCCACCTTCCTTGTCGCCGCCACGAGAACCGTCTTGAGCCGCTGTTGATAACAGCTCCACCGCCAGCAGAGGCATAGGAGAAACTGAACCGAAACAGAGAAAAAAAAGGAAGGGGAACCCTCGGCCGCTTCAGTTCTTCCACCTCCTCCGCCACCAGCAGCTGCATTCTGCCACCTCCACAGTCACCAGCAACACCGCGAGCAACCGCAAGTCAACCTCCTTCCCTTCCCTTTCTTCTTCTTTTTCTTCTTTGTCGGGTGTTCCACTGTTCACATTGCATGTGAACAGTGGAGAGATCCTCCACTGTTTAATGGGCTGGCAACCCTGACCAAGCCCAAAAATGGTTAAGCTAGGTCCAACCAAATTCTAAAAAATTTCAAAAAAACTATTTTGAAAGAATTGTGACTTTTTCGCATATTTTTCTACTAATTTTTTTTTAATATTGGTTTGTATATTTATACCATAAAAATACAAATCCGGTATTAAAATACCCGGTTTTCATAAAAAAAATTGTTTTTGTTTTCATGCATACGGCCAAGTCTCTCAAAGCTAAAAAATCATGTTGTATTTTCATACGACAAAGAAAACTTTTAAAAAATATGTTTTAGCATGCATTTTGGCTTTAATAACCAGTTTATTAAAGTCACGAGAACTTGGCCAATATTTCAAAAAATCCAAAAAAATATTTTATTTTGTTTTAGTATCAGGGATTATGAATTTATACGTAAAATGTATTCCTGATATTAAAAAGTTAGTTCTTTTATTGATGTTAGGATGATTAGGTTTTACCCAACATGATAAGGATCTCTTTACCGATGAGGACTTTTCTTAAACCGTAAACAGACCAACAATTAGAAATACGGTAAAATCTTAGCATATATCAGACAATTAAACAATGCAGCTTATCCTAAATAGGGCGTAGTTGAGGTGCTAATACTTATCATAACTCATTTTTGGGTTATTCCCCAAATTCACTTTTTCTCTTCCAAAAAAATCAAAAACATATTCGAGCTAAAAACAAAAAAAAAATCCAAAAAATAATAGCAATGAGAAGAGGATGCTGGAGCACCCTGAAAATGGCTAGAATTTGGTTAAGGAGGTTCAAAAATACAAAGATTGAAATTTGACAATATTTTGTTCACTGATGAGAGCCCTGTTGATAAAGAAAATTCAATTTTGAGGAAGAAAAGTCCAAAATCAGATGTTTATGGACTCAATTAAATTTTATTGAAGGTTTAATTGAATTTATGGAGGGTTTGATTGCAAGAAACATTGATTTTTAAGTCAATTTGGGCTTTAATTGAGAGAAATTAAAGTTCTGGGGTTAAAACAATTCATCATTTCTTGATATGGTGAGTCTGTTATCTTTTCCTTTTTCTTCTTTACAAAGCTTATTAAAAAAGAGGGGGCAATTGTCATAACTCATTTTTGGGTTATTCCCCAAATTCACTTTTTCTCTTCCAAAAAATACTAAAAACAAAAAAAAAATTCAAAAAATAATAGCAGTGAGAAGAGGATGTCGGAGCGCCTTGAAAATGGCTAGAATTTGGTTAAGAAGGTTCAAAAATACAAAGATTGAAATTTGACAGTATTTTGTTGACTGATGAGAGCCCTGTTGACAAAGAAAATTCAATTTTGAGGAATAAAAGTCCGAAATCAGATGTTTATGGACTCAATTAAATTTTATTGAAGGTTTAATTGAATTTATGGGGGGTTTGATTGCAAGAAAAAATTGATTTTTAAGTCAATTTAGGCTTTAATTAGGAGAAATTAAAGTTCTGAGGTCAAATTATAATTTTTTAGAGTTGATTTGGTCAAATCAGGGGCTTAATTGCATAAATATTAAAGTTCATTGACCGAATCAGGGGTCAAATTGAAGAAATTGAACGTTTATTGCTCAATTGAGGGTCCAATTGCATATATTCGAGACCAGTCCCCGTACCAAAATACTAGGTGGCAACTCTCATTCCATTTTCCACTAATAAAAGACAAGAATTCCTTATCTGCCCATATTTGCCAGATAGACACGATACATATGAGGGTGGATGATCGCCGCAACGCCGCACACGTGCGACAGTGATAACAAAATCACTCTTATAAATCTTTGAGAGTTAGGTAAAAACTCTTGGTATTTGTAAGGTAATTTAACCAAGAAAAAAATCTTGAAGAAGATACATCTTTAAGCTGGAAAAATCTTAAAGATGACATATTTTCAAGTGGAAAAATCTTGGTGTGGATTCATCAATTGGTGAAAAATCTTGAAGGTGGAATATCTTCAAGAGGCAAAAATCTTAGTGTGGATTTATCAAGTGGTGCAAAAATCTTAGTGTGGATTCATCAAGTGGCTATTGTACTCTTGAACTTGGACTAGTGAAGGAATATAATACTCAAGTATGGTTTGTTGTTTGAAGGGCGGATGTAAACTTGTCAAACCACGTTAAAAATGAGTTTGCAAATTCTCCCCCTTATCTCTTTACTTTAAGCACTTTAATTATATTGTTGGTTATTTTATTTATTTGAATTAATTTGCATTATTTATTAATATTAGTGATGCATCTAATTCACCCCACTCTTAATCCCAGAAAAGTAAATTTTCTAGTTAAGTTAGAAATTTGGAAAATTTTGATTTTGTGTGGGATTGATTTAGGTTGAAGAAATTTGAATTGAAGAAATGATGGATAACTGATAACAATTAGGGTATTAATTGATGTTATTATTTATTGATGATTGTATGATAAGAAGGTTTATGATGATTATGATAGAGATTATGATGATAATGGTTGTAGTTGTAATGATAACATTTGTAATGGTAGTAACAATATCAGGTGTAGCGATGATGGTTTGATGATATTAGCAATGGTTATGATGTGACAACTAGTGGTGGTGGCAATGATTAGTGGTAGTGGCGGTGAGATGGTGGTTATTAATTGATGGTGGAGATGTAGGAAAGTTATTATGATAAAATGATGATTATATTGATAAAAGATAGTGGACCGGTGGTGGTTGTTGTTGTGATAGTAATATTGGTGTTATTAGTGATGGTTGAAGTGGTTAAGTGATGATATATTGTGAGTTAGTAGGTTAATTTTGATTAGTTTTTAATAAATAGTTGAATTTGTGTTTGACAATATGTTTTAATTATTTTTAAATTGAGTTCATTGTTTGCTTGATAGAGTCCATTTCAAGCAAATGGATAGTAAAATGCAAATGGATAGTAAAATAGAAAGACAATCTCTTTATGTAATCTTTTTGTCTCATGATATAATTTGTTTTTATTGAGTTATTTTAATGTATTGTTTAATTCTTTTAAAAACAATTTTTGTGTATGAAATTCTTCTTATATCATTATTTGGATGAAAAATCCCTCTTAGATCTTAAATCTTTGTTGGGTTTTTAATTTATAAAGATACTTTTTATTGTGATTATAGTTTATTGGAAGCAATTATTGGGGTATCATAACAAACAAAAAAAAAAAAAAACTGAAAACATGGAAGAAAATGCCAATGAATATTCTCTCTCCAATAAAAATGCCGATGAAAAATCTCACCTCAATACTGTAGGATGTCTCATGGACATGATGTTACACTGAGACAACTCATCTACACCACCGCCATTGATAGTGCCCCCAAGAAAAGATAAGAGATACACATGTTTCATATACCAAGCTGCGAAAACAGAAAGGACATGTCTAGCTCTTAGTTAATGCTCTAACATGAACAAGAGAAAAAGGAAAACTGGTTTTTATATATATATATATGTTTATTTACACAGTAGTACATACATGCATGAACATAGAAAGATTCCGACGAAAGTGCACCTGTCATTCTGAGTCATTCAATGTTATGGGCAAAATCTTGGCGTGGGCTCACCATATCCTCTCAATGAGATTCAAAACATTATAATTTATTACGAAAATGACAACTTTGATGTTGATTCCAAATTTGTCTTTGCATCAAAATCCTGGCTGTAGAAACAGATAATTTAAACAAACTCGCTGGCTGGAGAGCAAATAGAACTTGATCAGGCGAATTTCAATTCGACAACGAATACAAATATTTAAGAATATCAAGAACTTCCCTTTTATGGCCAATTATCATGTATAAACAATTGAACTTTGGATAATTATCCATTGTTATGTGCATATATATATATATTTATATATATATATATTTCTCTTAGAGATAAGTGGCGTAGGGCTTTCTGATTAATGAGTCACTTGACTACATTCTAAGCACCTTTTGTTTATGTGTATGCGTGCCCGTGGTTGGTATTTTTTTTCTTTCTTTCTTTTTTTTTTTGGCTTTGAGGTGGATTTTTTTTTTAGAATTTTTTTTTTAATGTTAAGTTGTTTTTTAAAGTGTTTTTTATTTAAAAATATATTAAAATAATAATTTTTTTCTATATTAGCATGTTAAAATGATAAAAAAAACACTTAAAAATTCAAAAAATATATTACAATCGTGTCAAAGAACCATCTTAATCTAAAAGTTTAAGTTGTTAGGTAAAGTCACAAGAATAGTTTTAGTTTTATATCACTCAACTGAAAACTCTATAAGTTTGAAACTCGTATAGATCTATATAACTTTATGTTTATTTCTTATGAAATAAAATAAAAATAATAAAATTTAAACTTATAATTATTTAAACAACAAGGCTTTCATGTCATATCCATCTTAATATATAAACTTAAAACTATATGATAAAATATACTAAAATTAATTTTATAGTAGTCTTTAAAAACTTGCATCGCCATGCAATTCCAAATAGTAAATGTTAAATGTTGTGTTAAAGAACCATCTCAACCCAATAGCTTAAGCTGTTAGATGAGGTCACAAGATATGATTTATATTATTCTAACACACCCCTTCAAGTGAAAGTTATTTGGGTTTAAAACTTGTATAGACCCACAATACCTTTTGCTTATCAAATAAATGGGGATGATAGACTCGAACTTATGACCGCTTGGTTATCAAGACTTTGATACCATGTCAAAAAATCATTTCAACCCAATAATTTAAGTTATTAAATGAAATCTCAAAATATGATTTATATTATTCTTAACCGAATGGAATAATATTATTCTCTATCTATGGTTTCTGAAACTAATTGAGAGATTGCTAGTGCAGAAAGATAATAGATTAGGTGACTGCCCTTCATTTGTCTAATGTAGAGAGGGCCAGATTAGGCTGTCATGTTTACTGTTTTCCTGTCAAATGGCTGCTGTTTTCTCAACACAGGCTGCTGCGTATTGTTTTTAAGAGGAATATTTTGAATTCCATATGAGTCAGCGAGCTCTAAAACAGTGCATGGATTCTCGAGGCTTATTACACTACCGACGATAACAATATCACCCGTGGCCTCGAAGTCGAGAGCCTGCGCATGGTGGTCCTGTTTCCCCTCAGCTAATAAGCTATTTGAGATTTTAAAACTTAACTATATGCTATATTGTAAATGAAACTCAACAAACAACTAATCACCAGGCAAATGAAATTTCAGTCATGTACTGGACAACAATTTGAAAAGGAAAATTAAAGGGCATTTGTAAATTAAAGCTATATGTTATAAAAAATAAATTGCTTAGGATCCATAACTACGAATTACAGAAAGTCATGAACAACTCACACAGGAAGGGACATAAACTAAACCATAGTATCCGCAAAATCTCACTCTCTCTAATTTTACTGCCTCAAAGTAAAAACAGTCCAATTTGGAATCCTATCCTTGTAGGCTTCATTATTCCTCTTATCTCCACAGTCCGATTCCCTATTATGTATATTTGTATCTGCAAAATTCATGGGGATCAGAATCAGTTATACATGAACTTCTCCTGGATGGTGAAGCACGCCATTCCAACTATGACTCTCTGATTTGTCATCATCTTCTGCTTCCATGCTATCTCCTCCGGAATTAGAGGCAGCTTTGGCAGAGCTACTTCCATGAAGAGGTGCTTTCGGAGAATTAGACTCTGAAATGTTATGCATTACAGGGTCCTCGCATTGATCTTGAGATTTCCACAAGTCATTTGCTGGGGTAGCTGAAGATGCCGGCACTTTGCGGAGATGAAGCCTGTATTTCTGATCACACAAAAAACTCCATGTTAGTTAGTCCTACATAAAAGAAAAAAGCCTAGAAAATATGTATCCAATCAGAAACTTACTTGCAAGTGGCTTTTAACTTCATCATTGGTGAGGCCATCTACTTGCATAAGCTCTCTGATCTGTTTAGGAGTGGCAACTGTATCACATGATAACCAATTAGTTTGGGAGAAAGATAATCATAGCATGATAGAAAAGAACTTGCTAAGGAGCAGAATCCAGTATCTCTAGATACAGTAAGCAAATTTTACATGTAAGGACAAGCAATCCTAGGAATGCTATTCAACTACTCATGTTAGCAAATTTTACAAGTTGGAATTCACTTGAAATTTAAATTTTCAAGTCAATAGATCTTTTGTTTATTTCCCATATTTCACAGGCTCCGCAAGGACCACCTAAACATCAGTCTAAAAGGGCTGAGTTCCTACCAAAAATACCTTTCTAGGGCAGCAATTTGAAATCTTTTCCTGTAATTACAAGTGTTAAGAAGAGACAAAAATTTCTCAAGTATTTAACCTTGATATCCCCCAAGTTGTTGAAGGGCATCAACAAAGCACCGGTGAAGCTCCGGCGACCAGCACCTTCGCTGCTTCCTGTAAGCATGCTGTCGCTGTTGCTGTTGCTGTTGTTGTGATTTACTCTGTATCTTCATTTGATTACCGCAATTGTTGCTCTTAGACATAAAATCGCAGGATTTAGGCACTGGGGTCATAAGAGAAAGTCCTGTAACTTGTGAAACAACCTCCTTCTCTTCCTTCTTTTTACTCCTTTCAAAACCAGAAAGTGCCTTGAAAGGCACAAAAGCCCCTCCCTTGTTTCCATGATTACCTAACTGAATTGGGTTCTCACAAGTAGACCTATCATCATCTTCTTCACCTCTCTAGATGTATTTTAAAAAAAAAAAGCATAAAATAAAACTTATCCCCATCTTGCAAAATCCAAATAAATATTCCATCTTTATTCCTCTAAATCAAGAAAATTTAAGTGAATTACCTGTTTTGGTTCTGATCTTGTGTCTTGATTTTTGCAATCCAAGTTGATGTTATTGTTAGTGTTCCAGAGCTGAACAGAGCTCATCCATTTTTTTTTATCATTCCCATCTTCATTAGAATCCCCCTTCAAGGGTACCAAAGCATTCAATTCTTTGCACTGCATTGCCTCTTCCTTTAATCTGATAATAGCTACAAACCCCACAAAAAGAGCAACAACAAAAAAACCAAGAAATCAAAATCCCATCTTTAAAAACCCAAAATCGGAGATATATACAAAAAAAATAAAAAAAATAAAAAAAAAACCCAAAGAAAAAAAGCAAAAGAACATACCTTCATTCAAGAGAAGCATGCAAAGAGGGAGTTCACGTTTAAAAGCATCGATCTTTCGCCTTTCATCTTCTAATCTCTTGACATAATCATCAGGATTTGGTAACTTTTGGCTACCATCTTTAACCATTGAAACCTCTTTAAGACATTCACTTATCGCTTTCGGTACATAAACCAAACTCAAATCCAAGCTAAGCTCCATATTTTTAGCTTTGTTTCACTCAGATTCTCTCAATTTGAAGTCTCTAACATGACCAAGAAAATGAATAGCAAAAACAAGAGCCTACCCGTGTCTTTATATAGACAAAGGGCAAATATTCAGATTCATAGACGCAAAGATTCGGTTACTCACCTACGGGTAGTCGCATAAATTTGAGTCAAATCGGTTTACTCGGTGTCTTTGTACAGTAAAACTAGGTGAACTATCCTTTAGATTGATTGATGTTTCAATTACACCCTCACAATCTAGAATTTCCCAATATTTCTTATAGTTTTTATATACTATATAGTTTCAACTAGATAAATGGTTCGCACTACGCTGTTGTGGGATAGATTAATTTTTTATCAACATAAAAAATATTATTCATGGGATATTAACGTTTTAAAATAAGTAAAAAAATCTAAGATTTTAGTAACTGAAAAAGGTCACACGTATTATTAGGACAATGACCTGGAAAGCAAACAAAAACAAAAAAAAACATGAATCGAGCATAGAAAGATCAAGGAAAAAAATCAAAAATTATAAAAATAAGGATCAAATCTAAAACATCAAAACATAATAAAAAAAAAATTGAACATGCAGAATTTCTCAACGTGTTTTTTTACATAAAAAAATCTTAGATGTAAATCGAAAAACTTATGCATGCA
>Ga0307510_10008687_pt1 | contig 12104 bp, 14 predicted proteins | sample 12_EM_MG_FD_207224 | JGI IMG/M metagenome (GOLD analysis project Ga0307510, IMG submission 207224) | Populus trichocarpa ectomycorrhiza microbial communities from riparian zone in the Pacific Northwest, United States - 12_EM | ecosystem: Host-associated > Plants > Roots > Unclassified | place...
TCACAATTCGTAATTTCTATACCCTCTCCCCTGTATGTGTGGTTATTCTGTTATCACTGCCGCACTCATGACGGTTACTTTCAATTTGCGTATATCGTTGAGCTGTCCGCGATCATTACACTTGTCTTGTATCTATCAGATGTGCAGTGACATTTCATGCTTTTGTTTCTTGAAATTGAAATTGATTGCTATGGTGTATAGCTGAGTGTGTCAACCTGCATTTACATTCCGTCTTTGGATCAAACCAACTTTCAGCGACATAGAACTGATGTTAAGTTACTCGACGCGGTTCATCATGTGAAACCTGTAGCCTGAGAGCAATTCAGTTTTGATATACTTTCAGCTTTTGTCCCCTCGACATTCCGTATGGTTCGAGCCTTTGGGAGTTCTCTATATAGTGCTGTGCTGGCAATGAAATCCGTATTAAGCTGTGGTTTGCCCGTTGTCGACTCCACGATAAACAAACAAGGACAGCGGTGCGATGTACCTCGAGCTCCAACTTTATGGCTTCAATTCGATGATACAGGGAAACAGTGGCTCATCTCTCCAGTAGAATCCGATGTGAGTAAGTATCACTTGCGCAGCTGTCCAAGGTTGAGCAACAGTTCCTAGGCGAGATCGATTCCTCATCTAAATTAAACGTCGTATTGAATTGTAATTACGGATAAAAAAGACTTCTTTTTAGATACTTCCCAGGCCAAGACTGTTGATGCATCCATAAAATACTCCCTTGCTTGTACCGCCTTACGAAAGAATCACGCCCTTCCTGGGAGAAACGAGTAGCTAATCCTAATGGTGAAATCGGCAGTAGACTATGACTTTTCTCTAAAATTGTGGCTGCTTGCCTTCGGACGTCATAATAGATCGTGGTCTTCCACCTATGGCCTTTAATCTGGTGTGCGGGGTGGGAGTGTTTCCTCGTTTGCCGCATTGCCAACAACAACCATCGCCGCGGCAGCGATGGTTCTCCTTGTTAGTTTTTGTTCCAGCTTCGACTGAGAAGCCCAGGGATGTGTACATAGTGTTCGGGTCACGCGTGGGCAATCGTGGGGGAAAAAAATACGGTGGCCAAGGAGGAGTGGTTCCCAGTCCTCGTGCAAACAGTCACAAACATGTGAGCAGGCCATCCCGGCCCGGGTGGCCGAGCATTGAGAATTGTGACGGTCCACCATCCAGCATGACGCGTCTCTCTTTTCATCTTCAATTTTTGTAATTTCTCTTGCGCGCTTTCACGAGGAACGGAGTCGACAAATGTCAGACAGAAAGAGTCTTAAACGACCTTCTATGCGTTCATAGGAAGAGTTATCAACGCTGGATTTCTTTCGGACCTGTCGAACCAGTCGATGTTCCTCTCTAACCAACACTCGACCTGTGGTCCCTCTATGAGAGATGGAATGTAGGTCTCTTTCCTGGAGGTGTAATTAGCGACATTGGGAATCTTCGTTTATAAGCATGGGCCTCTTGGACTGTAACTGGAATTGCGCGGCGCAGGTCCCGCCTCCATCAAACCTACAGAAGTCGGGGCGTTTCTTTGTCAGCCTTCCTTCATTATTATTGCATAGTCAAAGTCTTGTTCTGGTAATTCCCACCAAGCAATAATTGGAATCCGGAAAGCTAACAAGGACGGCCCAGGCAACGGACATCTGACTACGGTAAAGACCCCGCTAAGTCACGAAGGCTGACATTGAGGGTTGTTGTTGGGTCCTTTGGTACAGCCGCAATCAAATGGTACTGATATGGTATGGACCCTGGGGCACCACTGTTCTGACCCTTCTCATATTCTTCTGATGGAAGAGATGACCTTCCGATGGGGAGGGCGTCAAAACCGTACTTGGGTTTGGAGTTGAAATGGAATCTTCATCTTGGCTGTGAGAAGAAAGAACAAAGGCAGATCTCTAGCGTTCGTCCGGACGCACAATTACACCGTGATACTCATTTCTGGAGCCGCTTTTACATGTAAATGTAGACTTGCTCGTGTCTGGGCTCTACTTTCTTGCCCGTCGCGCATTGCGGAGACCCCGCGATTGCACATCAGTTGCGCCATCACACGTCGAGAAACACTATAAATGCAGAGTAACCTTCATTCACATTCAAATTCTTTTGCAAAGCTTCTCCCCCAGGTTTCTTCTCCTCCGTCGATATTTGGGGTTCCGTCTCAGTCCCCCCCGCACGTTCACTTGCTTATCGTTCACCGCCTCGGCAACTCGGCAACTCGGCGGACTTCTGATAAGCGCCCATGATTCCCGCTCCCCTTCCCGATTAGCTCTATCTAACGTTCGTCCTCCTATCCATTCCTGGTTCTAGGCGTACTGTCTTTCCAGTTCTGTATGGCCTCAATTTGGTGCCCTTTGTACAGTGTACTGCCTGGGACATACGTGGCGTGTTGAGGCTCCCTCTTCGTCATCTTGTCATGCAGTATCCCTTCACTCGGGCAGTGATTGCGTCTCTTGACGAGTAGAAGCTCCGATTATACCTATTGAAGTACGATTACAGCGCACGGTCTTACGGCCAGAAGACGATCACCTAATTTCCATCGGTGGCCTTATCACTATAGATTCCGATGAGTGAGGTTAGCTATTGGAGTGGTATCCATCAGGCGTACTCATGACCGGGCGATTCGTCACTCGAATTTCATGTCTTTGGAAGCTGTTTATAAAGGATCCCTCACCACATCTTATCAAGAGACCTCGGAAACTCGTCGGTCTATCATGTCCGGGCGAATCATTGATGTCCGCCAAAACCGTGACAGTGAGGCCTCTTACGGTGGGGTCAATATCCATGACGAGATCGTCAAGGCTCTCTCTCGACCAGTGGACCAGAAATACCTCCCAGGCCTTCTACTGTATGATGAGGAGGGCCTTCACCTTTACGACGACATCACCACCAAGTCCGACGAATACTATTTATTCCCTACCGAAGAAACCCTTCTGAAGACGCACGCATATGACATTGTCCAAGTTATGCAAGGTCGACACGGAGACAGCGACCATCACCCCGCCGGAGGTGCTGTACTAGAGCTTGGCGCTGGGTAAGTCCATCAATTGCAGGCAGTGTACAATCTGTTCCTTTCTTCACACATCTTCCTATGCCCTTCTTTTGTGTGCGTCCGCTTCGCCTGCGCCTCAATGGCTGTGCCAGCGTGGAGTATATTTGGTTCTGTTTATTGGCGCTCCCTTCGCGTGGTCTTCTCACTGAGCCGCATGCCATTCCCAATAGAAACAAGTCATGGCATGAAACGGACAAGCCCACTCCGATTCTCAGTTTTCCCTTTTTTTAAAATGCCCGCTATGACGTAGAAAGCTGATCCGGATTACGCCTCTCCTCTGAAACAGGTCCTTACGCAAGACACAGCTCATTCTTTCTGCACTCTCAAAGACAATACCTTCACCGACGTCTCCCGCGCCGATTATCTATTATGCTTTAGATTTGGAACGGCGCGAGCTGGAGCGCACCCTCGATGAACTTGCGGCGTCACCCATTGGAAGAGAATTTCAGGGTAAGGTCGACACGCGTGGGCTATGGGGTACATACGAATGCGGGTTCAAGTGGGTGGAGGGAGGTGGGCTGCAAGATCGCGGTGTAGCAGCGGGAGTGACTCCGGCACGTCCGCTGGGTCCCAATGACACCGCCATTCAATCTAGTTCTACGTCGTCTGCGGAACAGGAATCGGCCGATACACCGCTTTCCTCGCCGGACTGGAAGACTTCCGAGACACCACTACACATCCTATTCTTGGGCTCCTCGATGGGAAACTTTTCGCGCGGAGAGGACGCCGCGTTTCTTAGGTCGCTCCCTCTGAGGGCTGAGAAAGGCGACACGTTGATTCTCGGGCTTGATCACGAGTCCGATGCTGCAAGAATCAAGCGAGCATACAACGATCGAGGTGGCTTCATGCACCGCTGGCTCCTAAACGGGCTCAATGGTGCCGGAAGAGCAATGGGTGATGAATCGCTGTTCGCGCCCGAGAAGTGGGAGTGCGTCGGCCGTTACGACGAGGAGAAACGTAAGCTAGCTCTGCTGGAATCAGTTTGCGTAAAGGTGACCTCTGATAACCATCATTTTAACGATTTCACGTTCTGTTCAGGCCGAAATGACATGTTTTATCGCTCCCGCACTGCGCAGACAGTGCGCGATCCGGCATCACAGGTCGATTTTGCGTTCCTCGAAGACGAGCTTGTGCACGTCCTGCCATCTCATAAGGTAATTTCCATCAACTCATATATCGAAAAGCAGACTGACAAATGGTGTTAAACGCTGACTGACACAGTACAACGAGGGTGACGCGTATCGCCTTTTCACGGGCGCCAACTTACGCCCTTTGAGACGCTGGATGGACCCAAATTCGGGATATTCTCTCTGGCTTCTTGAACGCCCACCCTTCAACTTCCAGTTGCTACGGACTCCGCCATCGACATTATCAAATACGCCCTTTGGCGTTCCTACATTGCAAGAGTTCCAAGAAATGTGGACAGCATGGGACTTCGTCACAAGAAAGATGGTCCCGGATTCTATGCTGTTAGAAAAACCGATTGATTCGAAGTACATTTGTCTCTTCTACACTGGCCATGTTCCCGTGTTTCTAGATATTCAGCTTTCCAACCTCTTGGACGGCGAACCAAACACTGAACCTGAATATTTCAAAGTTAGTCATAGTTTTTCGTTTTTCCGATAACATCCTTACACATGACAGTATATCTTTGGTCTTGATATCGAGCCGAGTGTTGACCATCTACCAGAGGTGAAAACACAAATATCATGATGTTTGATTTTGTATTCTCATCCACAACAGCGGCCACATTCCAGAGGTTCCAAGAGAGACGAGGCCTGGCCATCACATTCAGTCATCCTCGACTTCCAGAAGCGTGTCCGTGCTCGCCTGTCCAATCTTTACGCGGAATTGGAATCCGGTCGTCGCCCGCTGACGCACAAGGTAGCCCGCGCACTCTTCGTGACTCTCGAACATGGATCCTGGTACACCGAGGTTTGGAATACTTACCATGTGGGCAGGCTTAAACCCGTATTCATACAGCAGGGTCTATAGACATTACTGCATATGCTTCTTCAACGTACATGGACTGGCACAATCCCGCCATCTGTCGGTGGCTTTGCGACTCCTTGCTGGGAATCACTGGCCGAGGCTTGGGATGCCTCTCCGGACCCTTCAAGTGCTATAGCCACCCTTGGTCCCACAGCTGTTGAGTTTGGCCACGACGGTTATGAGACTGATGGTGCATCCCTTGATGTGGAGGACCACCAATTTGGGTGGCACCTACGACCCAAGGTCGAGGTCGGCGCTTACAGCATCGAGTGGCGTCCTGTCACCAACGGCCAATTCTACGAATATTGGAAAGCGGCCGAAAGGAAGGTGTCGATGCCCAAATCATGGGTGAACCAAAATGGTAATGTAATGGTAAGCAATTGGCCTACGTCTAATCGCCGTCGTGCTCGAATGTTGAGACTCTCTGCGAACCCCTACCCCAGATCCGCACTCTTTTTGGACCGGTTCCGATGAAGATAGGCTATCGCTGGCCTGTCATCACTGATTTCGACAGTATTTCCACGTATGCGACCGCTCGCGGCGGACGCCTTCCAACAGAGGCTGAACTCCGGCTGTTCTATGACAAATTCGAGTGCGGTTATGAAGGAGGGAGTAACGTGGGGTTTCGTAACTGGCATCCCGTGCCGTGAGTACTCTCTGTCGTCTGACAAGTGCCACGGCAAACTGACATGCATTTTCGGGTTCATAGCGCAACGACGGGTGTCAAAGATGGGGGGCGGGGGCATAACGGCGGTGTCTGGGAGTGGACTTCGACAGTATTCGACAAAGATGAGGGTTTTCAGGGTTCTACGCTGTATCCTAGATTTTCGGCGGATCTTTTTGATACCCATCATAATGTCGTGGTATGTGGCATTTTATGGTGCTTTTTCAACTACCTGTACTCACGGTGTCGGCCCAAAGATTGGTGGGTCTTGCGCGACAACTCCACGTCAAGCAGAACGCCGCATCGTGCGTAGGTTTTTCCAGCACGATTACCCCTACGCATGGAATGGTGGCCGAGTTGCGTACGATGTGGCGAAGTAAGCCATGGCTGTAGGTGTAGTCACGAGAAGTGCTAAGTCGACAAAAGAAAGTGCCAAAGTGTATTTTTACGAACTGTGTCCCAGTCTTTCTGATGCTCTCCGTCTGAGGTATACCGGTGTATATTCATAAGTGTAAACATGTTCCACGACTCTTCGATATGGCATTATCCCAGTTTTGCTGTCACCAATCCACTCATGAATCATGAGTCATGATTGACTGGGCTACACGTCGCATTGTAGTAGTTGACATGGGAAACAGTTGATTTACGGCAACGGTGTGGGGAATTCCAAGTGAGCGGCCACGAAGTCATGGTGACATAAGGCTAGCAGGTGATGGAGATTGGTTAATTCATGGGAATCATGGGCTAATAGGCCTAGAAGGGGAATGGAGCGTACATGGTGAAAGCCACAGCTGTATTTTCTTGACCCATTGCTTTTGTATAATAGGTGAAATTGATATGGATACACTGAGACTGTTAACAGGGAATGGTGGGCCGTCAAGCACCTAGAGCTGAATCATTGTTCCGGTGCGATGCGGCAGTACCGGTGATGCGGCCCGGGCGTTGCGGGCGACGATGACCAAAGCACTGTAAACAAACGGCTGTCACATCACAGCGGAACCAAACCTCGCTTAGGTCTCGTCCGCGCACGCTTACAATCCTTGCATGTCTCATCCTGTACATCACATCCCTTGTGTTCTACCTACCAAAAGCATAGACAAAGGTGTGGAGAGTCATAGGCTTCAACGCTACAGGTACGTCCCCTTTGCGGGTACTGGTTGGCTTTTAGGTTCTCAACAAAACACGACCGCACCTGCAATTGTGCAATTGATCCAACATAGTACACCTATCGATGTCCTCGACGACGATTGCCTTCTTAACACCTTTCGTCTCTGTCGGCCGCCTCTTTTAAATGGAGATGAAGACCACAATGATCGCATCCTATGGGGGCCGGCATGGAACAGCGAACGTTGGTGGTACAAGCTCACGCACGTTTGCCGAAGATGGCGACACCTTATCCTTGGGTACGCATCCCACCTTGGTATTTGCCTCCTTTGCGCACCTGGCACACCAGTAGCAGACATGCTAGCGCATTCACCTCCATTTCCGATCGTTATTGACCACTTTCACACCGACCATGGCGACCACATGACGGCAAACGATGTAGAAGGAATCATACTTGCCCTCGAGCACCGTAATCGCGTGCGCAGGATCCGCCTTCGAACATCATTTTTGATGATGGAGAAAGTCAGCATTCCCATGGATGGCGAATTTCCGATGCTGGAATTTTTGTGCATCGAGCCGTTGCAAAATATGAACTTTCAATTTCCAAAAACATTTCAAGTTCCACAACTACGCCACCTCATATTGACCAACTTCACCTGTCCCATAGGATCCCCACTACTTTCAGCTGCCATGGGCCTCGTCGGACTTTCGCTTGTAAATATCCCGCCGTCCACCTACTTCCAACCGGAAGAACTACTCCATCGAGTTTCTCACATGCCTCAACTGGAGAGTCTATGGATTGGATTTGCCCTCATTCATCCCAGACACGATGTCGACCTGCGTGTGATACATATGGATAACGCGACACACATCACACTTCCTCATCTTCGCTTCTTTCAATTTCGCGGCTCTAATGCATACTCGGAAGCCCTTCTTTCTCGAATCACCGCCCCTCGTCTTGAGGCGGTCCGAATCGCATTCTGGGAGGAGCGGGCATTTTCTGTCCCATGCCTCTTGCAGTTCATGAGCACATCTCAGTATCTCAGGTTAGGCAGCGCTGTACTCTCATTTAATGTCGTGGGAGCTATGCTGTCATTACACCCACATTGGAAAGTCAAGGTGTCCGTGTTCGACATGTTCGTTGAGGACAGGCCCGAGCACAGAGTATCGAACGCAGCGCAAATTTTAAATGCTCTTAGCCCATTATTCTCTTCTGTCGTGGAACTCCTTCTGGATTACAGGGACAACCAATCCTCGCCAGAGTTGCAAAATGAAGCCGAGCCCACTAATTGGCGCTTACTTCTGAGGTCATTTAACAACCTCAAAACCCTTTTCGTTGCTAGCAGTGTCGTTGAAAAGCTGTCTCGTTCTCTACTATTAGATGATGGAGAACCCCCCGACGACCTTCTCCCAGAGCTGAAGGAGCTCGCATATTCTCCTAGCGACGCCAATGCTGATGCATTCACGGGATTCATCGACGCTCGCCAGAACGCGGGCCACCCTGTTACTCTGGTTCATCTTAAAGCCGCCGTATCCAACCCCTTCTTTGGTCCTGGTTCGTAGCGTGTGGCAAGGCTTCGGAGGTACAGTGGCGGCTTCCATTACGATATTTCCTGATTCTCTTCTGAACACGGCAATGACCTCCACATTCCAGGGATCGCGATGCGGGACATGGCCCACGCGGATAATGCCTGCCGATATTTTCTGGCCGGCGTCATCATGTATATGGGAATTTCTGTCTCCTTTCCTCTGCATGCGGAGTTACATGATTGTCATTGCCGGATCCATGATCGTTACTTACAATTTGCTATACGGCCAAGCTGTCTACGATCATCACACGTGTCTTGTATCTATCAGATATGTGATCTCATTTCGGTCTTTTGTTCCTCGAAATTGGTTTCAATCGCTATTGTGTATAAGTCAATGTGTTAACCAGCATTTACCTTTCATCTCCGTATCAAACCTCTTTCGACCCCATAGAACTGATGCGACTTGACGCAGTTCATCATGTGCAACCTGCAGCTCGAGGTCAGCTCCGTTTTTATTTATTTACATTCACCCTTCGTCCCACTGATGTTCCGTATGGTTCAAGGCTTTGGGATTTTTGCATACGGTACTGCGCTGGTAGCCCGATAAGCTGTTGTTTGTTGACTTCCAGCCAAGGCACCGCTATCGACTCCATGATAGATGACGACAGCGGTATAATGTGCCTCGACCTCCAACCTAATTGTTTCGACTCAAAACTCCGGCCCCCACAGAGGCGTTGGCGATGAGCGCCTTACACTGTAGTCTTTATATTTATCGTTTTAGATTCAGGTCCACACCATACTGACGTAACCTCCTTAGGCTGGGCGTTGTCATCGGCATGACGCGATGCAAGTTGGGCTTGCTTCCATGGCTGATGGCGAGTCCCTTCCCATGCGCGTTGATCGTTGAACACCCATATGATGTAGGATCTTTTGCAAGGTACACCGACAAAACTACTGAGGTGAAAGATATGAGACAAACGAACTTGAAGATGATTGGATGTCGCCATTGCCTTTATAGAAGCCCAGGGTTGGAAAACGCACGATCATCGCAGAACGGGGATAATAATCGGTGCAAGCGGTTCACGCTCGATGGCTCATCTCCCATGCGAAAGAGGAGTAGGGTCCAGAGCTTCTTCCGTGGACATGTGCTAAAGGAGCATTATGTCATCCTAGACTTAAGATACTTCCCTTGGATGACGACTCGGAGGATTTTGGCCAGGAGCGCCTCGAAAATGCCCGAAGAACTAAGGGCAGCCGCGGAGCTGCGGAGGTGTTCCTCGAATTTGGAGTATGCCGTGGTAGAGTTTTTCACTGTTTCATCCACAGTTTCATCAGAGTAGGAAATGTGGGCATGGGACGAAGCGAGTGCGGATTCATACATTTTTGGACATGAACAACGTCGGGTGCCAATGTGAGCCACGAGGATTCTCAGTGAAGAATCCGAGTACGAGCCTTATATCATCTGAACCCGCGGCAATCGCATCGCACTGATCGCACGCGGGCCTCCCGTTATTCTCTCAGTTTCTGCAGGCATCGTACGCGAAGGATTTCTGCCTTCCTTCGGCGATGTTCACATGTTGTCTTCGTCATCACCCGTATCTATTGGACTCATTGGCTATATATACGACCTGGCCGAATACCATGGCCGAATCTCAGGATATCGTCCCTGCCCACAGTCTGTCCTTCGGCCATGCGACCGGTCTTCCTGAAAGCTATTAGCATTACCTTGGCGACCATTGGCGCTCAGGCAGGTTCCATACAACTTCCTGGTCTTACCGTTCCTTCCACCGCCGCAAGAGATCGCGACGCAGTTGCCAGGATGTTCAACGAGAGCTACAGTTCATACAGGTGAGCGAAGAGGTTTCTTGGGTGTTGTCCCTGGACCAGAAGTTTTGGGTGGTTGCCATAGGATGTATGCCTTCGGTCATGATGAGGTGGCACCAATGAGCGAACAACCCTTGGACCCTATGAATGGATGGGGTGCTTCCATAATAGATGCGATGGACACCATGGTGCGTGATATCATGCATATATCATGTCCCGTGATCGTATGCGTGCCTCCGAGCTCATTAATGATCCCAGTACATCATGGGACTCACAGTATGACGATTGCCATTCACCTCTTTGTCCTCCAATTGAATCGTTTATCTAGGATTTGTTTAATGAATCCCTCTCCTTTGCACAAGGTATTGACTTCACGGAATCGAAAACCGCCGACACTGTCAGGTAACAATTCTGCAGCTCAACTTACTATATTCAGTTCGGTGCTGATGAGGTATTGCAGCGTCTTCGAAAGCACGATCCGTTACGTCGGAGGACTCATCAGTGCATACGAGCTTAGCGGGAAGCAACACTTCTTCTTAGTCCAAAATGCACAGCGACTCGCTGACCGCTTGTCCCTCGCGTGGTCTCAGGTGCGTGGATACGAGTGTGCTGTCAGAAGCAGACCCCAATAACTCCGAGATATTCCAGGGCAACATGATCCCGTTCGGCCACGTCAACTTCACCGCCGATGCGCCTGTTAACAAAACGGTCTGTCCCCGTACGACAATCATATTACAGTATCGTGGTCTGACGTCTATTTTGTGCAGTCGACCATCGCCGAGGCAGGAACAGTGAGCCACAGTCCCCATTATCTACGAGTGCGATTAGGATATTGATATTTCCACAGCTTACCTTGGAGTGGTCCCGCCTGAGCGAGTACACAGGCAATGACACGTACAGAAAGTTAGCGGAGGGGTCGGTGCGCAAGATAATAGACAACGTAAGTCTTGATAAGCATGAGACGCCGGCTTTTAGGTTGTGTCGTGCCTGAATCTAATTCGTTCAGCCAATGCCCCTTCCAGGTGGGTTCTCCACGAATTTCGTGAGGTTCAGCGAGCTTAGCCATGGACAGGCCTTCCTGGGCGACTCGTAGATCCTACCACTGGTGATCCCGCTGACAATTATGTGGTGCGTTGATCGGAAAACTAAGTAAGAAGGCTGGCTCAAAAGTCGGTCTTCAGACCTGGGGTGTGGGCGCGGATAGTTATTTTGAATACCTCATCAAGTACGCACGGCTGTCGAACACAAACGACAACACTTTCGCAGATTCGTGGCTAACCGCAGTCGACTCGTCGATTAAAACTTTGGTCAAGGTCAGTTGGATATGTGAAGGCACAGCGACTACCCCTCTTAGTTACTTCTGACAACAGACGTCAACTGTTGGGAATCATGTCTACTTGGCCGAGTTGGATAATGAGAGGAAAATTCGCCACGTGGGGTCGCAGTATGCGTGCTCCTGTGCTGGCAATTGGTTGCTCGGTAATTATCCGAATATCTTTTCGATCCCCTCCTTCTCAAGTTTGAGACCGAATGATCAGGTGGCAAACTGGCAAACAATGATACCATCGTCAATTATGCTTTGCAGTTAAACGACGCTTGCTGGAACACATACGCAAGCGATGCGTGCGCATTTTTATTAACTATGAGGTATTTCTCTCACTGAGATTGTTTCAGGACTGGGATTGGCCCTGAGACGTTTGCATACGTTTCCGCCGACGGGAACTTCACCGGTTCTGAAAGTCCGTCGGAGGATCAGCTTGCCTTCTACAACAAGAACGGTTACTACATCATTGCCTCTGATTACGCCCAGCGCCCTGAAGTGCTCGAGAGCAATTTCTATGCTTGGCGGGTGACGGGAAATACGACCTACCTGCAACGTGCGCAAAGTGCAGTTGCCAGTTTCAACAAATATTTATACACACCGTTGGGATTTGTTGGGCTGGAC
>Ga0307510_10008688_pt1 | contig 12104 bp, 11 predicted proteins | sample 12_EM_MG_FD_207224 | JGI IMG/M metagenome (GOLD analysis project Ga0307510, IMG submission 207224) | Populus trichocarpa ectomycorrhiza microbial communities from riparian zone in the Pacific Northwest, United States - 12_EM | ecosystem: Host-associated > Plants > Roots > Unclassified | place...
CTCTTCCTCGATGCGTTGGTATTGCTCGTATGTCGGGAACCCAACGATGTCGCGCGGGCCGTCGGGAGCGATGGGGCGATTCTGGGTGGGAGCTTCGAGCTGGGGTGTCTCGACGTGAAAGGGATAGTAAGGAGAGTCGGGAGTAGTATGCACAGCAACGTCGCCTGAGTTCATGTCCAGAGTACCGAGAACGCCTTTCAATCCAGTCCGGGAGTAAGGCTTTCTGTTGTCAGCGGACACCGGAGACAGGCGGCGGACAGGCCCATAGTTGGATCTGTCATTCATAGCTTGAGCAGAAACGAGCGACCTGGAAAACGAGAGTGGATGTAGTAGATGTGCAATACGATAAGAGCCAATGCGAAGAAACAAAAACCAGCCTGTGCAAGTCTGGGGGGTGGCGGCAGAAAGCAAGACGACGAGAGGAACGGGATTCACATACCAAAAGTTCTTTACAAAGTCATCTCTAAAAGTCACGTGTAGATGACACTGAAAGGAAGAACCTCACGCATCGCATTGAAACAACAACGTAATACAACGGATTTGTTTTTATCAATAAGTCTACCAAAGAGGGCGCCAATACGACCACGACCACGACCAAGGTTTACGCGCAACCATCTTTCTGGGCCGCGTACACGAGGAGATCCACAACACGCTTCGAGTAACCCCATTCGTTGTCGTACCATGCGATGAGCTTGACAAAGTTCTTGTTCAGCTGAATTCCAGCGCTGGCATCGAAAGTAGATGATGCCGTGTGGCCAATAAAGTCAGTCGAGACAACCGAGTCCTCAGTGTAGGCCAAAATTCCCTGGAGAGGTCCGTTGGCAGCCTCTTTGATTGCCTCCTTGATCTGTTCATAGGTTGTCTCTTTCTCGGTGCGCACAACAAGGTCAACGACGGAGACGTTGTTTGTTGGAACTCGGAACGCAAGACCACTATCGAAGAAAATGAGTCGAAAGGGGCAAACAGTTGGGGTCAACACGCTGCTCACGTGAGCTTGCCGTTAAGGTCGGGAATGACCTTGCCGACGGCCTTGGCGGCGCCAGTCGAGGAAGGGATGATATTCCCGTTGACGGCGCGTCCACCACGCCAGTCCTTGTTGGAGGGACCGTCAACGGTCTTTTGGGTGGCGGTCGTGGCATGGATCGTGCTCATCAAACCCTCTACGATACCAAACTTATCGTGAATGACTTTTGCGAGGGGCGCCAAGCAGTTGGTCGTGCAGGACGCATTGGAGATCTGACAAGCGACGAGGGTGAGAGATAGCATTTATGCGTTTGACAAATACATACCACAGTGTATTTGGGATCGTACGCATCAAGATTGACGCCACAGACAAACATGGGTGCATCTGCCGAGGGTGCAGAAATAATAACCTTCTTGGCACCACCCTTCAAGTGAGCGGATGCCCTGATGGGAACGGTCACCTCACAAATTTCGGGTGGGCGACACCCACAAAGCACTCACTTGTCTACGGTGGTGAAAACACCTGAAGATTCGATGACGTAATCAGCACCAGCTGCACCCCACTGGATTGCCGCGGGATCACGCTCCTGATAGACGGTGATGGGGCGACCATTGACGACAAACTTGCCGTCCTTGGCCTCGACGGTTCCCTGGAAGCGGCCATGGACCGAGTCGTATGTGAACATGTAGACCTAATCACGAGAGATCGTCATCGCTGGTATCCACGAGGGGAAGAAAGAAAGGCGCACCATGTAGTCCGGGGGGATAAAGGGGCTGGATGTATACGTCAGAACTAACGGGTGTAGACGTCACCACACAGCACACACTCACTCATTGATGGCTACAACCTGGACACGCTCGTCAAGGAGTGCATTGCGCAAGACAATACGGCCGATACGACCTGGGACGCCATAGCGTGTTAGGAAGTTGCGATCGACATTACGACACAGGGAAGAGCTCACCGAAACTGCAGGCGAGAAAGATCAGATGTGGAAAGCGTTATCAGTCAACGATTCGAGAGGTTAGATAAAGGATGCCAACCCGTTGATGCCGACTCTGATGGCCTATGAGCGACACATAAGTAAGGAAAGGGGGGAAAGGATCATTGATCGAGTTCTGTATACAGCAACACGGAAGGAAAGAAGCGTACCATGACGATTGTTTGTGGAAAGGGGAGAGATGTGGGTAAAGATCTGGGGGAGAGACAGGGTCTTTTATGGGGACCCAAAGCCCATTTATATACGAGCTTAGATTATCTTTGATCGGAGCCATCGGCCTAGCCTAGAAATTCACGCCGTTATTTCCCGGCTCCCAACAGTCCAGCAGCATCCCGACACAGCCCCGGCCTCAACGGCATGCAGAGTCTAGTTTGTACTAGGCCAACGGTATTTTCCTTATCAACCTTTCTCCTTACCCCTCTTCCTCCCATGCCACGTCGGACTTTTGACTTTCGCTGCACCCAAGCAAAACTCTCGTGGTAAGATAAAAAGTTTTCCGGGCTGACAACGCCATCATCAAACCCTATCGAAAGCCATCTCGCATCCAATCCGAGCCACCACTGGCATCGGGCGAAGCGAACTGTCCAATCTTGCTAATTGCGCGGGGCTCAGGTGCACACGTTCCTTCAGTTTTGGTTTTGCCGCACCCCCGATTCTCACGTCAGGGCTCGCAGATTACAATTACACACATTTCTCGCCGGCGCCGAGGTGTATACGTGTATACCCCACTGGCAGGTATGCCTCGGTCTATGTGATTGCTGACTGACTATGAAACAAACATCCTCACTCAGCCTGTGCTACACACACATGAATTACATCGGATCAAGTCCAAGTCCGAATATATGCGATGAATTCTATGGATGTTTGTCTGTCAGCGACCGGTTTGCGCTATGTATGGGCCAATCGGGGATTATTATCTTCGGCGTCTCTTCCAATATCGTAAGATTGCATCATGGCCATCTACAGTAGTTCTCCTTGGTGCAAGCCGAGTCGTCCCGAACATGCGGCACAGGCAAGTCGAGGCCACCCAATGTGCACTGACGTGGCCTCTCTTGACGATGAAACAAAGGAGATAAAAACGACGGGGAAACGCCCACAATAAAACCGTTGTACAACTTCGATTCCCCAGTATCTATTGCTACAATATTAGAGTATACATGTGAGCATGAATGAGTGCGTGTAAGGAATGCGTGTTTCTCAAAGATGATGATAATCATACGGATGGAGGTCTCTCGCTGAAAAGATCGCTCGGAGGGCCACGTGCGGCGTACCGAGGTAATGCTTCGACGGGCTTGGAAATCAAAAAGCCCTTTTTACCCGCTTCCTTCTCGCCTTGGCGTCCGAACCCATATCCGGCAAAGCGCCCACCGAGCTCTTTGCCAAGGCTCTTCTTCTCCGAGAAGACCGGTCCATAGAGCGTAGACGCCGAAGACGCGGCACGCTGGACCGGGGGTGGCAGGACACTTTTTGCGTGGTCACGCCACGAGGTCACGCTTCGCTTGGCCCTGGCGCATTCTCGGAAGATGAGACCCAGCAAGATGTTGAGGCAACCGATCGCGAACATGAAAAAGGCAGAGACGAGCGCAAAGTCGTCGACGTGGTGCGAGAGTATGGCTGCGCCGAGTCTTTTACGTGGGGCACGACCTCGTCAGCAGAAGAATGGCGGAAATCGTCGGCCGGACGGATGGGTGTGTGGGGAACTTACAGGCATTGCATGGCGCCCAATGGGCCCAGGCCAAATTCGGAACCAAGCACGGGGAAAAACCGGTTGAAGAACGCGAGAGGCCACCCAATCTCGGAGAGGATGAGCGCTCCGACCTGGAAGACGATGAGGAGCCAATTGAGAATGGCCCAAAACTCGCCAGCGGCTTGGTTCGGGACCGTGCTGTCCCTAAAAGAAGACACGGTTGAGGATTGGTGTATGACCACAACAGAGGAAGGAAGGATGGGGCGACGTACGCGACATAGTCACATTCGAGTAGGCTCGCGGCGAGTGTCGCGTTCGACTTTTGAATCGCAATAAAATTACTGACAGCCTCAACGTCGTGGACCATGGCCACCAAGCTACTCGAGAATACGAGCAAGCATGCGATGACGGAGAGAATGCGGACGCCGTTAAGGCCAATGAATATATCTGGCGGGCGAAGTTGGGTCATCGGAACGAAAGAACGATGAAGAAAGAGTGACGCACAACCGCGAGGAGGAAGCATTATGTGAAGGTTGCTAGGCTGTACAAGTGTGAGAGCGACGTGTGACGGCGTATAAAAAAGTCGTTGAGTGTAGGGGAAAAGGGTGGAGAGAGGGTCGCTCGTTCGTGAAGAAAGGGATCAACACCAGGTTGATGTTTGCGGGCGAGGAAGGAAGGGTCTGTGAGGGATAGTAGTAAGAAATGAAGGACTAGTCAAAGCCCCTTCAGAATGAAAGAGTCAAGCTCCACGCAGTGGGCTGAGAGAAGGGGACTAGAAAGGGACAGGATGGTCCTGAAAGGACTGCGGCGAGTGATGACACCAGGCAAAGGTGTGGTGGCCATGAGCCTCTGTGGTTCAGTTTAAGTACCCAACCCGTGGCAAACGACATTCGCCTTGGTAACGTGAAAGGTAAAAGGGAGGGAACTCCCCCAGTCCGAGCATTGTTCGTCGCTTGGCACACGGGCAGAAGTGTCTGTCCACATATTGTTATCGAACAAAAGTGTCTTCAGAACAATGGGTGTTGGTAGGCTCACTGGCCCAAAATGGCGGTGCAGCGAGCAACCTGTAGCCCTTGCTTACACAATCACCCGTCGGGTTGCGCTGATTACCTAATCGCATAGTGACATTGACCTTCGCTACAAGGTTGCCACCACGAGGCATTGCAAGCATTGCGCAGATACAAAGAATGCACATCTCCAAAGAAAAGCAGAAAAAAACAACACAAAGAAAGAAGAATGATGGCCGTGGAGACCGACCTCTCCCGAGAACGAAATACATCCTGTATCCGATTTCCGGTATCGTGATGTAGCGGGCCTCAGGTATGGTGTTAGTGCAACACCGTACTATACCGTATCTCGGAACGACAGGCAGAAGCAAGGTGTGTTGCCGCTTTACCCAGTAATGACGCCCTACACTAGAAAGAGAAATACTTATGCTTATCCTTTTGCCCGATCTGGCGTCTGCGTCACGGCGTGGATGGGAACGGTGTGCATGTGCCGTAGTGAAATTAAAAGGGTCCGAAGTGGGTCCGAGCGTTCAAGGAGGTGACCAGCACCACTGCACGTGAGTTAGTGACTTGGGAGAAAGCGCTCGATCATACGGCAGCCTTCTGGCGCGACGGCGACTTCGTGTCCTTCAAGTTCTAGTGTTCCCTCGTCGGTCTCCTTTTCTCTCTGCTCCCACCCTCCACACACCATGTTGGCACTGCAAATCAAGGAGCAATCATGACGAGTCCGACGGATGTACAGTTAAGGTAGTGCGAGTGCGAAAAGTTCGCCGCATTGCCGCCCAACTCGTCCGTCTCGCACAGCAGCCTCTCCAACGGCTGGAATTAATGCAACCTCGTTTACTGTGAGCATACTTCTACCTATCATCTTGACTTCTTCGCCAAAGCTGATGATTCCGCCATCAAACACATCCTCGATCGATTAACAAGCCCCACGTTCCGTCCGCAGCACCGACACGTTGGGCCATCCCTCAAATCCCTTGAGTTCAAGGCGGCGCAGTCCACTATACCAATACCGTGCCCGTAGATACAGGACGCCCTCTTAGTTTGATTTGGTACCGCAGGACCCCCCCTCCAATTGCCGTCAACGCACATCCTTCCTCCCGTCATGACATGGGACCTCTCATGGGAAGATTCCACATTGATTTCAAGCTTCCCTCCAGTGCGTTGTTGCCGATCATCTCACTCGTCTCATGTGTGAAATGTAACGCTGAAGGACGTCCCCGATGGTCGTGGAGCAAACAAATGAAACTTTGGCCTCGTGCTCTCCCATCAACCACATTCTCACCGACCCTTACACCCTCACAAGTTCTCAAGGGTCTTATCGCCAATGTCAACATGTCACGCTCTCGGGAAATCGCCAGTTGACAGGTCTTACATACTTTCTGCACGCCAGGGCGGTAGATTGGTCAACGCCCCTGTACTTATGGTCTGTCTTGACGTCCCCTTTTCGGCCTGGCCGTCTCCGCTCTTTGAACTGCGTCTGGCCGCCCTTGGAAGGAACAAGCTGCTCTGGCCTAGAAGTGAGCCTTCTTCGTTGGGGGTGGCTTTGGGGAAGCAACAAAGTTGAGTAGTGCAGCCAACGGGCATGGGATTGCCACAGATAGAGGGCTCCCGCTGTCAATGTCTTCCCCATCAACAGTTTTGGCGGGCTCCACCCCATGGTCAATGTCTCTTGCAACCGTTTCATGGCCCCCCATTACAAACCGACAAGCCCGAGATAGCTAGGTGTACGTCGTTCATCCCGTCATGACGCGCAGTTTCTCACAAGAAGAATCCAAATCGATTTCAGGTTACTTTCCTTTGCAGTGCTGCCGACATCGGCCATCCCACGTGTGAAATGAAGGACGTTCCCGAATGCTTGGGAGACAAATAGACGAGACCCTCGGGAAACCCGGACTTCCCTATCAGTCCCCTTCTCACTGACGCATACACCCTTGCTAGCACCCGTGGGATTGTCAACCCTGATGTCTACGCTTCTAGGAAATCGCCCTTTCATATAGTTTATCTAACGGTTTCGACCCTTCCTATCTAGACACAAAAGTCGGTAAATTGCGCCACTACTGTCCGGGATTTCTCACTAGGCCACTATATAACATACATTCACTAATACACCGACTCGATAGACAACTGATAGCCACCGTTATACCCCCGGATACTGTCATTCGTTTTGTATCCTTAGAGGTATGTTTAAATTATGTGATGCTCTTCAAGTCCTACCTCATCCTCGATGGCCCTCCGACCGCTTAGCTGTGCCTGCTCCGGAGCGGCGGCGGCGGAATCCAGTGCGTTCCTGAGCCACTCGCCGACTGTGACAGCGAGAACTCCGGCAGACTGCACGGCGGCGAGTATCGGACCGCCAACGCACGCGGAGACGCCCGGGTGAGACGCAATGTTGCCCACGGCGATGAGCACGGCCGAGAGGGTGGACACCACCTTTGGATGCTTCGCAATAAGGTATTCCAACACCTTTCGCGCCTTGACCCGCCAGAGAGGTGGAGCATCCATCATCCTCGTTGTGGTAGCTTGGTAGAGAGCATCGCTGATCAGCAATGTCACCGAAATGGGTTGATGGAGACTGGGCTCACCTTCGCTTGCCGTGGCCTCGAGGTAGTGGTTGGAGGATAAGGTCGATGTGCTAGAGGAGCCTGCGGCAGCAGCAGTAGTGAAGTTGGGGGCTGCCGGTGCATGAACGGGAAACGAGGTAGGCTCCAGCTTCTGGGAGATTCCATCCTGAAGGCTTGAAGGTTCGGCCTTGTCACCATCGTCGCTGTTTACGGGGAGCACCACCAAAGTCATGGGGTTGTTTGGAATGAGTGGGGTAACCGTTCCGTCCGTCGTTGGAATCTCGGTACGGTCTCCAAGCGCAGGGTGTCGGCAGAAACCAGATATCGCAAGACAACCAGCATCGGTCAACTGAACGCTTGTATCCTCTTTCTTCGGGTCTAGGACCTCATGCGTAGTGGCTGCACAGGAGGGCTGTAGCTGATCGCATGTTTTCGAGCTGGTAGGAAATGAGTGGTGGCTACTCTGGCGGATGGCAAAGACTGGTCGGATGTACCTCACAGCGAGATCTCTGTCGAGAGAGGGGCAACGGTGCGCCGTAGGTATCTCGGAAGGGTGTGTTTGCTTGCTCATGACAAAGAGAGACCTGACGTCCACGAGCAACCGCGACTTTGATTATTTGTATAAACAAGGCAAAGAGGGTAGGGGGAGAAATATTTATATCCCGCAGGCAAGGTGGGAAGGTGGCACGGTTAACGAAAATCTCATAGGGTCTCAGATCTCCATTTAAATTCTCAAACTGGGAAGAGGGAAGAAAAGCGCTAGACATGCACAAAAACGGTATAGCACAGGAACGGTCGAAAAGCACAGGAGCACCGAGGGAATGGTAAGGACACCACAGGAACACTACCTCACTGGTATCCCCCACTGGCACTTGGGCGCCCAAAAGATACCTTCAAGTTTGTTCACACCCTGCCGAGAGAGCGGTGTTGGTCCACCGGGGTCACCTTGGAATACCTTGGAAGGATCTGCGTGCTTGTCATGAAAAAGGGTGTGCTGATGATCACGAAGAGCAACAATTCGTCGCAAAGGATCTCGTGGAACGGGAGTGCATGGTGAACGACGTTTGTGCTCTCATTCTAAAAGTGGGTGCTGTATCTTAAAGTTTGGCATCTATGACAGGGCACGAGGCGATCACATTTAAGTCCACCTGCTATATTTCCTCCCGGGTAATGGCACTTGACCAGATGTCCATACTTAGACTGGTACCAACGTTCCATTGGGAAACTCGTCGAGGTATGTACGTTCGTTCTTACCTTGGAAAGGGGAGTTGTGACTTTTCAGGAAAGGAGTTATGAGCTATACGGACAGTGATCAGGGTTTATTTCACCGGAAAACTCGTGACGGATCACTACAGGAACGAAAATGAGAGGATGTGTCCCAGACAAACAGACTCGGACAGACCACAGGCATTCGGCCTGGACAAACGGCACATGTCCAGGGCAACGGACAATCGCCCCAGGCAAACGTACATGCAACCCAAGCCAATGGACATGTATCCCAGGTAACGGACATGTAGTCCATGCAAATGGATCCGACCTCGTGCCGCAGTCATGCGCCCCAAAAGGACATATGCACGGCACAAGGGACTGCGCCCCACAATCAATTGACATGCGCCACTACCAGTGTGCCGCCGTACAACCACAATCAGTCAGATATGCGCAACCCAAACTGACAGATTCGACGTGGCGCACGTCAGTTGTCAGTTTCAAACTGACATATTCGACGTGGCGCACGTCAGTTGTCAGTTTCAAACTGACATATGCCCCCTACTGTCGGATCCAGTTGCCCGAATCAGCTGTCGGCAGAAATGCCGAACGCAGTCGGAAGGTCATGCCAGTCATGTACACCTGGACGTTCGTTTGGGCCATGGATCCTGGAATCTGGAATGGACCGGCGTCGTGGCGCCTGGCGACAAATGTGTGACCCCACTTGTAGTCAATCTGTTCGCCTTGAGGGTAATTCAGCATCCTTCTGGCAACACCGTATTGGAACGTGGAACTGACAGCTAATCATGACATATCCCAGTCGTCTTGGTCGACGATCCGGGGGTTGTCCACTAGTAAGAAGGGTAACGCGCGTTATTGCGGAGTCGCACTGTCGCAGTTTTCGACTCGGACGATCGTGAATGGAAGTAAGCGGGCCGTTTTGCATGTAGGTGTGGATAGTTGCAAAAGTGTTGAAGCTTGAAGGTGGAATAGGGAACACACATTTGGGTGCTGCAATGTAATTTATATCCCAGCAGATGACCAGTAACTGAGACTACCTTCTTGCATATGTTAGGATCAGTTCCACGTGTAACTTTGGTCGTCTATTCCATCACGGAGCTTCTGATCTACTCTGATTCCGAGAATGAGGGGTGTTAACTGGGAAAATCGAAAGGATGTGTGATTGGTGCGACGTATCAGAGATCCAAGGGTTGATGCCCATAGTCCAGATCGAGCGTCAGGTCATATCTTGAACTAGTTTGTCATGCATCACGCCTTGATCCCTAATCAGCGGTCGCGAGACGCTGAGTGTGCAGGTAGAGAAGGGATACTCAAGAGACATTAATTAGTCGCACCCACATCAACAACTTGAAGATTATCCGCACAATGCGCACAGGGGAGGACTGCAAAGAACAGGCCGCCCAGCTTCCCATGCGCTTCGGATCTTGGATCTGGAAGGAGGGTGCAAGAAACTGGGGCTACGAAGCAGAATCATTTTCCAGAGGAACCAGAAGCCGAGCTGACAGGATCGATCATCATAGTGCCAGTGGTCGGCCATTATCTTGACCTATGCAGCACTAATGCCAACTCTGAATAATTCCTGCCATACGAGTCGCCACACCTTCCACGGAACCTGCGTCCCCTGCACCCGCACCGAAAACCTCAAACGTGTGGAGCGACTAGGATGGTGGACATGCGAACTGGGCCGCGCTCTGCAGGGATCTCACCCAGTCGTACGTCGACGCTCGAGACATGGGCCTCACGCCAGGGCCGGTGATTCTCGTCCGACGTACTCAGATCTGACATTGCCTGTTCCAGAGACCACAGATAAACTCTGGCGCTCTGCCCGCAGGTTCAAGGCCTCGTACCAGCGTGATCCCAGGGGTGATCACACATTGCGCGTCACATGGTGCGACAGGAATGCGGACCTTGACAAGCAGGGAGAACTGGTAACAGAAGCGGGATGTCAGCGAATAAGCAACGGCCACAACGGTGGCGCCTGAACTACGGGTGACACGTACGCTGTCACGGTCGTCAAGACATGCTATCCTGCTCGGGGACAGACATCTCATCATAGTAGAAGGCGTGGTGATGCGGCCATTCTTCGTTGATCGCACAAAGATGCGCCCAGGTGTCGCTGGCTGGTGTCAGAGTTGAGGCGTTGAGTCCGAGTCATTGATCGCTGATGGCAGGTGTTCGGCACAATAAATGTCGTCAGCGATCTTGAACACGCCAAGAGCGTACGTATCCACCAAACAGGGATAGAGGGATAGGACGCGCAGTGCTAGTGAGGAGAGAGAGGAGGCTAGCAGTGTCTTCCGTCGCGAGAGGGAGATGCCACACCAGACTACGCGAGGATGACACGTAAATGACATGAAGACGCCGTGTTAGTTACAAACGCAGGCTTCCTCTTGGACGACCTCGAAGCTGCATGGCAACCTGCTCAGTATTGCTACGATGGGTATCATAGTGTGGTGAGAGGATGAAAGAGCTGGGAGGATCTCGCATCGAAGAGAGAGTATATGGCAAAGCGTTGGGGCGATCATCTTGCTGGTGGTGTGCAAGTTGGGTAAAGGGGGGAAGACGCTGAGTAGTGCCGGTTGGGTATACTTATATCATGTATCATTCGTCCGAGCAATTGGAACCCATCGCATCACCCTTGTGAATGGTCTCTCGGGCCTGGACCTGGAAAAGAAATCTGGGTCTGATTTCCCGGAAAAGCCCAATTGCTACAGGGATTTCCAGGAAGATGGACATGTGCCCAGGAAACTCCCAGGTAAATGGACGGCTCACCTCCGGGTACATGGACAGCCAACGTCGGCGTCACTCATACGCCACAGACCGCGCGGCGCAATCAAGACAAGTCATATGCCACCCCTGAGGAGCAGAAGACAAGCCGATAACGTCACTATAGTGATATGAGTACTAGTAGAGCCGAGACCCAGTCCGTTCACCAGTAATTACGAGGACACTGCCTTGCGGAGCGAACTGTCAAAGTTGACACCTATCCGGATTAAAATGAATCACAACTTCTCAACCAATCGGAATGAGCGGGGATTGGATTCAGGACCTTGGGCCGCTGCTTTTGATTTTATATACTAGAGTACTGCCTCACTTGCGTCAGTCCCTTGTACACCTTGTTCACACCTAGCCGAGAGTGGTATTGGCCGAATGGAATTACCTCAGAAAGAATGTGCATGCTTGTTCATGAAAAAAGGGTTGCGAAGGGGAACAGTGAACTGCAAGCGATCTCTTGCAATGCTGAAGGGGTGGGTGCAGGGTGAGCGACTTCAAACTAATCTCGGAAGCAAAGCCTGAGATCTACCCATCAGGATATCATTGGAGGGCGGGGCTTCGTATGCGATCCTTGGGTCGACTACTTCTCTTGTGCTGTATGTGATCCTTGCATGCGATCAACCTGAAGTCTTGCCAGCTAGGGCATGAGATGTGTACATACGCCCGGGCGTTATACACTGCCTCCTGCAGGGCGCTCAAACGTAATTGCTTAAAGCGCTTTGCGAGCAACGTTGTCCATAGGCCCCACTGGCAATCCACTAAAGATGATAACAGGCAATCAAAATCCGAGGACATCGCCTCCCCGGAATTGACATCCAAGGCGCTTTGAGCGGTTGGGGCCGGCCGAGCTTGTGCGACCGAGTGATTGGCTCGGCGCCGA
>Ga0307510_10008689_pt1 | contig 12104 bp, 10 predicted proteins | sample 12_EM_MG_FD_207224 | JGI IMG/M metagenome (GOLD analysis project Ga0307510, IMG submission 207224) | Populus trichocarpa ectomycorrhiza microbial communities from riparian zone in the Pacific Northwest, United States - 12_EM | ecosystem: Host-associated > Plants > Roots > Unclassified | place...
TTGATCTTACTGTTTTTTCTCTCCCCCCCCCCCCCCTCCCAAACAATTTTCAAGAAGGATGAAGTGACAAGCCTTGTCCACATTAACAGTAAACAGAGAACAGCACTAAAGCTTTGGAATGGAATTAGCGAGAGGAAAGAATTCAGTTTATTCGAGAATTTCATCAGGAAGCATAGAAATGATATCGATACTTCTTTAGTATATTTCCAGTTTCGGCTGAATGACCCTGAATCTAGCTGGTCAGGGCCAGTATGCATTGTTTCATTAGGACGGTTTTTCATAAAATTCAGCAAACAATCAAATCAAGATCAAGCATTAGACAACAGTGCATTCGAATTTGCTGCTATTCATGTGGTTGAAGAAGGTTCTACTGTTGGTGTACACTTCCACAAACCACCAAATGTTACTCTACCATATCGGATTGAGAATCACTTGCATGATTTATCTCTCACTTTCTGTCAAAAGGTGGTAGTGTTACCTGATTTTGCTTATTCTTGATTCCAATTCCATTCCTATCAACTAGAAACATTTTGTACCAACTCTCTATTGATTATGGTTGGAAACGTTTTCAGGATTCATCAGAGAGAGAGATTCTTGGATCTGACTGTAGTGCTTATTATGTCTGGGATGATTTGACTCTTCCGCGTAAACTGGTTGTTCTAATCAATGGTAATTACTGCCCTGCTATATCTTAGGAACTGTTGTTCATGGCTGCATCATGTGTGGTAAGGGCCACATATTTATAGTTGTCCATATAGTGGCCTAGCCATTACCTATAATGGTCAGAGAAAAAAACAATTTAGCCAGCACCTAGTACTGGGTTGTTGCTGTCATTGTTGCTAGTATCCTTAAGGTACATGAATTTTATTTTCATGCAGATCTTCAACGTGAGATAAACTTGGATAAGGTACGGGCGTGGAAACCTTTTTTCAAATCAACAAAACTTCGAGGATTGGCATCTCATTCTTTTTTGCACAAAGAGTCCAGAGACCAGAAAAGCTACTTTGATAATTTAAACAGCATGGATATTATGAAGGTGGGGTATGAAGTATATGCTGAGGGTACCACACGAGTTTTAAGAATTTGCGAGTTTTTGGATAGTCACTAGAGAGATAGATTGTCTCAGTTACGTGCCAAGATCCAAGTGAGAGTGTTTCATTTTGCAATCCACTTTCTTGAGCATGAAAAAAAGGTCAGCTACCTTAACCTTCCATCAAAAGGATGCCTTTCCTTATATGTGATATTTCCCTCTTCTGACAAGTCCGAAACAAGTCTAAAAATTTTGCTTTACTTGTTTGATGACTCTGTTACACAATGAGGGAGAGAGTATGGGTTCTTTCATTGATCTCATGAATCCTAATTATTTCTTTTTTCTTTTATTATTAGACCTCATTGACTTTCTCATAAAGAAACTATTTAAAAGTTTTTTGGCAATATCTTAACAACAAATGACATGGTTTCTTCTTGATCTAGTGACTTCTTACAACGTGTTATTATTTTAAGGATGTTGATGAGGTTGTGGATCTCACTTATACGCCACTTATAGTTGCAAGGCTTGGAAATATCAGTGTGGACTCAGTGTTCACTGATCTGAAGAAATTTAACCGGATCAGTGTGCAGGTAATAGTTTTAACATAGGTTGCCCACAGATCTCAAAATCTCTGCCTACTAATTTCTGATTCTGGAAGGTTTTATAATCAGTTAAAAGTCAGGATCATAGAATTTCAATAATGTTGTGCCTGTACTTTCAAACAATGCAGTCATTAAATGTGGATCAGAAGTGGTTAGGTTCTCCTTTTGCGGCAATGCTTCGCAGACATCAATCAGACTACAGTGACTCAAATGCTTCTGTACTCGAATTTGTCCTTGTCCTACTTTCAACCAGCTCCAATGTTAGGCAAGTTGAATACTCATCCATGATTCTGCAGGTATAATAAGGCGCTACACATGGTGTTTTTTTCATATGTTGGCCAGAGCTTGTTGGTTACAATTCTTTTGTTTCTACATGTTTCTAATGAAGTTGAGTAGCCTAACTTCATGAATTTGTTGTCCATAGCCAATTGATTTGAATCTTGATGAGGAAACTTTAATGAGAATTGCCTCATTTTGGCGTACGTCTCTCAGTGACAGCAGTACTCCAAGTCGACAACAGTACTTTGATCATTTTGAGATCCATCCAGTGAAGGTTTTGTGCTTTTAACTCTCCAATTATAAAATACTTTTGCCGCAGGTACCTAACTGTGTTCCTTGGTTAATCTGACTGGTGTTTTGGTAAATCTTGTAGATTATTACTAATTTTCTTCCCGGGGACACGTATTCAAGTTATAATTCAGCACAGGAGACCCTAAGGTCCTTACTGCATAGTGTAGTAAAGGTGTGACTCTTTCTCTGTATGTAAGAAAACATTTTCATTTATCTCCATACATTTCGGCATGTAAAGCATAGGTGCTGCTATAGTGTGACGTGTTTGTTTTCCCTTTTTCCTCATCTGCAGGTTCCTCCCATAAAAAATATGGTTGTTGAACTCAATGGGGTACTGGTTACTCATGCTTTAATAACCATGCATGAATTGTTTATCAGATGTGCACAGCATTATTCATGGTAAGCCTACTCGTATTCTTTTGTTTTTATACAGTATGTGTTAAAGTTTTCACAATAATCCAGGTATGCAATGAGGGCTATCTATATTGCAAAAGGAAGCCCTTTGCTTCCGCCAGCTTTTGCATCCATATTTGATGATTTGGCTTCGTCTTCTCTCGACGTCTATTTTGATCCTTCACGTGGGTTGATTAAGATTCCAGGTTTCAATTTAGGTAATTGATTGGCATTACTTTTTCATCTTTCAGAGGTTTTGATGTACTTTCTAGGTAAATTACAGTTTGCTCCCATCATCCACGTTTGCAATATCCAATCATTTCTGTTCCTGTTAGAAGGGCAGTTGCATGTGAAAAGCCCTGCACAAACCATATGCCATTTGACGATATTTGTGAAATACACTTGTTCCCCTATTAGACTTTGTCTTCCTGTGATCAATGTTTTCTTACCATGTTGTGAGTTTACTGCTAGCCTCTACAAACTACAGTGTATAAACTGGCCCAACCCAGTGAACGATCTGCCCTTTTCCTGGTTTCCTGCTTGTGCATTTTTATTTGCATAATGCAAAAGTAGCTCAAAATAAATAGTTTTTTTCAAGAATTAACAAATTATATTGGTATCAATGATATTATCATCATTATTGTCTTTATTTGTCAAGTTGTCTGATCTTGATAAATTATTTGGTAGATCTATTTTGTTCTCTTTTTCCATTTGCATCAGTGTGAGTCCATTCATGAGTTCAAATTATGGTGGTTTTCATTGGTTCTAAATTCTTATACTCAATTGGTCCTCTGCTTCTGGAGGACAGGTGCATTCAAATTCCTCAGTAAATGTATCAATGCTAGAGGGTTCTCGGGGACAAAACGCTACTTTGGTGACCTGGAAAAAACTGTATGTTTGTTGCTTTTTTCAGTTACAGATTAAGTTTCCATATGAAAAAAGCTGTTAATTGCATGATGGTTCTGCAGTTGAGAACAGTGGGATCCAATATGGTGTTTGCTGCTGCCACTGAAATATCAGACTCTGTTCTGAAGGGAGCAGAAACAAATGGTTTTGATGGAATGGTATCAAATGCCTTCTCTCTGCTAATACTTTTCCTACATTCTGCTACTTCTCCATGTTAATTCTACAATTAACCATTAACAAGATTGGAAAGTGTAAATAACCACTTGGAATTATGAATGTTGGCATGTTCTCTTTCCTTGGTATTGTCAAGGCGAGTGGTTTCCACCAAGGGATTCTGAAATTGGCTATGGAACCATCACTACTGGGGACTGCTTTAAAAGGCGGCGGCCCAGATAGAAAGGTGAAGCTTGATCGAAATCCAGGCATTGATGAGGTAATTAGCTTTGATGTGTTATGCAGAAATGGTTATACAAACTTTGTTCTGTAGATAAATTGAGTTGGTAAAGCAGTCCACTCCTATTCAAATCTAATCAATGTGCACAGTAGGTCAGATATGTGGTAAGGTCTCCATCTTGTACTGAGTTGATGAAGAATCAGTTGTAAATATGCACGATTAAGAAGTTGGGCGTCAAGATTCTGTCTTTTACTTGCATTTTATGGCTGCAAGCAGAATACAGAGGCTAACATTTTGATAATTTTATATCTGTCATTGGTCAATCGTTATTCTTTTGGAATTTTGCAGCTGTATGTCGAAGGATACTTGCAAGCAATGTTGGATACAACGTACAGACAAGAGTATCTTAGAGTCAGAGTGATTGATGATCAGGTAATTACTGAAGGGAGATATTAGGTTCATTGATTCTTAAGATAATTGGAGGGAAATTTTTTTAAAAAAAAAATGACTTATGCATCAAATTTTTTGCGAGCTAATAATATAGACTAAAATGTGAAATGCTATGTTCAACCTTGAGAATCCAGAGTCTCCAGACTCGCCTATCTGCTGACCAGATTGTTGAAATTTATTGTACATGCTATGGATCTGCAACTTGTAACTTTTACTTGATGATGTTAGGAACCTTAATGCTATCCTATTCTGATGGGGGTTTTTTTGTGTATGTTTTGCTCATTAAGTTTTGGTTGTATTATTTATGCATTCAGGTTTTCCTTAAAAACCTACCCCCGAATAGTGCCCTCATAGATGAGATCATGGATCGTGTGAAGGGATTCCTGATAAGCAAAGGATTGCTGAAAGGTGATCCTTCAACATCTTATCGCCCCTTGCGTCATCTTCAAGGAGAGAGTGTAAGTATCCCTGAATTTTGTATCCGTTCTTTTCCTTTTTATTAGCATTTTGCGGGTCAATATATATTTGGATGTCACACCTTCGAGTGAAATCTTCTCATATTGAAATACCATGGATTATCTACTGGCTATAATCTCGTATTATTAATTAACGAATTCTCTCAACCATTACCTTAATGTTTGCTTTAAGCTGAATCCTTTGATGTGTAATAAATGTCTATTTTGGCACCAACTTCACCATAGAAATCATATGCAAAACTTATTACAAGCTGATTTAAATGGTTGCATTTGTCTTTCTTTCTTCCTTTCAATGTTATGCAATGATTTGTTAATTTTAATATCATGCATGGTTGCTTAGCCTTTCAAGTCCATGACCATGAATGTCAATATCAGTGCACCCATAGTCGAGCTATGCATATGGACCATGCAGTCCTATTTGCTTATCACGCCTTGAAGAATACAGCACGCACTATTTCATCTTCAGAAAAAGTTTAATATTGAGAATCTATCACAGGAATGGAAAATTGGACCAACAGTGTGGACATTGTGTGAACATCTTGTTGTGAGCTTTGCAATCCGCATGCTGAGAAAGCAAACTGGAAAATTCGTGGCCAAGATTAATTTGAAAAAAGAACCAGAAAGCGATGATGGCAAAGCAATTGTCCCTGCAGACTCCCGTGAACAGGAGAAGAAGGGGAAGTTTATATGGAAACGGGGCATTCGTAGCTTTGTGTTTTCAGGCATTCTTGCATATATTGATGGAAGGCTATGTCGTTCTATTCCTAACCCTTTAGCACGACGAATTGTCAGTGGCTTTTTGTTCAGCTTTTTGGACAAAAACGATAGTGGATAGTAGAAGGATTTGACGGATGCACTTCTCATTCAGTTTCATATAATGTTCCTCTCTCTCTCTCTCTCTCTCTCTCTCTATCTCTCTCTCTCTCTATATATATATATATATATATGTATATCTGTTAGTATACTATTCAACAAAGGCTAAAAAACCCAAGAAAAACATAGAGAAGGGATATTGATTAAAAAAATAATTTAAAAAACAATCCATTAAAAAAATAAAAATTTTGAAAAAAAAAGCAATGAAGCCTATTAGTCCTAGTAAGATAGGTTGAGTGCATGGCCAAATCAAGTAAAGGCTCGTGTGCGGGCCTATAAGGCTAGGCTAACTCGCGTGGCCTTTAATTTTTATTTCAGTTTAATGATTGTTCGTTTCAATTGCTTGGAACTAAAATAAACGACGCGTCGTCTAGAAAAAACAGGGTTTTTTAATTCAAAAATCTAATTTCAGCCTATTTTTTTATCCAAAATACCTCGAAAATACTCTAGGAACCTCGTTAAGTCAATCCATGGCCTCCAAAATCATAACAAAATGACCCAAAACGTGAAATCATGCCGAAACTAAAAATCCCCCTAAGCGCAAATCTGCTTTTTTAGGTGTTGTTAAGGTAAAAAAAATTAATATTAACTCCTCTTCTCATATGGAACTTTTTGACATAAAAATTGATTATTTTGGTAGCCAAAATCTTCCCCAACAACTCTTTCTAAGTTGTAATCCAATGACTCTCTCTTCCCTCCACCCAAATAATAATTAAAAATAAATAAAATTTGGTATCAAAATGTATTTTTTAAAGATTATATGGATCGGTTACCGAATAATTTAAAAAGATGGGAGACTAAAATAAGCTTTCCAAATAAATTGCAAACATGTCATCTATTTTACTTATTTTTATCATTTTAGTTCTTTGTATTTCAATTCAACTCTCATCTCAAAAAAATATGCAAATTGGCTCTTATTTTGGCTAAAAAAACTCAATTATGCAAAAAAACAAATAATCAAAAACCAAATTAAAAATTTTAAGAAATTTTATTATTACAATATATAATGAATTATGAAATGAAAAACAGTAAAATATAATTACAGTATTTTCTCTACTTGCTTTAGTTTTTGTTAATCAATACTTATGTTGTTGATACAAAATCCGGCGAGCAGTTGGCTGATAGGATGTTAGGTAATGATAATGTCATTATTGTGATGGAGACGGAGTACTGTCAGCTTGATTTCTGCTTCGGAACTTGTGGAGGTCTCATGGTTACTCTATCAGTACTATCCTTGCTGCAAATTGCAAAATAACCTAAGTCCTAAAATATTGATGGGGCACAAAATTCATTGGCTCAAAGTTTTTTTTTTTTTTTTTTTCAGAAAGGGCAAGAAATAGTTAGGCTACTTGGATTGTTGACTCGTGCTTCTTCCACGTTAGATTAAATTTTTATTTAATGTAGGAAAATATTCAGGAATTTCTAAAATGTTTTTCAAAAAGAATTTTTTATTATAAATTTACAATTCAATGTATATCGGACATCTTTTTTAAATATTAAAATGATGATATTTTATATTTTTTTTAATAATGATATGATAACATATTAGATTGAATTGTGCTAATTTGAATAACCTTTTAAATTCATGATTTGGGTCATGAGACCACTATTATCTCATATATAAAAAAAAAAAATCATGAATCTCAAATCTCAATAAAAAAAATAATATCAAAGGACGAAACTGAAAAAAAAAATCACTTAAAAAAAAGACAAAAAAAGTCACGAGTTAGCATGGGTTAACCTTTTAAATCTGCTATTTGGATCATGTGAACAAGATAATTCCCTAGAAAGAAAGAAAAAACTATGAAGCTTAACTTCAGACTGACCTAATATCGAATGATGAAATTGAAAAAACAAACAATTAAAAAACAACAAAAAAAGGATCAAAATCAACCCCGTTAGCCTGTAAAATCCATAACCCAGGTTAAGAGGCTAGGATAAGCCCGCAAAAAAAAAATAACAATCAAGTTTAATTCTCAACCAATTAAATGTTGAAGGATGATTTTGAAAAAAACATCAAATAACAAAAAGTACCCCAAAAAATAGACTCAAGTCAACTTGAGTTAACCTACCAAACAAGCGACCTGGGTCACAATACTAAGATAGCCTCATAAAAAACAAATAAAAAATTGTAAAGTTCAATTCTCAACCAACCCAATGTTGAAGCATGAAATAGAAAAAAAAATTAAAAAAATAAAAAGACAAAGGAATTCTGGTCAGCCCGAGTTAACATGTCAAACCTGCGACCTAGATCATTATATCAAGATAATCTTATAGAAAGCAAATAAAAAAAGTTATGAAACCTAATTTATAATCAATTCAATGTTAAAAAATAAAATTAAAAAAATATATATAAAAAATGATGAATAATTTGACATCTAAAAACAAATGAAAATTCACTTTGCACAAAAATCAAGGAGTTAAGAGAGAAAATAAAGAGATAAGAAGATTGGGCCACGTCACCAAGTGCACGTGTCGTCTTGAAAGGAAAATTATATCTAGACGAGTTAAACAATACCAAAAAAGGACATCTCTTGATGTCGATGGCCGCCCAGGTGCAGCGACTCTACTCACGTGTTGGCGCGTGATACAGACATTTAATTAATTACAACATTGAATAGGAGTTGTAGTTAACTGGAAAACGCATATAGCATCCAGACTAACGAAAGAAAATGAATAAGAATTCCAAAAACAATATAGGCACGGATAATAGGATCATAACATAACAGAAGGAAGGCACGCAAGTAATAGTAATACAAAGGATAGAGGCTATGAAATCCATATGGAGAGGTGATGCGGAACATCTACACTCATATTTCTTTCAGTAAATAATTAGCATTTAATTTCATATAATAATATCAAAGCTAATAAACTTATGGGTGACGGCTGGTCTATATATATATATAAAGATGGCACAATTCTGAGTGCAAGACATGTCAGTGTTCATGGAAAATCATAGAATATTTGATTAATAAACATCTATTCAGACACTTTATTGAATGAAATACACAGATTGGACACCTACTTGAACAAAATTAAAAACCAAACACTCATTTGTGAAAATCAAATACGTTTAGGACTTGAAAGCCCTTTATCCCTGGCTTTGCGACTGCAGGCCTCATTGTCGTTGTGGCATCTTCGTCTTTGATGTTAAGATTCTCATGGGACGAGAAACACATCTTCCATCCCTCGTTACGGGCAAGAGATGGGCGGAGGGACACCATTTAGGAAGCCCACATCGGATAGGCCATTCTCAATTGCTCTAACATACTTGTATTTTGCAACAGACACGGTTTTCTAGATATAAACCGATCCTTTTTTTATATATATAAAAAAAATCATCTATTTTAAAGATGTTTGATAGTACAATTCAACAGTGTTTCTTAAAAAATTTAAATTTTTTTGTTTTAAATATATACTAATTAAAAAAATATATTATTTTAAAAAACATCTTGCACTATCTCAATCACCTCACTTTTATCTTCTGAATTGAGCACAAGAAGCATCGTCCCTAAAGACACTGGCAAAGCAAACTGCAGCGTGAAAAAGAAGCCTGACCAGGACAATCAATACCAAGATACATCCCACAACACTAAAGATTTCAAGGGAAAAAAGGTTCACATCTATCAAGCATAACAGGTCTGGATTAAAGGCTAAGCATTCAAAACAAGAAAGAAATGAAATGATAAAATCCGAGGACATAATTTCATCTTTCAGAAAACAATTATAAGCTCTGCTCAGAAAAGGGATGACATTTCTAAGCATTCCAAAACTAAAATGTCGTAATATAGAACTCGCTTAGTAGAGGCGGACTGGTGTGCCCATGGTACTCTTTAGGTGCAGGGACTTGACCTGATTTGCAACAACAGACATTAAATAAGTACAAAAACAGTTAACAGTGCCAGAAAGTTTCAACAAAGTTTAAAGAGATCAGAACTCACATTTTGCCAATTTTTCTTCAACAAAGAAACAAGGAAGTTCACGGACATTTGAACATTCTGGAAAATCTGCTTATCCTCCATGTCGCAGTTACCAACAGCAACCCCCATGCAAAGGACTTTCTTCAATTGGAACTTCACTGTTGCCTTGATCTCATTAACTTTAGACTCCAATGACTCTTGGTGATTCACGAGGGTGGGAAACTTTCCTGCATTCACATATAAATTGGCAGAAAGTATGAGAAACTACCATATCGAAAAGCCAGGTCAACCATTCTACATGAAGACAGTTTGTAAAGAAATACACAGACATGGAGCTCTCATCATATACTTGCCTGCCTTGTTGAGACCAGGGCCTAAAAGACGAGGAATCTGCTTGATGACAGACTCTGATGCCAAAAAGGCATGGTACTGCTTGGAAAGCTTTTTGACCAATTTCTTATTCTTGTTTAGCTTCTTCAATGCTTCAACGTCCATCCATTGCAAGCCTATAGATGTTGCCTGCCAAAAAGTTAATACTATTAAAAATACCATAATAAGTGAAAAAATTCAGGCTAATAAATCTCAGACAACCACACAGCTACAATCATCTGACAACCTCATCCCAAAAGGACAACAGCAATCCACTCTCTCTATAACTTGCAGCAATGCTATTTTCATAATATAGCAACTGCTTCCAAACCATTGCCAAAAAATATTTGAAAACCGGCAAGATAAATATGCTACTTAAGTACATTTTATAGACACCAAACAGCAACATCACAAATTATTCAGAAACTTCTTTTAATCTATGTATATTGATGAATGGAATGAATAATTACCTCCTCCACATGTTGAGCATCTCCAAGCATGCAGACCTTCATTTTGGGACGGGGAATGTGAGGCAACTTAACAGAGCCACTGAACCTCTTGTCCTTCTGGGGGTCATAATTTTTCAATCCAATCTGTAGCTCAATGGTCTGAACAAACTTGCGAGGCTTCTCATTCACACCAGTTTTGATAGTAGTAACCGCTTCACGAATTGTATCCCCTGAAAGCTTACTGCAGTAGACAAAGCATAAAACATTCATATCATAATGTGTTTCACCAGTCACTCCTTAGCTCAACCTAGGATGTTTCAGAGTGCTTTAGGCTAATGGGTTTACTTCTTTACCTTAAAAATCACAAAATTCCTGACACTTGCTTAAGAATCATCTTAAGGTAAAAAAGAACACAACGAGTTCAAAAGCAACTTCACTAATTTAAATTCTCTTAATATCTGACATCACAAACTTGACTTTTATAGCTCCTAACTTGTTTAAACTAATTTAGACTTCTTCAGTAGCTTTGATGAATTTTAATTTTGTCTAGTTTAGACTTCATATCCAAGAAATCAGACAAGTAAAAGCAGTCAGGACCAAGCTAAATCAGAACACAATAAAAAATTTAATTTATTGTATAAATCCAAAGCAATTATCAAAAACAAACCAGACAAATTTCCCATTTTTTAACATGTAGATGAACAAACAAACCTTTCAAATTATACTAAAATGATTCAAAAGCCAAGAACCCATAACCAAACATCACATTTCCTGGCAAACCATGAAAACAAAACAATGATAATGAACTAGCTGCCGCAACATGAAAAAATCAAGAGCCCTTGAGGGGAAAAAAATTAAAAAGGAAAGAACTAGAGATCTTGAGCCATACCTCATGTTGGAAACCTCTTAAAGGAACTCTCTTCAGAGTTTTTCCCTGCAAATACAACAGCAAATACATTAAACCTCCATTGGTAGAAGTCAAATCTAAGATGTTGAAGCGAAAGAAAACCCACCAGAGAACAAAGATGAAGGAACGTGGCGATGAGAAGAAAGCGGCTATGGAGTGTGGATTTATATTTGTTGAGAGAGCATTGGAAGTAATAAAACCCTAGCTAGCTAGCTAAGTTATATGGGCTGGGTCTGACTGTTTAGAAAAGACATAGACTCGGCCCATACATTTAGCCCATTTGAGAGTAAGCAAAAATACTTCATTTATCTGCAAGTTGAAGGGCACCTAAAAATAGTATCACAAATAGTGGGCAGCAATAAAGGAAGAACCACCAGCAAATCAAACCAATAAATAGAGGTAATTATTAATAATAACACAAAGAAAATAGGTGATCGACAAGAAGCTCACTAAATTGTAAGGTAATTTAACACCAATCATGTCAACGTTGTGTCGTGGAATTGAAAAAAAAAAATAATAGCTTTATTTTTAAAATAGCAGGACATCGATAATAAAGAGTATATGTTATTGAAAAGAAGAGAATTGGGTTTGGAAAAAAAGAATAAAAAAAGCATTGATAATATACTTACTTGGTTTATTGAGAATAGACTAACGCCTTGTTTGTTTGCTAGAAAGTAGTTTGTTTTTGGAAAGTGAATTCTGAGAAAGTGAATTATTTTCTGATGTTGGGTAGTGTAATGAAAAAAAAGTTGGAAAATATTTTTC
>Ga0307510_10008690_pt1 | contig 12103 bp, 5 predicted proteins | sample 12_EM_MG_FD_207224 | JGI IMG/M metagenome (GOLD analysis project Ga0307510, IMG submission 207224) | Populus trichocarpa ectomycorrhiza microbial communities from riparian zone in the Pacific Northwest, United States - 12_EM | ecosystem: Host-associated > Plants > Roots > Unclassified | place...
GGTGAAGCCACTCAGAATTTTTTATTACTCGCGTAGATTTGCAAAAAGACCGTAAAGAAATCTATGTATAGTTTAGTAATTTAAAACACAAAAACAAAACTCTTAATATTATTGGCATTGGCGAAAGGAAACCTGAGTGTTTTCTATCTGGTCTGAAAATAGTTGTTGGTCAAAGTGATTTTCACTCAGAAATGCATTAAAATAATATTTTTTTATTTTTTTAAAAATTATTTTTGATATCAGCGCATCAAAATGATCTGAAAATACTAAAAAATTATTAATTTAAAGCAAGAAAAATAAAAAAATTTTAAATTTTTTCAAAAACGTTTTTAAAATACAAAAACAAACAGGACCGTAGTCAATATCGTTGTTGAATCCCATGCGAGGAATTTTTGCTGGAGCGTGCAAAAGTTACCGTATAACATTGTTTAATTTCATAATAATCTATCGTTGCCTATAGATTATGTCCATAATTTGATGGAAGTTTAATTTTAACATAAGATTATGTCCATAGCTTGTTACACTAATTGTTAACATCACTTTACAAGATAATTTAATTAATATTTATCATATTAAAAATCAGAATGACACGTCTTTGAAAGATTATGATAAACATCCCAAGGTTTGTTTGTAATTGCAATTTCCCTTTCACATGTAAAGAACTACAATTTACATACCGAGTCAAAGTCAATTTTTTATATTTAGATAAAAAAGATGAAAATAACCCAAATCTCCCTTTCTTCTCCTGCCAACATAAATCAAATTTGGCTCAATTCCCAAATCAAAACGCATTGACAAATACAAAAAGCCATAAAAGATCAACAATTTTCTATATATAAAGAAGAGTCGAAGAGCTAATGTGCATTGTGGGTGAAAGGTAACAGTTGGTTGGCTTCATAGGTTGATGATGGTGGTGTCCGTTGGTGGACAAGAAGGGGTGATGATGTTAGAGATCTAAATATATATGCCATAGTTTATCTTAGCTCACTCCCCCTTAAATTATTCTAGATTACTTTTCTTGCGCCGGTGGTTGTGGTGGTGGGAGAGAAAGACAATGGTGATTGTAGCGTTTTTTTTTTAAAAAATTTTTTTTGGATAAAGACATTTTGAATATTAAATCAATTATAATGTAAACTTATACTATTTTAGTACTCTTCTTTTTTTTTTTACTAAGTTTGCACGTTATTGATTCTGTATGTAAAGTTTTATTAACTATTTTAATTTATAAAGTATGATTTTTTAATTAAATAGAGAAGGGAAAATGCAATCACAAACAAACAATCCCTAGGATGATTATTATAATTTTTCCTATCTTTAAACATTACAAATGTCTTCATGAGATATATTAGTGGAATATCAAGAATACATCTCAAAAAACATATATTGTTTAATTGTATAAATCAACACCTTGTTTTTTGTTTTCATATATATATATATATATATATATATATATATATAAAGAATATTCAAAGGCTTGGGTTTATGCAGATGCTCTCCTTATTTAGTTTTTCTTATGGTTTTAATTTAATTTTTCTGATATTGTTCAAACTAGAGATCGTATATTATATATGTAAAATATCCCCATCATACATACACGTGTGTGTTTTTGTATGGAGGAAACAAGATATCAAGATAGACACAACCTTACATTCGTTTCAACTACTTTTTCATATAATTCCTTAGATAGGGATGATTAGTTGGCGAGAGATTTTGTTGTTGTGACTGGGTCGACCTGCTGGACCGGTCCAAGTTTAATAATTATGATTGTGAATGATTATAAAGATCAAATTTTAGTGATAACAAAATAGTTATTGTATATCTTTCGTATTTCATGAAAACCAGATTTTTCATATCTCTTTTTGTGTGTTTATACAAACACACACATTCTTTGAATGAATGTATAAAGAAAAAAATAATATTTTTTTCCCCAAACCACTTCTTTTGATTTTTTATGTTTTCCAAACAGAGATTCTAAGATTCAATGGGATATTTGCTACGCACACCCAAATTATTGACCAAAAAATAAACTTAGTTAATAAAAAACCTCGGTGGTTATGAATAAGTTAGAAAAACATAGGTAACATAGAGAAAATTCTACTACTATCATCTCAGAAGTCTTGATGACTAAAATTAACTCTAAACCTGAAGTCTACTAGTGTAAACCTCCTAACTAAAAAATAACACACACACACACACCCATACACACACCAGATAAACAAAATATGTAAACACAAAAAGAACAAAAAATAAACAAATATGGAAACAAGTACTTTGGCTTGTTACACCTAAATATAATCTTTAGATCTGGTCACAAGTTTCCAGTCGATATACTTGATTTTAAAACGGAATATAAAACATATAAATTTCTGATGTGATTGAAAAGACAAGTCTAATAACTTAGAATCCGCTCTAACAATCAAACTAAACAATCATAGTAAATAAACATAGAAAAACATTCATACTAATCGTATAAACTGAAAATAAAAGATAGAATAGATCTCATAATTTTTAAAATCTGAAGGTTTTTGTATCATTTCAACCAAGAAAAATAACTTAGCCTTGCATGTCTATCGAAAAACTAGGTAAGAGAAAAGAAGAAAACATAATTTCGGGTATAAGAGAAAAGGGTGAGAGTTTTCTTCTTCTTTTTGGCCGCCTCATTCTCTTTCTTTTTATTTCATAGGAAAATTAAATCCCCACACCCCTCCAATCTATTTGTATCCTCCAAACAATAAAAATAATTCATTTCAAAGTAGACAATCTACACTTAAGTAGTATAATAACTATTTTCCTAAAAAGAGAAAAAAATAATCTTGCATAAAATCTTCAGGCTTTAAATTTGGACTTAGAGAAGTTAATTTGCCCAAATAAATACCTTTTCCATATGAAGAAACAATTGTCATGTTGGTTTGGATGCTTTGGAAGTAAGTTGGACTTGTTTCTTCACAAAACCTATATAGTGGTAGAATTTATAGGTTTTTTTAGAGAAATCATATCTCTTTCATATGAGCTCTTTTTTTGCTTCAATTTGGTAGGTTGATAGGTCTTTGAGTCAGGAATCCAAAAAAGTTAAGTTTGCATTAAAATGACTTCTCTAACTCAATATATTCAAGTCAGAATGACCGAAGGTCAAAACTGGCAGAATTTAAGACTTGTCTTTAAAGGCTGCAATTTTCATGCCATTTTTTTGTTCTTTGCATATATGTATAGAAATTTATGGATTTTATCTTTCTAATTCCACTGGAATCACTTTATTTTGACCTCTACAGCTCAAGTTCTGCATAAAACATCGATCAGAGGTCAAATTTGTCAATATTCAACATGAGTTGGAATATGGTTTGAATTTTATGTCTAATTTACTTCTTTTAAAATCTTACATCCAAAAATACCTTCAAAACATAAAACAAAGATTATCAAGGGATTTTATATATAAAACATGATAAAAATACTAGGTAAATGTGGGTAAAACAATTAAATATTCCAGGTTAATCAAGTTGAAGACAATATTTTTAGTTTTGGTTAAAGATGATTTATGGATTGGGATCTCAGGTTAACCAAGATAAAGACAAAGATCAAGGCTAAGGTTAAAAGGGTTCTCTAAATTAATATTTCAGGTTAACCGAGCCGAAGGCAACATTTTGATTCTGATTAAAGGGAATCATCAAATTGAGATTTCAGGTTAATTGAGCTGTAAACTATTTGATCATACTTTTAGTTGAAGGGGATTAGTGCGAAGACGGAGTTTCAGGTTAATTAAATTAAAAGCTTTGAGATGATTAGTTTTAGAAGAACATTATATTTGTCTTTACAAATTTAATACGCAAAGCACATAACAAGTATTTCCTTCATAAGTATTTTAAAGAGAAGACATATATTGTTACCCATTTTTTAGGGCCCCACATTAACAAAAATATCAATAAATGAAAAGAGAAAATACAAAAAAATAAAAAAATATTGGAAAAAAATATATATCAGTGGAGAAGAACATACCAGAATGCTCAGGAAATTGCTAAAGACTGGTTGAAGAGGATCAAAATATACAAGATTGGAAAATTTGACAGCATGTTTTCACCTAATGAAGACCTTATTGGTAAAAAAAATTTAATTTTGAGGAGGAAAATTCAAAATTAAATGTTTAAGGATTCAATTGAAATTTTTCAAGGTTTAGTTGAATTTATTGATGGATTAATTGCAAGGAAAATTATTTCTTGAAGTCAAGTTAGGCTTCAATTAGAAGAAATTAAAGTCTAGGGGTTGAATTGCAAATTTTAAGAGTTAATTCGGTCAAATCAGGGGCTTAATTGCACAAATATTAAAGTTTGATGGGCAATTAGGGACTTAAATGAAGAAATTCAATACTAAGGACCAATTTGTAAGAAGAGCGAAAATTCAGGGTTTGAAATCGTTGAAATTAGGGGCTAAATTAAGAAAAATTAGGGTCCAATTGAACAAAATAAAAAACCAAGGACCAAGTTGTGAAAGGCACTCACATTAGAGGCTGGCAATTAAGTTTGGTAAGGGTGAAATTGTATGAAATTAAGAGTTTATGAGAAAATTAAAAGTGAAAATAAAAGAAATTGAAAGAATAAGGATTAATTTGAAGTTTTTCAGATCCTAAATTAAAACCCTAATTTGTAGGTTTTAGCCTAAACGATGTCGTTCGACTACTGTGCATCTTCTTCGATAATTTTGGTTGATCAAATAGGTATTTTTAAGTGAATGAATATGACATTTTTGACCACTTATGAGGTTGGAACCACCACTATTCAATTGAGAAACACCCCCTTTATAACCTCATTTCCATGAAATCAAACATTTACATCTCATTTTCTCCATTGATCTCAACAACATATTGTCCACAATCAGTCATTACTGCATTTTCAGATTTGTATTGATCAGGTTGGCATTTTCACACAAATGATTGTGGAGCTATAAATCTCCAAATTCAGCAAGAGTGGATCCAACATAAAAGTATGCACCCTCTTTACAAAATTTAGGTGGTATCGGGCAACGTTGATGTTAGAGTTGCTCCGGCAAAGCCACGAAAGTGACCAACCCATTCAGCCTTAATTGAGACACCTATTTGCATAAAAACACCCAACTCTTTCATGTGTTTACACTTAAAACACTCACAAATGGTTCTTATCAAGGGTTTAAAACCATTCTCTCAAGATCAAAAGGCCAGAAACACTTTACCTTGGTCTCTAAGTTTGTTACAAAACCACCTAAATTCAAAACTATTGATCTTGTGGTAAAACCAACCTAGTTTTGGTTTTTTAGAACCCTAATAAACTCATCTAGAAGTACTGAATCATCCTATAAAAGGATAGGTAATCAAAAGAGAAATGAGGAAGAAAGGGGGGAAGAAGAGATAAGAAATAAATATTGGTTAAAGGGATCCAAATTTAAGCTCACGAATTGAGGAAAGGATCCAATTTGTTCTCATTGGGTTTAGAGATAAGAGGAGCAGCAACAAAAATTGATTTCCATTTAAAGATTTCAAGCTTGGAAGGTATATCTTTCCAAACTTTGAAGGTGAAGCCCATAAAGCCTGCTAGATTGTTTTAATTTTTAAATGCAATGTTTTGAGTTGTATTGTATGCGCCAGCGTGTTGGTAGCATCTGTGCCATTCAGGCGGCGCGTCTGATACTACCAGGTGGCCAAATCTAGCCTTTTGTCATCTTCTTGGATGCTCCACTGTCTGCCTTTTCATTTGGAGTGGAGCGAGGTAGCTGACAGTGGTCGGATTGTCGTCAATGATAGTTTTTTTTCCCATTTCTTTTCTCTCTCTTTATAGCTAAAGAACACCATTATCCTCTTTGTTTTTTTTTTTTTTTGTCAATTTCAGACCTTATTCTTTTAATCTCTTATTTCGTTCTGATTTTTTTTATAAAAGTTTTTTTTTATTTTGCAATTAAATCCTTTAATTACACTTTCTCAGATGTTTTATTTCTAATTTCAATCTTCATTCTTTTAATTTTAAATTTTATTTTTATTCCTTTTATTGTTTCAGTCGTTATTCTTTTAATTTCTTATTTCATTCTTATTCTTTTTAAAGAAGTTTGTAGTTTTTCATTTTAATCCTTCAATTACAATTTATCATTTGTTTTGTTCCTAATTTCAGTCCTCATTCTTTTAATTTTTTATTCTTTTCTTATCCCTTTGATATAATGTTTTTTCAATGTAGTTCTTCAATTGCAATTTTTCAAATGTTTTGTTTTTCATTTCGGTTCTTTATTTTTTATTTTTTTATTTTTTCATCGGCCTTTTTGTTGAAGTTTTCTTTTCTTTCAATTTCATCCTTCAACTAAAATTTTTGTTTTATTTTTTTCAGTTTAGCCCTCACTCTTTTGATTTAATTTTTTTGTTAAAATTATTTTTCAATTCAATTTAAGCTTCCAAGTGAAAAGTTTTATTTGCCCTCTAATTAATTTTTTTTTCACCCTCATTTTTTTAAAATCCTTTTATGTAATTTTTTTTCAAGTTTTACCTTTTGACATTTGATTTGTTACGGATTCTAATTCATATGATCTTATCATTTTGCAATGGTTTTCTATGGGTTTATATAAAAAAACACATTGAAGAAGCATGTATACCTGGTTTTTTGAAAAACAAATTACAACCCGTGGCGAAGCACGGTTTAAATGGCTAGTAGTTTACTAATGAACCATGTAGGCTGTTGACGTGGTTTCTTAGTTCAACAAAGCAATGAGTAGTCATAGGTTCAACTAGATAGTTGGTTTGTGTTATGCTATGAGTCGGGTTTTTTTATAAATAAAAATAGATATTTAGGCGACATTAATGTTTTAAAAAGAGTACGAAAAATCTGAGATCCGGGCCATTGACCTAACTGGGTTCAACAAGCTCAGTTAATTTAATAATATAATTAGAAAAAAGCATTGACAGTAAATAAAGCGATAAAACAAATAGAATTATTAACAATAAAAAATGAGTTGCCAATATCATATTCGGGAGTGGAGAAAAGAAAATCTCATTGGAGACTCATTATTGCTCCACCATGAACACCACCCCACCACCAAAAAAAGCTCACCAAAATGGAACACCACTACAAAATGTTGCGCAACAACACCGAAAGAGCTCGTATATGCTGTTAGAGCAACGATCTAAAAAAGCAAACCAAACAAAATATCATGAAGTGAACATCTCATATTTATATTTAATCAATTAATTTAATTTGATTAAAAAACATAATTATTTTAAAAAACTAAATTTAACAAAGAACAACACATAAAAAGACCTAAGATAACCTAGGCTATTTTTAAAATTAGTATAAAACCCTATAGAAAGTAAATTTTTTTAAAAAAGAGTAATTGGGCTCAATATTCAATTAAATAAATGTTCAATGATGAAAATGAAAAAAAAAACATGATCTAAAAAACACAAAAAAAAAATTAAACTCAGATGAATCTCCTAAACTTAGATTAATCTTCAAAACTCACAACCCATGAAATTCTAGACCTGAACTTAATAAAAAAGCTCAATTCCTAAGCAATTTAATGTTAAATATGAAATAAAATATTAATTTTAAAAAATTTCCCAAGTAAAAAACTAGCAATCAAAAGAATGAATATCAAATTTGATAGAAAATAAAAACTAAAAAGAAATAAGGATCAAATTTGATAAGAAAAAAAAATTAAAGAAGAATGAGATTGTAAAAATAATTCAATTTTAAAAATTATCTTAAATAAAATAAATAGTAATAAGAAAAATATGAACCATATATGACAGATGAACAAATTGAAAGAAGATGAAATTGAAAAAAAAATCAAATTTTATAAATTATTTCAAATAAAATGAATAATAATCAAAAGAAGAGAGACTAAATTTAAAGAAAAAATAAATTGAAGGGCTACTTTGAAAATTTAGAGGATTAGGTATGAAAATCAAGAAGGAGAGAGAAAATGTAAAAAACAAAGGTCACAAAGCCAAACTAGATATCAATAATCCACACGCGCTGTCTAGGGATAAAGGGGATGCCGAGATGATTTAAGTCGCCCCGTAAGCCACCATTTGACAGTCAGACACCCCCTCACGCATTACTTAAATAACGGGAACGCAATCTACACGTTGGCTCGTGTAGTGCATGCGTTAAACAATTTTGCTTTTAAAATAATATTTTATATTTACTAAAATACCAAATTGTCACCTAATCATTTTGATTTATATATATATATATATATATATATATATATACACACACACACACACAAAGCCAAAAATATGATAAAGCCCTTTAATGTTAGTTATAGCTTTTTTGCCTTTAAGGATAATTTATCTTTTTACTATTTTTTTTTATAAAAGTAGAAATTTGAAAAAATCCCTTAGATGCCAGTATAACAAGTTTTGCTTTTATAGATAATTTAGTCATTTTATTATGCTATAAAATATAAAAAGATTGAATTGTCCCTAATCAATCTGATAATGACTAATGAAACTTATGAAATGAATGTATTACCCTAATAGCATGAGCAATAATTTGTTTTGGGAAATGTAAAATCATTACTACATTATTTCAATTCATAGTGTTTTATATTTGTGTCCATAGTGAAACACTCTTTTAGGTTTTTTTTTAATTCTAGAATTTATTAGCATTTATTTAAAATTAAATTTGTTTATGTCTCCTGCAAAACTAATCATGTTAGCATTAGGTAATGAATACTAGGGAAGCATTTAGTATTGTGGTTAGGAGAGAGAAAAAGGAAAAAAAAAAGGAAAAAAGAAAGGATATTGACGTCAAACTAGAGATCAATAAGTCACAAGCATTGTCTACAGATCTGTTGTCAATGCGATTCGAACGCCACCCTGGAAGCCACTATTTGACTGTCAAACGTCTTCTCACGTGTCACCCGAATAATGGGGATGCAACCCACATATTGACTCATGTAGTTCACACGCTAGATATTTCGTTTTAAAAATAATATTTTATATTTACTAAAATACTAAATTGCCCTTTAATCATCTTGATTGTAACCAAAATACCAAGCTGAAAATAGAAAAAATCCCTTGGACGTCAGTTTAATAATTTTTGCTTTTAAGAGTAATTTAACCATTTACTGTGCTTTAAATAGTGAAAACTTGAACAAAGCCATGTCAGAAAAACAAATTTTGCTTTTATAGATAATTTAGTCATTTTATTGTGCTATGAAAATGTGAAAAAATCAAGTTGTCCCCTGTAAGATCCCACATCGACGGGTGAGGGAGTGGTAGCTGGCCTTATTAAGAATGATGGTTGCTAACTTGTCATACGCGTTTTGGAGCATCAGGCTCAGAAGTGGGCTCACGTCACCAGAAACAAAACCGTGAGGGTAGTAAGGCCCAAAGCGGACAATATATGACGGGCTGGGCTGTTACATTTGATTTCAGAGCCGACCTCACTGGCTGTCCGGTTGTGTTGATGGGGTCGTCGGGCTCCTTAAGGGGGGTGGATTGTAAGATCTCACATCGGCGGGTGAGGGAGTGGTAGCTGACCTTATTAAGAGTGCTGGTTGCTAACTTGTCATACACGTTTTGGGGCGTTAGGCTCAAAAGTGGGCTCGCGTCACCAGAAACAAAACCGTGAGGACGGTAAGGCCCAAAGGGGACAATATATGATGGGTTGGGCCAGACTGTTACATCCCCGATCAATCTGATAATGACTAATAGAACTTGTGAAATGATCGTATTACCCTTCATAGCCACGCCAATGATTTTTTTTAGAAGTGTAAAGTCATTATTATACTATTTCAATCCTTAGTGTTTTATGTCATAAAGAAAAGGAAAAACAAAAACAAAGGTCATTGACACCAAACTTGAGATCAATAAGCCATATGCGCTGCCTAGAGACGGAGAGGTCACTAAGACGATTCGCACACCATCCTGGAAGCCATTGTTTGACAGTCGAACGTCCCCTTGCATCGCCTAACTAGTGAGAACATAACCTATATGTTGGCTCATGCAATACACACGTCAGCCAATTTTGTTTTAAAAATAATATTAAATATTTACTAAAATATCAAATTACCTCTTAGTCATCTTGATTATAATCAAAATACCAAGCTAAAAATAGAAAAAAAAACCTTAGATGTTAGTTAAAGAATTTTCGCTATCAAGAGTAATTTAGCCCTTTCCTCTGCTTTAAAAAGTGAATTTGAAAAAGGCCTCTAAATGCTAGTAAAACAAATTTTATTTCTATAGGTAATTTAGTTATTTTATTGTGTTATGAAAATACAAAAAGACTGAATTGTCCCCGATCAATCAAATAATTACTAATGGAACTTTTGAAATGACCGCACTACTCTCCGATAGCCAAGCTAATAATGTTTTTTGGACGAAGTGTGAAATCATCACTAGACTATTCTAATCCATAGTATTTATGTCTACCTCCATAGTGAAATAATCTTTTATGTTTTATTGTTTATTCTAGAATTTATTATAATTTATTTCAAATTAAATTTGTCCATGACTCATGCAAAATATGATCATGTTAGCATCAGGTATTGGATGCCCGAGATCAATTTTGCAATGTGGTTTGTTGTGATTGAATTTGTGTTTTGTTTCAATTACAAATTTAAAAATATTTGGTTTATCAACATACAATATATAGTTTTGCATAGGTATTATTTAAAACTCTTTCTTGAAATCTTGATTACAAAAAAACATAATTTATAGTTTTTTTTTAAATATAATTTTTCTAATTATAACAAAAAAAATTATCACAATGTTAAACACGCTAATACTAACTACTGCTATTAATATATATGAGTTTGTTGAAGAAAAATCCTTTTTTTTACTATTGTATAGGTGACATCAACATATTTTCCTTACACATATTTGTAGATTTTGGATTAGTTTCTTACACCATGGTATTTAACGTGCATCCGAGCTCTTTGAATCCATCATAGAGAAAAAAATAATAAAAATTAGATCACATCCTCCTATCATTTTATGTTTCAATTAAAATTGATTTTTTTCAACGATTTTGAAAACACACTCAAAATAAATTATCTTTGTTATTGATTTTAAAATTCAAACCCAAAAATTTAATAAGAAGAAATTGAAAATAGTTTAAGGCCTGCTTAATGACTGTCCTTAGAGGTGGAAATGATTTTATGAGGAAATTGAATATATATAGTTTACAAATATTATCCTTAGAGTTGACCCTTTCATGTTGTCTACGACCCAGTCTTATGATGTGAATAGGCTTAATTTCTCGTAGATTTATACACAAATTCAATGAATCTGCGGTTAACAAGTTAGATTTATCAATGTTAAAATTTGGGAACGTGTAAAGATGAAGTTGTAAATGACTTTTGTGCCAAAGCTTATATGGGACAAAGATTAAGAAAAGATGGTGTGAAGCTCTTGAATTTTTGTTTTTATTATTATTAATGTTGATGTCCGGACTAGTTTGCGTGTACCTCGACTAATCCCACAGACCTTGAAGTTAACGACCATGTAAGCTTTCAGTAACCCTTAGATTTGTGAGACTCAAACTTGTGCTTTTTAATAAACAAATCTAAAATCTGACTAGTTAAACTATACCTCACAGGATTGAAGTTCTTAAATCTTAATTTGACTTTTGATGCTAAGACTTTAAGATATAAAAGTCAAATTATGTAAGAATCAGTGGAGAAAATTCTGAAGTAAAACATGACAGTTTTTCCACACTAACATTTACAGAAAATGTTCATCATACAAACAAAGCATACTGAAATTAAATAAAATACAACTAATGGCATGATAGGTGGTAAAGGGCGAGGCCCAGAAATGATAAAAGATTGACAGGCGCCCCTGGCGGATGCTCCATCTCGACCGTTTGGCAACTTGGAGAAATGCTATCATCCTTGCTTACCTGTGATGGAAGAATTTAAAATTGTGCGATTTTACATGAAAATATCAGTAATGGAGTTCTAACTTTTAAGTAGGAAGATAGCATTATTACCACCAGTTGATTGAAGTTCATTTCGGACAGAATGGAGTTGAGCAACGGCGTCGCTAATCTTCATGCGCTCTCTTGGAAATTCAACAGAACATGAGATTCCAATTCGTAATATTGAGTTCAAGCACTCGAGAGGTCTGCTGTTTCTCATGCTGCTAATTTCA
>Ga0307510_10008691_pt1 | contig 12100 bp, 13 predicted proteins | sample 12_EM_MG_FD_207224 | JGI IMG/M metagenome (GOLD analysis project Ga0307510, IMG submission 207224) | Populus trichocarpa ectomycorrhiza microbial communities from riparian zone in the Pacific Northwest, United States - 12_EM | ecosystem: Host-associated > Plants > Roots > Unclassified | place...
AAAAAAAAAAAAATTGCTCCATTTGCCCTTTATGTAAGAGTTAAACAAATATATATTGATTGAAATTGTTTTGAGGTTGTTACAGTTAGCTTCATCATCCGAATTTTAAAGATATCATAAAAGGTATATGAGACAAAGCTTGTAATGAATTTTCAGGTCAATTCAAGCTTATTAAGAAGCTCAACTTTATGGAAATTAGGCTGAGACAGTGGAATAAGGTTGGGTTTGGGAATCAAGAGACTGCTTTGGCATCGATTCAAAGCAATATTTAAGTTATAGAACAGAAATCAGAGTATGAGCAATTATCTACTGCAGAGCAGAACTCGCTTGATTCATTAATCAAGAAGCAGTGGCTATGTAACTTGAATATAGAAAGCATGTGGCGGCAAAAGTCTCGCTAAGTTTGGTGTCGCTTGGGTGATCACAACACGTGTTTCTTCCATCTAGTTGCTAACTTCAGGAGGGCTAAAAACCATATCTTGAAAGTGGTTCATAATGGTTCTGTTGTTGAAAGCTTACCAGTCATAAAAGATGCGGTAGTTAGTTACTTCTCCAACTTATTCAGAAGCACTGATAGATTCCGAATTGGTTTAGGGCCCATTAGTTTTAAAACACTCTCGGCTTCTTCTTCAACTAGTTTGGAGCGAGATATCACTTTGGAAGAATTAAAGCAAAGTGTTTGGGATTGTGATGGGAGCAAGAGTCCTGGTCCAGATGGTTTCAATTTCAAATTCTACAGGCTTGCTTGGAATTTCATTGTAGATGATTTGTTAGATCTGGTCAAGAATTTTTTCAAAACAGGTAGGCTTCCAAAAGGAGTCAATCATGCTTATGTCCATCTAATTCCAAAGACAACTTCCCCGGTTGGCTTCAAAGATTTCAGGCCTATTATTTTGATTCACGACATTTACAAGATAATGGCTAAGGTTCTTTCTAGCCGTTTGAAAATGGTTATGCATGACTTTATCAGTGGGAATCAAACAACTTTCTTGGCAGGGAGGCAAATAATTGATGGGTTTTTGGTTGCTAACGAAGCAGTTCATTCCTTGAAAAGATACAGGGTGCCGAGCCTTATCTTTAAGGTAGATTTTCACAAAGCTTTCGACGGTGTGCAGTGGGATTAATTAAAGCAGATTATAAGGCATATGGGTTTTGGTGAAAAATGGATTAATTTGATCAACACTTGCATCTCCACTGCAAAATTATCAGTGTTTATTAATGGATCTCCTTCTAAGGAATTCTTGATGGGTCGTGGGATTCGTCAAGGTGACCTTCTTTCTCTGTTTCTTTTCTAATTGCAGCAGAGGGATTATCTGTTTTGGTTCAAAGAGCAGCTATAAATGATCTTTTCAAAGGTATCCCTTTTGAAGACAGCTTTTGCCTCAGTCATCTGCAATATGCAGACGACACTTTGATCTTCATGCCTGCTAATCTTCACATGGTCAAAAAAGTTAAAAGGATTCTGTTGTGGTTCGCTATTTGTTCAGGTTTGCACATTAACTTCCATAAAAGCTCTTTAATTGACATAAATGTTAGGGAAGATACTTATGTTGGTATGGCATCTTCAGTCTTTTGCAGATTTGATTCCTTGCCTTGCTCTTATCTGGGCATGCCTTTGGGATCCAATCCTAAAAGGTTGTCTACATGGAAGCCTATTATTGAGAATTTCAGAAGAAAGTTGAGCATGTGGAGAGGTCGTATGCTTAGTTTGGTAGGACGTATTTGCCTAATCAAAAGTGTTATGAGTTCGTTGCTAGTCTATTATATGTCTTCTTTTCTTTTGCTGAAGGGTGTCTGTATTATACTAACCTCTATTCAACGAAGATTCTTGTGGTTTAGAGTGGTGAAGCAGAAGATTCTTGTGGGAGTAAAAATGGGTGTAGTGGCGTATTGAGGTGAAAGCTAGAAAAGAAGGAGGCCTTGGGTTGGGTTCTTTAATGTCTAAAAATATATCCATGCTTTTCAAATGAATATGGAGGTTAAGCTTGCCAGGCCATGCCTTATGGAAACGGGTAACAACCCATTTTTACTCGCCAACTTTCGAGAATGGAATCCCAAAATTGCATGGTCATATTTTCCCAATTTGGAAAGATGTTTTGTCAATCTTTGATCCAAACAATGTTATCAACTTAGTATTGCGTGAAAACATTAAATTCATGATTGGAGATGGATCCTCCATTCTCTTTTGGTCTGACGTGTGGATAGGATCAAATGCTTTGCGTGGCATTTTCTTTAGGCTTTACCAAATTTCTACTATTCAAAATGGTTTGGTTAATGAGATGGGTCAATGGGTGAATGATCATTGGCGATGAAATTTGGTTTGGTGTAAAAACCTCTTATCTTATGAAGAGTAACAATATCATCATTTGCTCTCAATGCTAGAGCCAATGATAATTTGGCAAGGAAAAGATGACAAACTCATATGGCCATGTAATTCTGATGGAAGCTTCTCAGTTAAGTCCTGTTGCACCCTAATTGATAATACCTCCTCTATGAATGATAGAGTTTTTGAAGCCAATGTTTGGATTAAAGGGGCCCCTCTGAAAGTTCAGGTGTTTCTCTGGTTGGCAATCCAGGACAAAGTTAGTACAAGAGCTTTTCTCTATCACCGGAATGTTTTGCCTGCCACACAAGCTTCATGTGTTTTGCAGCTCGGATTGGGAAACCTCAGAGCACCTTTTTTATACACTGTAACTTTTCTAGGAGTGTTTGGATGAAAGTTTTTGGATTGGTGGGGTATTCATTGTTGTTTAACGAGCACACTTGACTCGCTGCTTCTGTAGTGACCCAGAATGGTGCAAAGGAAAATTCCAAAGATTAGCTTGGAGACTAATTTCCAGTAGTACTACTTGGGGTATTTTGATGAGGGAACTATAAGCTTGTTTGATTGTTTCTCCACCATCCTTCATCGGGTTGCTCTTTGGTTGCATACTCTAGATTCAAACTTCACTTATATAGGAAATGACCTCTTAAGATCTTTTAATGACATCAAATTGTGGTGTAATAAGAAATCTTAGGTAGTCTCTTTGTTGTTTGCTGTAATAGATCAATTTTATTTTTCTTTTTTTTCTAAGTCTCTTTTTTTTTTCTTTTTTCTTTTGTTATATTCTTGTATTTCACTTTGGCTATTGGCTTTATGGCTTTTTCAATATACTCTCGATGATTATTCAAAAAAAAAAAAACAAATCAAGAATAAACTAGAGCTGTACTTAAAAATAAATTGGTTTGTTAAAAGATTGGTAGTTGATAATGACATTAAATACAAAAAAACAAGACAGTTGTTATGGATTTCCGTGTAGTTGGTGATAATGAAATGGAGCCTGTTTGTTTTTGCATTTTAAAAGTATTTTTTTAAAAAATGATTTTTCTTAAATTTTTTTCTTTGCCTCAAATTATTTATTTTTTTGTGTTTTCATATTGTTTTCATGTATTGATATAAAAAATAACTTTTGAAAAAAAAAAAAAATATTATTTCAATGTATTAATTTTCAAGTAAAAAACACTTTGAAAAGCACTCGCTAATACAAAACCAAACGGGCTTGAAATCCCATGGAAATTTATGTTATTGCAGTGATCCTAGAGACTAGGTTTTAAAAGCTTTACCTTATTTTTTTATCTCACTAATATAGTGACTTGTCAAAAGTTGCTTATAATTGCCAATGCATTTCCTAGTTTTGGGCATCTGTACCCAAAAATAACATAATTGGAGGCTGAGGTCAACTGAAATAATATCTTAATATCACTCCAAACAAGTATTGATCGCACCATATCTTTTCAACTTCCAAGTTGCCAGCACTGAAAATTTTAATGAACTTGTCTTTTTTGATGAATATCTTTTGTCGAAATAACCACGAGTCTCACACCTGAAACTGGACTACAGAAGTAAAAATCATCAGGTTTGAGTTGTATGGTGGAATATAACAAAAGTATCTATTTTCAAATTGAAGCTTTATTGCATTTGAGTGGAGTTGATTAGATGTCTGCTTCGAAATATTATGCTCCAATCTAAAATGTCTTAGTTTTGTGGTTCAAGTCTTAAACAGTTGGGACTATGCAGAAACGAGGAGCAGATGGCTTCATGTTGCTCTTCCAACTATACCTAGGAAAACTGAGGCGTATTAGGAAACTATTTTTATGGCCAAGACTAGAATTTACCGCATTCTAATTCTTCATATTTCTCCGGGCATCCCATTCTTGATAGATCATTGTGTGAAAAGACTAGGATAGAAAACAGCAACAGCAACAGCAACAGTTTCGTATCGCATTTGGATACAAAACTTTGGTGGGCGTTACTCTATGTATATAAATACACGTATGTTGTATGGCCTGTGTTCAAGCATTTCTGGTGTTTACATGTGCTTCTTAACCTTCAGAGTGCAATCAAAATTTGGAAAAGAGAATCAGCACGGAAAAGCACATGAGAAACCAGATTATGTATTAGGGGTATATATGACATAATGAGGAAACATTGCCAAGCATAATCAAATCAAGCTGCCAGTTTATGGAAGTCCTCCATGTGTCCCTACTTGTTTCCTCCGAGCTGTTTTCGGAGAGTACTCACTACATTCTTTCCCAATTGGAACGCCTTGGTGAGAACATCAGGGTTAATAGGTGGATTAGACCCAAAGATTGCATTTGCAATGGTGATGACGCCAGGATTTTGGCTGCTCAAAGCAGCAATAGCAACTGCATGAGTCTTTGCAACATGGAATTGAAAATGAACGAGGCCAGTTGGATACACGAAAACATCTCCTGGGCTCAAGACTTTCGTGATAAGATGATTATCTGGATTTGACGTGACAACACCAACATGGAGGGTGCCATCCAAAACTAGCAGAATCTCTGTTGCTCGACGGTGAATGTGGGGTGGGTTCAAGCCGCCATTTGGTGGCATAGTCGTCTATGCGAGCCAAAGATAAGCCCCAGGTATTTGACCAACATTTAAGAGTTACATTTGATCCAACTCGATTCCTAGTGTTTCTAGGAATGTTGAGCCCCGAAAAGAAATCATTTGCCGTGGCAAGCTTTGGGTCTTTGCGGGACATCCCATTCACAAACGCTGTAAAAAATGTTAAAAGCAATCTGTTAATTCAAAGAACACTGAAAAAACTGAAAATAAACATCGATGGTAAAAAAAAAAAAAGACAGGTAGTTTTTTCTTGATTTTTTTTCTAGTTGTATGGGTTAGCCCAAAGGACTGGAATTTTCTAGTTGTTTCAACAAGCCTAAATGATTAGAATTTTCAGCCCAAAACCCATTCCAGACCTAGTGTTACTTAACCTGGTTTGTCCAATTCTGATGAGCATATCCTTTATGCTTTTTTTTCAAATTTTTATGAGTCACCAACTCAACTTTTTCTTGCATAATTTTTCTATGCAGTGCAGGTAGCATCTTTTTTACCCCAATAACATACCATCACCAATATTTTTTTTTATCAATAGCAAGCATGCCATTATAATAATGTCATAACACATCAACTAAGAGCCATCAATGACCATCCATATCAATATCAACATCAATATTTCCTCCAATAATACAATTTTTTTTATGAAAAAATTCCATGATTTTGATGTATAAATACACTTAATCACCAAACAAAAAAGTTAGAGCACAGGCGTATAAGCCAAACAGCATTTTTTAGCCTAGCCAAAGCTAGCTAAATGATGTAGAAGTTAGCCAAAGGCTATGAAAGCCAGACCAAACTAGGCTAGGCCATTCAACTTCTAAACTAGATAAGCTATCCCTAACTTTGACTTTATTTTTCTCAACCAATATATTTTTCCCTTTAGATACATATACATACATATATTTCTTGACCATTCCTTTCATTATCACACATGCTGAGGTGTTACCTGTTATAAAAAAAATATATTATGCAATACCTGCCTCCTATAAAAATTGAATCAAATATAAAAAATCCTAACAAGTTTTGTCTCTTCATCTTGATTATGGGCATGATATATAAGAGTGCCATGCACTAAAAACAGAGATAGACATATTAATCTACAAAGGATACCTTAACAATTTCTAAGGAGATGCAACTGAACAAACATGAAAAAATTATTATGATGCACTGGAGATAAGCTAAATCTTAGATATTGCATCTCAATTCTTTTCGAATTTTTCAAATAAAAAACAACAGTGTTTCTCCAAGTTTCCATAAAAATCTCTATGTCCCCATTAAGCCTCCATGCCTTCATATGTATCCATTAAAATTGTACTGGTTTGCATGACTACTTGTTTACAAAAGAATTAATGATCATTTTCCAGGTCTCCGTGACCATTTATTTCTAAAAAAGGATCAGAGAATATCCTTCTTCAAGTCTCCATAATCACTTGTCCCCAAAAACAATTGGGATCCTTCTTCATTCTTTGTAACTACTCATGGAATATTTTCATCTAAAATACGTTCTCAAAACACATATATAAACCATATTATTTTTACACTCGTGTCTTGTTACTATACTGCTTAACTTCATAAGCAACACAATTAAATTCTTCTCTCTTTAAAAAATGTTACAAAAATTTACATGAAGAAAATTCACATGGAAAACATTAACAAAAAAGGCCTTGCCATGATAACATTTTCATGCGAGCATGACCAAAAAAAGATAATAATTATGCAGTAAGTATTTCACATGCATGTTTTTTTTTTTTTTTTTGGGGGGGGGTGTTAACTCTCGGCTTCTGATAATGAACAACTCTCAGTATTTAAAAGAATGAAGCATACATTTATTTAGTCACTAATAGCTGTATATATAAGCCTTTACAGAGGAAAAACAGAAGAACAAACTTCATGTTATTACTTCCTAAAAACATGGTGAGAAATCTAGACCAATTCAAATATTATTCTGCACTAACAGATTACCCCAACATCAAGGAATTATTAACTGAAAAACATTAAAACTTAATGCATGCTTCAACATATCCTCCCTTAAACTGAATTGCAGAATTGCAATAAGTTTACTAACTTCAAACACATACCAAGTCTGTCACGCAATTTTAAGAACACTTCCAATTTGAGTGGCTTTGTCATTATATCAGAAAGTTGTTCTTGTGTGCTGTAGTGCACTAGTTCCACAGTTCCCTCTCTTGTCAAGTCACGTAAGAAATGAAACTTTACATCTATATGTTTGCTTCTCCCATGCATGATTGGATTTTTTGACAGTTTTATGGCCGAACTGTTATCACAAAAAATGGTTGTGCATTTACTTTGAAAATGTCCCAGCTTTTCAAGAACTCGTCTCAACCAAACTCCCTGGCATGCACAGTATGCTGCTGCAATGAATTTAGCCTCTGTAGTGGACAGGGTTACAACTAGTTGCTTCTTTGAAGACCAAGAAACTGGTCCAGTTCCAAGTATGAAGATGTAGCAAGAAGTGCTTTTACTATCATCAATGTCTCATGCATAATCACTGTCAACAAACCCCACCAATTCTTCTTCTCCACCTCTTTTGTAAGCAATCCCCAGCTTAGCTGTTCCCTTCAAATATCTTAGAATCCTCTTCGCAGCTTGCAAATGTATTTCAGTAGGTCTCTCCATATATCTACTAATTAAGCAAATAGAGTACATTAAGTTTGGCCTGGTAGCAATTAGATACATAAGGCTGCCAATCATTTGTTTGAACATTGTTGTATCTACAACAGCTCCTCCCTCATTCTTTGACAATCTAGAACCTAGAACGATTGGATTCTTTACTAAGTTGCTATTCAGCATCCCAAACCTCTCCAGCACTTCATGAGCATATTTCTTTTGATTGATAAATATTCCATGATGATCCTGTATGACTTCTACACCAAGGAAATACTTCATTTTGCCAAGATCAGACATGGCAAATTCCTTCTTCATCGACTCCTTAAATCTCTCAAACATATCCTCATTGTTTCTAATAAAAATCAAATCATCTACGTAAAGGCTTACAATGAGAATCTTACCTCCATCTTTAGTTTTCACAAACAATGTGTGTTCACAATAGCATTTCTCAAAACCCTCTTTAATGAAGTACCCTTCAATTCTGCTGTACCAAGCTCGGGGAGCTTGCTTGAGTCCATACAAAGCTCTTCTAAGTTTGTAAACCTTATGTTCTTCTCCCCTCTTTATGAACCCTTGTGGTTGATCAACAAATACATCTTCATTTAATTCTCCATGCAAGAATGCACTTTTCACGTCCAATTGATACACAAACCAGCTCTTTTGTGCTGCAAGAGCAAGAACCATTTTGATAGTATCCCATCTGGCCACCGGATCAAACACCTCATTGTAATCAATACCATGTTGTTATGAGTAACCCTTTGCCACGAGACAAGCCTTAAACTTGTCAACCTCACCCTTCTCGTTAAGTTTGGTTTTATACACCCATTTCACTCCTATTTTCTTTGCTCTTTTTGGTAATGTTGTTAACTCCCAGGTCTCATTCTCTTCGATGGCTTTGATCTCTAATTTCATTGCTTCTCTCCACTTCAGACTTTTGAAAGCATCTTTGAAGCACGCAGGGTCTTCTAAAGCAGTGAACATCACAAAATTTTCAATATCATCTTCTTCTAATAATCCTTCACCTGACACATAATCTTGCATCCAAGAAGGCTCTCTTCTGTTCCTCCCTTGAGCTGGATTTAAAGAACCTTCTGCATTTGCATTTAAGTCTCCAGATGGAGAATTAAAACCTCCTCTGTCTACTTCTTCAATCTCAGCATTCACACCATTTACTTCTTCAATCTCAGCATTCCCACCTTCTTCAGATTCTTGAGTCCTGATTTCTTCTTCATCACCCCACTCTAATACATCAACTTCTATCTTTTCATTGCTTCTTTTCCTTTCCCATTTCTCATTTTCGACAAATATATCTCTACTAATTATCACCTTCTTTGAAACCAGATTGTATAGCCTATATGCTTTGGACTCCTCACTTACACCTAACATGATACATTTCTCACTTTTATCATCCAACTTTGATCTCCGTTTGTCTGGAATATGGACATGAGCAATACATCCAAATACTCTAAAATAATGCACAGAAGGTTTGTTACCACTCCAGGCCTCTTCAGGTGTTACCTCCTTTACAGCTGAAGTTGGACTTCGATTCAATATATGTATCGCTCAGTTGACAGCTTCAGACCAAAACTCCTTAGGAATCTGTTTTTCTGACAGCATGCTGCGTACCATGTTCATGACAGTGCGATTCTTTCTCTCAGCCACCTCGTTTTGTTGGGGTGTGTAAGAGGCAGTAAGTTGCCTAGTTATTCCATTTGTGCTGCAAAATTGATTAAACTCCAACGAGGTGAATTCTCCACCTCTATCAGTACGTAGGCAACAAATAGAATTACCGGTTTCTTTTTCAACAAGTGCTTTGAACTTCTTAAATACATCAAATGCCTTAGATTTATCTGATAAGAAATAAACCCAGGTCTTCCTACTATAGTCATCAATAAAATTGATTAAGTACCTTTTATGACTATGTGATTCAGGCTTGATAGGTCCATAGATATCAACATGAATTAGTTGAAGATGTTATGAAGCTCTCCATAGGCTCATCTTGGGAATAACCTTACGATGTTGCTTTCCCACCATGCAGTCTGAACACACCTTTGATGAAGCTTGGAGATTTGGAAGTCCTCTCACCATTTTCTTCTAGATAAGAGTTCTCAATCCCTTAAAGCTAAGATGTCCAAATCGACAGTGCCACAATGTGAGTTGTCTTCAGTCACAGTTTCAAAACATGTTGTAACTTAAGGCATTACTGAAGCCAACACAACAAACATTCTATTTGTTGACATTCTGGACTGCATAATTAATCCCCTCCTTAGATGATAAATATTACACATCCCTTTTTGAATAAGAATTGTAAGACCTTTTTCTTGTAGTTGGCCAACACTCAGAAGATTATTTTTTTAATTCGGGTGCAAAGTAAACTTCAGTGATTACCTGAGTCATGCCACCCACTTGAAGTCTGATATTTCCTTTCCCCATCACCATCATCTTTGAATTGTCTCCAAGTTTCACACACTGTCTGAACCTTTCATCAAGGTCTGAGAAAAAACTGTTAATACCACACATGTGGTTACTGCACCCGGAGTCTAAATACCATACATTCTCTTATGCTGTTGAATTATTCATCTTGATGTATGACATTAACAGCATCTCCTCATCTTCATCTAACTCAGCGTAGTTTGCAGCATTTCTCAAACGAGGACACTCACATTGATAATGACCAAGCCTGTGACAACTGAAACATTCCACAAGAGCTTTATTGAAAGGTTGCCTACCCTTGCTTCGACCTCTTTCTCTAAAATTCCCACGAGCTATTCCTCTTTCTTTAAACTTGTATTCACCTCTTCCTCTATCATTTTCTGAATTAATGATATTCAAAACATGTTCTTCCTCCTTCTGTCCATGCATTCTCTGTTCGTGGACCAACAGACTACTCTAAAGTTCATCTATGGTCATAGTAGACAGATCATTAGACTCTTCGATCGAACACACAACATAATTGAATTTAAGAGTCATTGATCTTAAGATTTTTTCAATGATCACACTCTGCTCCATTTTTTCTCCATGTGTTTTCATCTTATTTGCAATGATCAGTGTTCTGGCAAAGTATTCATTGACCTTCTCACCCTCCTTCATGCCAAGAATCTCAAATTCCTTTCTCAAAGCCTATAACTGAGCACGTTTCACCTTTGTAGAGCCTTGATACTTTAATCTCATCGAATCCCAAATAGCCTTTGCAGTCTCCTTATTGAGAATGGTCTCAATAATATGTCTATCTACAGCTTGGAATAGATAGTTCTTGACTTTTAAATCTTTTAGTTTCAAATCTGCAATGAGCTTACGTTGTGTTTCTGTTGCTTCTTCTGTTGCTACAAGTATCTCGTTTTCTATCAAATCCCAATACTCCTTTGACCTGAGAAAATTCTCCATGAGCATAGCCCAATGATCATAATGATCATCAAACCGTGGAATTGCCGGTTGAACAAAGCTGTTGTTTTCTGTTGCCATAATTCTCCACTCTCTTTTTTGTTTGATCACTCACTCACTCTTGCTTCTTCCTTAAGAAACTGTAGTTTCTTAGAACACTCAATCAGGCTCCTGTGATGGTAGCTCTGATACCACTTGTTAACTCTCAGCTTCTGATAATGGACAACTCTTAGTATTTAAAAGAATGAAGCCTACCTTTATTTAGTCACTAATGGCTGTATATATAAGCCTTTACAGAGGAAAAACAGAAGAACAAACTTCACGTTATTACTTCCTAAAAACATGGTGAGAAATCTAGACCAATTCAAATATTATTATGCACTAACAGATTACCCCAACATCAAGAAATTATTAACTGAAAAACATTAAAACTTAATGCATGCTTCAACAGGGGGCGGGTTTCTAATTTTTTTTCCAGCCGTTTGAGCTAGCCTTTGGCTAGAATTTTTACCCAAAAAACCACCTTAGACTTGGTGCTGACCCGATCTATCCAATCTTGTCCAACATGCTTTTTATGCCTTTTTTCAGATTCCTACCAGTCGCTCACACAAACTTCTCATGCATATAATTTTTTTATATTAACACAACTTTTTTTTTTTTGCTATTTCTTTGCAGAGCGGGTAACAGTTAGCCATATAACTTCTAGACCAAATACACACTTTTTAACCTTCATTTTATTTTCTCGTATATTTTTCTCATTACATATATAGACATAATGACTTAAACATGTTTCATGTTCCATAGAAGACTTATTTATTTTTTAGATAGTCACCATTCAAGCCCATCAACCTAGTTGTCCAAAGCTAATATATGTGTGAAGTTTTTCCACGTATTCCCGCAAACTTGGTATCATTTATTGCAGCACAGAAATCCTGAAGTGGGCTGGGGTCGTAGGCACATGCAAATTAGGAAGCCAGAACCCAAAATGCAAAAGCTACAAGGAAAAGATCACCCTTACTAACGACTTAAGATTATTAGTTTCAAAATTTTGAGGTGTTGAGGGTGAGTAATCTTGCCTGACAATTTATAGGGGATGTTCTGAAGCAGTAGTGTCCGTCATCTCGAAGTTGATGAAGCTGTACCGAGTAGATAGTAATGGTTAACTGACTAACTACTCATCTTTTA
>Ga0307510_10008692_pt1 | contig 12098 bp, 18 predicted proteins | sample 12_EM_MG_FD_207224 | JGI IMG/M metagenome (GOLD analysis project Ga0307510, IMG submission 207224) | Populus trichocarpa ectomycorrhiza microbial communities from riparian zone in the Pacific Northwest, United States - 12_EM | ecosystem: Host-associated > Plants > Roots > Unclassified | place...
ACTTACATCAGCTTGCCCCAAAGTCAGATTATGCTCGGTTTTTCTGACAAGTCAGATTAACGTGTCATTTTGTCATTTTTCCTATCAGATTTATTACTGAAAATAAAGTCACTTCCGCAGTGATTGTTTGTGACACCATTGTTCCATAAGGGCTATTGTTTGTAACTCTATTGTTCTCTCCTTTTGTACACTTAGTCAGGTAGCTGCCCTTTTATATATAAGCTGGACTTATATCCTAGAGTTGGGCCTTAGGCCTAACTTAGTTTGCAATCTATTGTGTTCTCTGTCCTTGTTGCTTGACCAAACATTTCCCTTTTATCTTTCTTTGAAGTTATCCTCAAATCCTTGAAGATACTTCCCCTTCCTCTTTATCTTCACCCAGACATTGGTCTTAGTAACCCTCTCACATTTATCATCTTCCAAAGCACTTTAGGTTACTAAGGGAATTACAACCCTTGTAACTTCATCACTGCTGCATATCTCACCTTTGCGCATATCGCACCTTAAGGTTCAATAGGCCTTAACATAAGGCAGGCTTTCCCTGAACATCCTTGAAACATAGGACAAATACCAGTTACACTCTGGCGGCAGTAGCACTCATCAGAGAACTCAACCAAGCCAGGAGAGTTCACAGAAGACAATAGGATAATCTTCCAGAGCACATCAAAGTTCAAGTCTACTTTGAAAACCATGGACCTGGACATAAAGACACTGGATACTATGTCGACCTCCCCAAAAGAACACATGCAGCTGTCAAATTCATCAAAGTAAGTGACAAAGATTTCTGGGTAGGGCTTCTCTGGAAAAACAACCAGTGGTCCATAGTGATGTGCATGGGTAACCCATGGGTTTTTTTGAGCATACCCATACCCTTACCCACAAAAACCCATACCCACAACCATGGGTGTGGGTTTCTGGCAGGTCTGCAAGAAACATACCCATGGGTCTGGTGGGTAAAAACCCATGGTGGGTACCAGCATATATGAGAGAGCTTGCTGGTACAACTGGGAGTGCCTAGTATTGTAGCAGCTCAAGCCGATCATTTTGAGAAATCAGTGATAATAAATTGAATACAATAGATAAAAATATGAAAATAAAGAGAAGAATAGAATAGGTCAGGAGCCGGGGGGTCACTTAAGACGACTTTGCAATTTGACCAGCCGTTTAGGCGTAATTTAACTGGCTACATTTGTAGCTGAATTTGTCGCTGAAAGTGTAGCCAGTTAGATTACGCCTAAACGGCTGGTCAAATCGCAAAGTCGTCTTAGGTGACCCCCCAGCTCCTGACCTATTCTATTCTTCTCTTTATTTTCATATTTATATCTATTTTATTCAATTTATTATCGCTGATTTTCTCAAAATGATCGGCTCAAGCTGCTGCAACACTAGGAGTGCCAAACCTGAAGCAATAAGAATGGCAAAGCAATGAGGACAGCAAGCATGAACACAAAAGGCTGAGGATCAGAAAGATGGCCATGGCTCAGCAGGCTTGCAAAATGCAAAGTTGTCAGGTGGTCAAGTGAAAGCACACAAAAGATTGAAGAAGTGGAAGTGGGGCAGCAGTTGCCTGGCTTTTGACAAAGCCAGATGCAGGGTATTCATATGCAGATTGAGACAATATGATACAGAATACTCTATGCCCAGAAAAAAGTGAGTTGAAAAAGGAAAAATAGGAGACAAATATGTAAGGTGAAACTGCCAGCGATAGGCTGCATGGCATCATATGTGATAACAGTGGTGTCCAACAAGCTTGAGATTCTAATGGATTGTTGTGAGTTGTGTGAAGTTGAGTACATGGACAGTGAGGGCAAGGAATGGTAAAGCAAGGCTTGATGGAAAGGTGACAGGTGAGATATGAATGTTTAAATCAAAAAGAATATTGGAAATGTACAAAACGGTAACTCAGATGCACACAAGACACTTCCAACATAGGTGTAGTCCGTAATGCCCACTACATAGAGCAGCAGGCTTTTCGATGCGGCACGTGGTTGGGACATAGAAGGACGATTTGGGGTGATCTCCAAGTCTTCAGCCACAAGGGCAGGGCGAAGCAAGGGGCAGGTCTTGTTCTTGATGTGCCAATTACCTGACAAGGAGGGTGGGAGACAGGAGTGATGAGAGGGGCAAGAACGAAGCAAGGTTGCAAGGGAGCTGGGCATATGGGAAGTGGTTGAATGGCAATGTCACATGCTTCAGTCAGTACATACACAGCTGAGCACTCACAAGGCAAAAGCAGGTGCATGCTTTGAGGGGTGACCCGGGCTGGTCATTGCTTGTTTCTGAGGCCACCACATATCCCGGCCTCACTGAGGGGACCCAGCTACACATGGGCCTGAGTAGCTGTCAAGAGAAGGTATTATGATCCACCCCATTTTTCTTGATTACCCTACCCCTCCTTGCCTACACCAAGTGTTGTATCCTTCGACCTAAAGCCAGCTACCAAACCACCAGTCATCTTCCCTAGTGCTATGCCGCCAGAGCTTATAGGAAAGGCACCACTACCATTGAACCCACCATCCCTATCACCCCTAGAGGACCTGCCACCTAGACCAGAGTGGACCAGACCAGCTACGCCAGAGCAGACCAGACCAGCTACTTCCCAATGGACCAGCCCATCCCAAGTCATTATGACATGATCACCTTCCCCTGCAATGTCCATCTATCCATCCTTTGACCTGCCACCAATCCCATCTCCTGTCCCTATTCCTTGGAGCACCCATCATCGACAGTACTCCTCAATGGAGTCGTACCAAGAGCCACCCCCAGTAGAGAACCCACTGGAAGACCAAGACAGTCCCATAGAGGATGCACCACCTATAAAGCTAGAACCAACCCAATACCTGAATACTGAAGATGGCACGGTTACCTTGTCTTCAAAGGAGTCCCCTATCGGAACCTGGAGGGAATACCACGATGATCCCCCTCCCCCTGTGTCCCGCAAGCATTCCCTGTCACCTACAAGTCCCACCTCAGCACCCATACAACAACATACCAGTCGTGAAGGCAGTTACTATTCAATCATGCCCACTGCCTCATTGCCCCTAGTCGGCACCTCGCCCCAGAGCCAAAGCCACCAGACAGAATCCTCATAAGGATCCACAGACACCTCCTCACCCACACAGAGCTCCGCAGACGACACGGCTAGCGACATGGCCCTTGATTGGGTCTCCATCAATACGGACTACCGTAAAGGGTAGTTGCTTACTCTAGATGCCCATTAGACCAGAATGGGTATGCAGAGATCAGATCTCCGCGGATTTGCCTCAAACCTTGTGGTTGTCTATCATGACAATGCTTCCTCTTCTTGGAATGACCCGCCACCATTGTCTAGGATCAATTAGGCAATTCTCTGATCCTTTCCATTGTCCTTACTCATTCTCTATTGTTCGACGCATACAGACCGCAGCACTTGTCCATGGATTACCATACAATACAGATAGCCCCCTCTTGACCAGAAGTACCTACGTTAGTGACCATGGCCCGTGCGCGGCTGTGCCTGTATATAAGCGCCCCGTATTTTGACAGTCAAGCCCTAAGCTTGACTTGATTAACAATATCAATGCTCTTGAAAGCTCCCCAAGTGCCTCCCCTTTTCCCACTTCTTACATAAGCCTCTCAGAGTCGTCTCTAGCAACACTAGAGACTTCTACTCCTTCAAAGTACTTGCCACCAGTTCACTCTTAGTACAAGTCATACTATCAAGGCCTGTTGAAGCCTTAACAGAAGGAGTGACCTGCTCTACTGAGAGCACTGCCAACATGGTTGAGGGAGCCACAGCCACAAGGCCCGAGGCATTGGAGCTCTGAGTGGGAGGCAAAGAAGGGCAGACTCGAAATGGCACCTTGGGATGGCATACTATTTCTGCATAAGAGGGTGCTTGAGGCAGTGTCACTGCACATGGGCCTGACTGGCAGTTGAGAGAGGGACTGAGTAACCTGCTCTACTGAGAGAACTGCCAACATTGCTAAGGGCGCCAGTGTCGAAACTGCTGGCAGGGCTAAGAAGCCATCGCCGCAAGATCCAAGGCACTGGATCCTGGGGCATGTGGCAAGGCAAGGAGCAGGTACAGAACCCCACTGCAAGGCAGGGCCTAGCCTAGAGTCGCACTGCTGCAAGAGGCAAGCAGGCACTGTGTCCATCGCTGCATGATGCCTTGGTAATAGCAGTCACAGTGGCGATGGCGATGGCGATAAAGAAAGGAGTGGTAACAGTAACATGAGAGGTCACATGGTCAGGGCAATGAGATGATAGTGTGAAGAGAGGTGAGAGGATGGAGAGGGCCCATGACCTAGCATGGCAAGGCAAAAGAGGATATGGTTGAGCATGCCAGCCCCAGCATGGGCCTATGCATCGGATTCATGCGCACCAACAATAGTTTGAGCCTTGTGCTCTTCGTTCAGACTGTCGAAAGATGAACCTGAATATGTCGTAGAGACAGTGAGATGACAACTGCTCAGCAGTGGGGGCCCTGGGCAGGTGATTGGGTGTGTTGGCATGGATGTGTAAAGCATTTGCCCAATGTGCAAGTGCAGTGTGGTGCAGAGACATTGGGGGTCTTTGAGAAGGACTGGAGCCAAGGAAGACTGCGGTGGTCCCAACCTACAGTGTTTATCGATCACAATGCCAGGATTGGCTTTGCGGTGCTTCATATTTGTCCCAGGCCTGAGACAATATAGCCTGCCATGGCATCTGTGATCAGGCATGGATGGATATGCAGACTGTACAGAGGAGTGGCCACGAAACCATTGAATTGCAAGGGGTGTTTACTGGGTATTTCGAGTGAATAAACACATAACAACAAAGAACTACGTTAAACCCTTAAACCCCAACCTTAACCACAGCATCCGACCACAGCTCGCTCAGATACATTCATTCCATGTCTCTTGATGCTACCTTGATACTATTTTGACAAGGCCCTCACTCTGTGGTCCCAACCTCATTGATGCCACAACTTCCAGTTTCACCTACAATTCCCTCCCTCTGCAGTCCTCAGTTTGTGAGTAACTCTTACTTGGTCGCTTTCTTTCCATGTCCCGATGTATCCCCCTTGCTCACCCTCTCATGACAGTGTCCCGACTCCGTACCAGGCCCTGCCTTGCCACACGCCCTGGGCTCCAACACCTTGGTTTTTGCAGCGATGGCTTCTCAGCCTTGCCAGCAGATCCGACGCCAGCAGTGCCCTCAGCCATGGGAAGTGCACTGAGGAACATGCACCAGTACGTTGTCCCACCAGAATGGTTTTAAGCAATCTTTGATAAGAGATATTTTTATATAGACTTCATTAACAGCAATCCCGGTGCATTCAGCAATGCATTCTTTGAATTCCCTTGGATCAAAGTTTATACCAGCAGCACTCCCTCTTGCAGCCTGACTTCCCTCACATCCGTGCCAGTGTTCACAGCTGTGCCAGCAAGCCCAAGAGGATGATGGGACACAGGTGCATTGGCAACTGCTGACTACACTCCCCCCTCCATCTTCCAAGCCTTCTAATGAGCCCAACAAAGCTCACACCCCTATTCTCCCTGCAGCGCAGTCCAAGTCTGGCCAAATTGTCCTGCAGTCGCCATTATTATCAGCGACGCATACCCTTGCTTTGTCACCAGCACACCATCATCACAACCGACAGCCCCCTCATTCATACACATCCACTTCTGCGCATTCAATTCAACTGGCCTGACATGACATCGGCATCTTCAGCCGCACTGGCAAGCCCAAGGTGGTTGGCTGTATGAATTGCTGGACATGGATTGCGCTTGGGCAGAGTATTGAGGGCAGTAGACAGCGATATGTACACTATATAGTACAGTTATATGGCATTCCACCTATCTGGCAGCTCTTCCTTGTCTTCTTCAATGTCAGGCAGTGCTGCAACAGCAAGTACATCCTTATCTTTCACATACCCAAGCTTGCTCCAGTTGCCAAGGCACATTAATGCACAAATTGACTGTGAAGCCAAATGGTTTCGTACATAAGATAGTAAAATCCGACCCTTGCTGAAAACATGCTCCACATCTACAGAGGTAGCTAGATTCAAGATAAGTTAGCCATATGTACGATTTAAATGATGTAGATTTACTCACCAGGTATTGAGAGATAGTCCAATGCCATACAAGAGAGGTGTGGATACATTGACCTCCTCTCTGTCCACCACATTAGCACATCTATGACATGTTTGGGGTCAGTGGTCAGGTATCTGTCCAATTTGTCATGGAGCACTTGAGTTCTCAGTGCAGAAAGTGCTGGTAAGTTGTCAAAAATGTTTGTGGCATCGTGGTTTTGGCTCATCTCAATACCCTGCCCCTGGTCTTTAAGTTCTTCACTTTTGGGTTGTGTGGAGGCATAGGAATGGTCGAATTCAGTTCAGATGATGCCCCTTGCAGTAGCAATCCACTCAAGTTCCCAACCTGCTTTCTTGAAGTATCTGAGTTTGTGCCGGGGGTGAAGAACTACAATGGCACCATATGACATCAGCTTGATTGTAAAACATACAAATATACTTACTCATTGCAATCCGATAGACCTCTGACTGATCTGTTGCATCATAGTAGTGGTTCAATGTATTCTTGCCAATACTAAGTGCAGCACGGATTGAGGGTGAATACATATTATCAAGTGAAGATGTCATCAACACCTCATCAATATGGTCCATTGCTGGAATCACAGTTGCAAGATTGGGCGTTGAACATGAAAAGAATAATGTCACATCTTTGAAAACCTTTGCCCACACCATACAAGTATGAGAAAAGGGGTACCAAATTGGGAACAATAAACAAACCTTCAACGCATTGTGCAGCTGGTCCACAATGTGCCACTCTTCATCGCTGATCTCATACTGGCATAGACCAGCAGTTTTGTTGCTTGTCAAGTCATCGATAGCAGCCCAATACTGCAATGCAAAATCCAACATATCAAATGTTGAATTCCATCAAGTGGACACATCATGAGGCATTTTATGTTCTGCCAGCTTCATCTGTTCAAGTGTCTGGAACCACACAGGCAGCAGAAGTATTGTAGAGTGTATAATTGAGTATGCAATTTTGCACAGCTGTGGATATCAGGTGAGCGACAACACTTGTACCAAATAGTCAACTATTCACCTTAATAAGCACAACTTTGACAGGGCGGATGCTCACATCCAAGGCCTCACGATTCGCTGTGGAAAGAATGTTTCTCTCATCAACCCAGCCATCAATGTTATCATCAGCATCACTATTGTTGCTCTCTTTCTCTTGCTGTGTTTCCAGATCTTCAAGATCCATTCCCTCTGCAAGTACATAGAGTGCATCATTTGATTTTTGTGAGTTGTCCACTTTCCCTTTTGTAACATCAAATTGCCAAATGATTCTTTTTGCCACAAGATTGATTATATGGAGGAAACAGCAGGTTTGGTTTCATTGTCCTGGAAAGCTGGGAAGGAGATTGACCAGCTTATTGATCATGACGTTGTTGCATGATGCATTGTCACATGTAATACTCAAGACCTTGGGCAGCCTGGTTAGTTCAATATTCTCAGAGGAATTTCGCTTTACTTACTTTGTCAGATATGCCAAACTCATCTGTAATATGGGCGAATACAGCCACAAGGTTTGCTCCTGAATGTGATATTGATACCTCTACGATATCCAGCAATATACAAACAGGTATGCCAATATCTTCAAAGTGGATAGTGACCGCAACAAATGCTTTGTGATTAGGGGAAGACCATGCGTCTGTTGCAAAACTCAAGGCACCTTCATGCTTCTGAAAGTAAGTCAGTGTGCATTTCTATAAGACTGTCGACTAATGTACTGACCCTTAGTATCTTTGCAACACATTTCCAAGTGTTTACAAACACCCGCTTGGTGTCCCATGAGACAGTGGTGCATGATGGTATGTAGGACCCTGGCTGTCCTGTCTTCATCAGGCAATGAAATCCACGGTCCTCAACGATTTCAAAGGGCCTCATGCTCTCAGACACCCATTGAATGATCTCGGCCTGCATTTCGGTTTTTGTGTGTTGCTGACAGGCATATGTGGGTGTCCCTTTCCCATTCTGTTCAAATGCAGCAGTGATTGATTGGGGTTTAAGGGATCCTTCAATAGTTATATCCTGTAGGTTCTTTGCAGTCTTTGCCTTGTCCGCCAAAGCAACAATGTTGTCACCCCAACATCTTTTTGCATGCTTTCTGAGATTACCAGTAGATTTTGCATTGCCAGTGTCTAGGTACCTCCGAATGCTTCTTGTCTTGTGCTTACAATGTTGGGCAAGACACTGAAATATGTGGCAACATCATCCATCCACATACTCGATGAAGGGGGTGGGACTGAAGAATCCATAAATTGGGGCTATCCAGTCTTTTGACAGCTGTCCTGTTGTTCCAACTTCAGTTTGTCATAGCTTAATTAAGGTAAAGTCTTACGAAGTTCTGCTTCCTTGTCTTCCTCATCATCTGACATGTTACTTTTTATAGTACTTGTCAGGCCCTCCTCATCAGAGAGCTCCATGATATCATCATGATTGATATCAAGGGTGCCACTGACATATGTTGTTGGTTCCTTATTGCCATCAGAGACTAAGACTTGCATCAAGTTGGAAGCTTGGGAATGGGATGACAATGTGGCTGAGGCTTGAGACTGAGTGTTTTTCTTTCTCTGCTGAGGCCTTATGGATGTTTTGGCTGATGACTTTGTTGTTATTAGCTTTGCTTTGGCTGTGGTGACTTTTTTAGAGGTTGAGAGGGTCATGGGTGGAATTGCGTGCAACACTTGCTTATTTTTTTCATGTATAATGTTGGACTATCAATTGGATTTTGAGTACTGTATGTAGTTAGATTGAATATGTGGTATGTGTACCTTTTGGGACCTGAAAACCCATATGGGTTACCCAGACCCGTGCATAATAATAGACAGGTATCTTGTGGGTCATAGAAAAGCCACCCATACCCTTACTGTTATGATCCACCCCTATTTTTCACCCCTTTATCAGACTCCCTCCTTGTCACTCTACCTATGACCAAACTACCATTACCATTAAACCCATCACCCCTACCAGACCTGCCACCACTACCACCTATTGAATCACCCAAACCATTGTCGCCTGTTAACCAACCACCAGTCCTACCCCTTGTCCCCATCCCCTGGAACGTCCATCATTGGGACTACTCCTCAATGGAGATGTACCAAGAGCCACCCCCAGTAGAGAACCCACTGGAAAACCCAGACTGTCCTATGGAGGACGCACTGTCCTTAGAGCCAGAACCAGTCACTTGCTATGAACCTGATGTCCCTGGAGGACAGACACATACCTTGTCTCCAGAAGAGTCCCCTATTGAACCCTGGGAAGCCTACCTCACTCAACCCAGTAGTCCTGTGTCCCACAAGCACTCTCTGTCACCCACAGGTCTCTCTTCAGCGCCCATATGACAATGTACCAGTTGTGAAGGCAGTTACCAGTCGATCACCCCCTCAGCCTCATTGCCCATAGCTGGCACCTTGCCCCAGAGCCAGGGCTACCAGTTGACCTCTCCAGGAGGATCCACAGACAATCCCTCATCCACACAGAGCTCCGCAGACAACATGGATAGCAACATGGCCCTTAATTGGGTCACCATCAATACCGACTACCTTAAAGGGTAGTTGCTTACTCTAGACGCCCATTAGACCAGAATGGGTACACGGAGATCAGATCTCTGCAGATTAGCCTCAAACCTCGTGGTCGTCATCATGACGATGCTTCCTCTTCTTGGAATAACCTGCCGCCATTGTCTAGGATCGATTAGGCAATTCCCTGATCCTTTCCATTGTCCTTACTCATTCTCCATTGTTCGACACATACAGATCGCAGCACTTGTCTGCGGATTACCATATGATACAGACAGCCCCCTCTTGACCAGAAGTACCTATGTTAGTGACCATGGTCCGTGCGCGATCGTGCCTGTATATAAGCGCCCTGTATTTCGACAGTCAAGCCCTAAGCTTGACTTGATTAACAATATCAACATTCTTGAAAGCTCCCCAAGTGCCTCCCCTTTTGCCCACTTCTTACATAAGCCACTTAGAGTCATCTCTAGCAACACTAGAGACTTCTACCTCTTCAAGTACTCACCACCAGTTCACTCTTAGTACAAGTCATACTATCAAGGCCTGTTGAAGTGTTAAGGGCCAAGGACCCTAAGGTGCGACGTGCACAGGTTTGTATAACGGTGGCGGGACTTGTACTTCAAGGGATCGCAGGTAGCGAACACTGGCCCTTGGATGCGCTGGTATGACAGGTCTGCACGCGTGCAAGACACTAGTGGGATAATAAAAGATGTAGAGGAGAGTCTCGACGGTGTTCGAGACGACTTGCACGTAGTGCGGGCTAAAACTGAAGGCGCTGTGGAAGCTACAACACTTGGGATTAAACCAAGTCAGGCTTAAGGCCCAACTCTAGGAAAACACGAGGGTTTATATACATGTGAGGAGGCTGTATGACTCAGGCCTAATACTACGAGTACTTGTACTAGTAACGAGTCATAGTCCAAAAGATGGAGTCATATACTGCGGAACTGACTCATGCGTGAAGGTAACAAAAGAGGGAGTCAGTATGAGTCGTGAAATGAGGCTATGAAGAAAGTATAGTAAGCAGGCCGAGAATCCGGAAGCGAGGCTGAGGTAAGCAAGATAGAGACGAGTCAGGGGTAGGGATAGGGTCATGTGAGGTCAGGTGAGGGAGTATCAGGTGATGTGCAGGTGACTTGGGAGCAGGTGATGTAAGACGGGTGACTTTGAGGAGCAGGTGATATAGGACAGGTGACTTTGAGGAGCAGGTGACTGAAGTGGCATGTGACTGGTCATGTGGGTGGTCAGGTGACTAGTCATGTGATCGAGATGGATGGGTAGTTGGTCACATGATGGGAAAGGCTTAGTAAGCAGGTGGAAAATGAAAAATGCACCCTGCGTAAGCCCAAGAACGTAACATGACGCCCTTCCTAGAAAGTCACTACCACATGACTTCAGAAATGTCGGTCCGGAGTGCCAATAAGCATGTCGTCGTCGATGTCTTCCCATGTGGCGTCTAGTGTGTCATATGCGCGGAGCGTCAAGTCGCTATGTCCGTCAGCCCATATGGCTGATAGTGTTTCATATCCATTGTCGTGTGTGCAAAACATCCCATAGTTAGCGTGTGTTTCTGGCACCAGGCAAGTCATTCCAGTGCAGTTGTGATGGGGGGTGGTGTCGGGAACTCACTACTTTATGGGTAGTGAGACTCGACGACGGCGCGGAGTTGAAGGTGACTGATCCAGAGGAGCAGCAAGGAGATGTTGAGGAGGAAGAGGCAGAAGGCTAAGAGAGGAGGGACGGAGTAGACTGTAGAAGACGATGGGCGGATTGCTGCTGACGATGAGGGAGCTTTGAAAGGCTCCAGTGTGGGGATTGACAAGAGAACAGTCTAAGGACTGTTCACCTAAATTCATAGGTCTTATATACTAATACAGGGTGGTCTGTGCGCAGTTTAGGGTAGGTAAGTTTACAGGTAACGGGGGACTGCGCAGTCAATGCGCAGCAACTGCGGATTACATAATACATCTCGATTAGGGTCTAGCCCTAATGAGTCGCGTCCTTGTTGATCAAGTCGCGTCGCGTGTTCGTTGATTGTTTAGTGGACGCGTCTTGTTGATCGTTCCCACGATCTGCCACGTGTTGATCAACGGGTTAGACGTGCGTCCAAAGCGCGTCTTGTCATGTGACATTGTTGATGACCAGTTCCTTGATAGGTCATGTGTTATCTTCCCAGGGTCACGGGGTCGTAGGTTCCCAGGGTCACGTGCTGATAAGTCACGTGATGTACGAGTGGCGAAGGGGTCACGTGATGAGTCACGTGTAGGGTCATGTGATATGTTCCCACGGTCACGTGGTCTTGGAGTTACGGGTTTGTAGCTGAGACTGGGGGGCGCGAGTACCGCTCGCGACAGTATCCCCTCTTTAGGATCTCCTTGCGCCTGCAAGGCTTGTATGCGTATCCCCTCTTTAGGGCGATTACGGGCGTGGAATTCGGCGACTAATTCTTTGGCGTGTGTTAGTTCTCCAGCTGGGATCCATGAGTTGTCTGCGTCTGTGTAGCCTTTCCAGTGGACGAA
>Ga0307510_10008696_pt1 | contig 12093 bp, 13 predicted proteins | sample 12_EM_MG_FD_207224 | JGI IMG/M metagenome (GOLD analysis project Ga0307510, IMG submission 207224) | Populus trichocarpa ectomycorrhiza microbial communities from riparian zone in the Pacific Northwest, United States - 12_EM | ecosystem: Host-associated > Plants > Roots > Unclassified | place...
GCGTTGCAAGGCCTCGAAGGGAGAAGAGCGACAGAGGTGTTACCTTCACTACGTAAACTCTCCTTGGGGGGGCTCAAGCCATATGGGTCTGTGGAGAAAGCCATGGAGCCATTCGTTGCTGCACGCCAGCTCTTCGATCACCCTGTAGTTGTTGAGCCCTGGGAGCAAGTCTTGCTCCGAACTCGGTAGACGATTACTTGGTAAGGCTCTTCTCTCTCTTTTTCACCCACGCGGCTCATAATCTCTATTGCGTGGCGCTGCTGTTAGTGATGGCACGGAGTTGTTCCACTTACATGAGCCCATCCCCGCAAATCAAAATGCACCAACCATTTACACCCATCGTTAGGTGCTTGAGATCTCGAGGGAGATCTCTACGCACTATACCGCAATGAGACGTCATATGGTAGCGCAGCGCTCTTGTCCTCCCTTAGGCTAGACTCGAACAAGCTGTTACAAACCTAATCGGAAAAGTTACTACCGGCAGTCTACCGCAGCCAACGCGGTCGTAGGCCTGTTGTCAATCCGGTCTTCCAGCGTCACATCATGTTGGTCCTACACAAAATCGTTAGCGGATTCCCGTGTCGACTCACATAGAGGAATGGCGACGCCCTGGAGAGGACAAGAGTGAGAGCTGAGAATTGTGATATGGTACCATGGGTGGAGCGTGTTGACTGTGATGTAGTACCTCGATCACAGGCTTGGCTAGGTGTTTGCAGAGGTCGGGATGTGCTCACGAGGGAGACTGTAGGCATGGACCGATGAGCTCTTCCACTCCTGAGTCAGTCCGAATGTGGAATAAAACAACGGAACGGACGGAATGCCACGCGCCACTACGTAAGCTCCTAACCCTAGGGTTCAGATCACGTGTCTCCCTCAGTTTCCCCAAAGTTCGGGCCGCTTACTACTCTCTCCTCAATCTCTATCAACGCCCTGGTAAATGCTAAGTGGTAATCGAGCGGTGATGATTCCTCATGCGTTGAACTTGTGAAACCACGTCGTACAATAGTAGTGACATGCCGTTTGGCGCGAGGCGATCAACGATGAGACAGTGAGGTTGCTGTAGCGTGCGTGGGTGCCTTGAGGGACCGGCCATGCCACGGTATGCTACAATATCACCAGAGGTATGCGAGGATAGTTCTGTACTGTATTCTTTCCTGTTCTCTTCGACTGTCATTTGTGGATTCTCCGTCTGGCTACATTCATCCTCGTGTGTTCGCCATAATTATAAAGTGGTTGTGTGGCTCTATGTTAAAAGTAGACCGGCGCGCGAACGTGCATGATGCCCTGTCCCAGGCTCCTAACCAGCCAACTGGGCAGGTTACGCCTAATCCTAGTAGTGTAGCGTACAAATTCTTGTAGATGTGTACAGCCAATCAGAGTGATTTCGGGTCATGCCGAATATGATTATGTCAACCATGAACTTTAGTTTTGCGCAACCTGCCCAGTAGGCTGGCACAAAACGTCAGCCACAAGTGTGGGATACCTTAGTCAACAGCGGGAGAATGCAAACCAGTTCGCAAAATTCAGTCACATGACGCACACATAGCTGAAACCGGGCTGGTGGGTGAACACCCAAAATCAGTGCTCAATGGATGGACCTTTGTACCCAACCTCTAAAATGGAGAGTAGAAGCTGCAAAAAAATGGTATAAGAGTCTTAATACATGCCACAAGTAAGGCACTAAAAAATAAGCATATCCAATGACAGCGGGACGATCCAGATGAGAACAAATATTCTACACTATTGGGGAATTGAACCAACGACCTGTCCCACCCATAAATGCTGACTAAAATGTAAAAACCACTACACCACTTAGCTTTACTATTAAAATGTCCTTTTAATCATATATGACCAACAGCACAAAGGCTACTATGTGTCATTGATGTCCCAACACCTCTTTCATGCCAGTATCATAGCAACCCCACATGTGTAAAAAGTAAAATTTTATGTTTCTGGTGGAGGGAAGTATCTACAATGCATCCAGGTCATGTGACTGAATTTTGCGAACTGGTTTGCATTCTCCCGCTGTTGACTAAGGTATCCCACGCTTGTGGCTGACGTTTTGTGCCAGCCTACTGGGCAGGTTGCGCAAAACTAAAGTTCATGGTTGACATAATCATATTCGGCATGACCTGAAATCACTCTGATTGGCTATACACATCTACAAGAATTTGTACGCTACACTACTAGGATTAGGCGTAACCTGCCCAGTTGGCTGGTTAGGAGCCTGGCCCTGTCCCTGCTCTATTTCCCACATCCCAGAATGACGGCACTAATCTCTCACCATGATGGCATCACTTACCCTTCTCTTCCTGAGTTCGCGCCATGTCTATTTAAAGGTAGATATACCCTATGTGAATCTTTGACCGGAGTCCCAGAGCGAGACGTAAAACTATTGTAGAGGGAGGTGCAGGGGATTGTATCGTTATGGGGGCGTGACACAGTAGGGGGATGGCGAATGTTGGCAAATGTCTGGTGAGATCAGCGCCGCGGGAAGGATGTCAAACACATACATGATCTTGTAATTTGATGCGCCCTCTCTGAGTCAGCCTTGATCATCTTGCAACTGGCAATAGTCGCGGACGGTCAACGCCAAGGCAGCTGAATCTGCCAATGTTGGCGCTCACCAACAAGGGAGCTTTGTCGGCTGAAGACATTCCATCTGTCCTGATTGAGAGCCTCGAACTCGCCAGCGCAGCTAAGGGAGCTGCTGCCACACAGGGGCCGAGGCGTTTGAGCCACAAGTGGAGGGAGAGGTTGAGCATGGTCTTATCCTGTCACACCTAGAGGACACAATTGATCCGCTGTCCTCCCCTGTTGGAGATAAATACACATCCCACAGACAGCTCTTATTCACAGCGGGAATTAATCTCAGGGGAGCCTTGTCTTGAATGACATCCACACTGCCATAACCTATCTGCCCTGCCCTTGTTTCCATTGCATGAACCCCAAAATCAGCATCCCGAATGCGTCGTTTCACCTTGTGATCTGCCTCGCCCTCGCCAAATGCACTGATAGCACTAGAAGCAGCATACAGAAAATTTCAAAGAGAAGCAGAACCCTGATGCCAGGCTGATGATGTAAATGATTCGGGACCTGCCGCCGTGAACAAAGTTCGTGTAGTGCCCTGTGTACAGCGCATGCATGAGAATTAAATTAATAGTTTCGAAATTTAGGAGCTTGCCTCAATTTGTCATCAATTTGAGGGTATGTTGCGGGCCGATTACGCCGAATTGCATTCACGGCGGGAGCGAGTATTTTGATCTGCTACAGAGTCTTGTCCCCTTTCGAAGCTGTCAATTCTGTCAGCCAAATGGGAACACGTCAGAAACGCCTGATAAACAGGAGATTATATCACGCGGATGGGTGATTAGATCGATTAGATGACCACTGAATTCACAAATCACAGGCTAGTGTTAGGGCCCGGGTTACGGGTAGTTACCTATCTGACTCGGCCTGTCGCCGTCCTTCCCGCTGGTGTTGCCGGAAAGTTGAGTTGAGTTGAGTTGAGTTGAACTCATGCTAAATTCGGTGCATCTGAGTTGCACCTGGTGCACACCTGGTGCAGGAATGAGTTGGCGGGCTAGCGGCCCAGGAATCCACCAATCAGCTTTCAGGATTTTGACAAGGTGTCATAATCAGAAAGTCGGAAAGACCTCTGTAAATGAATGGTGTATTTGTGGGCTGTGTACTGTTCCGGCCCATGGCCATTCCACTTTATGGTGCAACACAACGTTTTGTCTAAAGGCCTACCAATTTCCCCATCTTATCTACTAATCTGACTGTATCCGTATGCTCCAATTTGTATATAGTTCATGCAATTCTTCCTCCTTTCCGGCCTTCAGCAGTTCAAGAACCGCTGACTCTGTCACTGGACCCTCTGTTGTGTAGTCCTCCTCCACAAGTATACCTGTTGTAAAGTCAAGTCGCTCTTGCTGGTATAAGTGCTTTAAGACTTGGAGGATCTCAAGTGTGGTGGGACCAAGCTGGCTGCGACGCAGCGTCCAGGTTTCCTTGCTCGATGAGAAGACCCTCTTACAAGGAACCACGGTTGCTTGAGCTGGCAGTATGTCCATCGCAAGGTGGAAAAGGACAGGATAAACATGCACCAAAAAAGGTTCAGCAGATGAGAGACTCATCACAATGGAAAATGGCGTGCATTGGACAGACAAAGAAGTAAGAAAAGTCAGTGTTCATTGGGCTTTGATCATGGTGTTGTATCGTGAACGCGGCACAATCAACGATCACCGTCACCAATTGTTTGGTTCAGTATAGTCCCGATCCAAATGCGGTAACCACCGTCCAAATGTGGTAACCACAATAGTTGCACCTGGTGCAACTTTTGTCGCAACTCAGGCAACTCAACTCAGGTGAGTTAGAGTTAACTCAACTTTCCGGCAACACTAGACTTCCCGCAGCGATTTACATTGGCAAACCAAGCTTCCCGTGATGATCCTTGTCGTCAAGAAACACAAGTGCTACCTTTGTGCCTGGTATGAAAAGTGACTGACATCCACACCGCCTGTCTCCGTGGTAACGCAGCCCAGGCGGGCCGCTCATCACTATGCATCATTGCTAGCGGCCCTCACCATCCTGGTGTCCTAAACAATTCCGTCTCCATGTCCACCTCGACGCTACATGCAGTGAACTCGTCTCGCACTCCACACTCCTACTGTACTCGACCTTGCGCTATTCTACCCCCCGTCACTCCCTGACGAACTGCACAGCACACCTCCTTCAGGCGCCCAACACCCAACCGGGTTTGACCTCCGTCTCAGTCTCCCACATTATGCGACACCACCGCAAATTGCCTGGCGGAGTTCGGCGCTCCGGATTTCTCACATGCACCCATTTCTTGAACACGCATGAGCCAATCCCACCCTCATCCTGCCACGTTTCCAGCACGGCACACACCCCCGTATCCGCACCCAAGACACGCCAAAGTGCCACGAAGTCATCGTCATACGGCTCGCTCACCAAGGAGGAGCGCGTTCGACGGACCCCGTGCATCCGCGTCCTTCGTGAATGGCTCTTAACCCACGGAAGTGACAGTACTGGGCATAGACAACGTCTCGAGACTCGAGAGTCACCCGGTATGTGCACTCAGTGTGGTATCTGGTGCCCTTTCGTTCTGGCTCAAGATGAGGACAATTCGCCCGCAGAAGTGGCAATTTCGGTGATTTGGGGCGATGGGGACTTTCCAAAGGTGCGTACTTGATTTTGTCTCTTCGGTCCCCCCATCACAACACCGACACTGGCTCGCTTCCTCTAGCTGTGACAGGACAAACCCACGCTCAGCCTCTCTCTCCAGCCATGGCTCAAACGCCTCGGCCCCTGCAGCAGCTCCCTTAGTTGCGCCAGCGAGTTCGAGGCTGGTGATACACCGATCGGGACAGGTGGGATGTCTGCAGCCGACAACGCTCCCTTGTTGGTGCGCCCAAACATCGGCAACAGTCGTGGATGGTCAAGACACAGAGAGTGTGTCAAATTACAAGAACGTGACGTTTTTGACATCCCGCGCGGCGTTGATCTCACCCGACATTCGCCCCTGCTGCGCTACGCGCCCACAGCGTTCCTGTACTCCCCTGTACCTGCAATTGTTTTACGTCTCGCTTCGGGACTCCGGTAAAAGCTTCCTGTTCTGTAGGCCGTATGCAATGAATAATACAATACAGTACATGATGCATGATGTGCACAGCTGGATCGATCAATATCAACTTTAAACCCCAACACAAAGGGGTACACCATATTGCCGGATCAAGTCAATGATCTTCTCTAACACCAGGTCTCTCTGTGGCACCGCAAGTCGGATGACAGATGCTTCTGTAACAAATTTGAAAATGTCCCGATGAATCCTATCCCTCCGGTGAGATTTCACGACCCTATCTATGGCCAACTCTGCGTCATTCGCTGACACATTGCCTCCAGTGGTCCTAAACAGGTCATCCAGGATGACGGTAAGGTCTACAATGTAGCCCATCAAACATCGAATGTTCTCCTGACTGACATACAAGGGACTGAGGCAATTGACGATACTTCTCGGTGATCACTCACCTGCCTCGATACACATCGTAAACCCACTGCGCAGGGTCATCACTTTTGGTAATTCAAAATTGCCGAGAGTTTCTTCTCTGATGTATGTGAGACACTCACTTCGATGGTGCTCCGCCAATCGAGCCAGCCAATTCCTTGACGATATGAGACATCTTATCCTTGAATATCCTCCCCGACAGATACTGATCTTCGTGAGCGACTGGAACCAGCACAGAGACTAGGAAGAGCTAACATTGTCCCTATCATTTAGGTTCCATATTTCGACGATATCGGTGTGAATGACGTCGACACAGTCTTTGAGGTGTTGATTAGCGAAATCGAGACTAGGCCACAGGCCACGCCAATATACTATCGGAAAATGAACCTGTCAGAATTAACTCAAGTCCGCGGGGGTGGAAGTAGTCACGGCTTCGCCCGACTCTGGGAACCAAACACATGAACGAGACGGCATTTCGGAAGAGAAGTAACGTACTCGATGGATGCTTGGATGAAAATGTCCTGATGCGCTCTCAATGCGGCAGACCACACGAGACGGACAGGGGCAATCCGTGGCCTTGTTCCTTGTACGCCCAACCGCGTGGAATGGGTAAAGGCAGTATGTGAGTCTGTAATCAATCTGTCTGTAGTGACAACTAGACTATTGATGAGATCAATGAATTGTGGTTCAACTACGAATACATCGAGTCGTCAGAGGGACATTCCACAGATAAATACGACAGCAAGTACCTGAGACGATCTCTGCTGGGACATCGCTGGGTTCCTTGCGAAACAGAGAACGGCATGACTGTTCAAACCGTGTGCGTGCCTTGTTCCTCGCAGAAGTTCCACCTTCAATTTCCACGATCTGGTCGAATTTAGTAAACGCGACAATGACAGGCACTGGGTCTCGAGTGAGCCGAATGTGTAAGCCTTGCATTAGGACGTACTTACCTTGTCTCATTCTCAGAATCTGTTCAACTCCTCCAACAATCCCAGTGATGGCGTCGGATGTGGGGACACATATCCTGGATCAAACACCCCAACTTAATAGAAATCAAGGAAATTTGGGCATCAACTCCCTACCATATAGCATGGAGTCTTTCAGCACTTGAACGGCTTGGATCAGTCCTATATGAGATAAAATCTCGGATAGCCTGCAAGCTCTGTCCATCTCCGGGCCCAAATCCAAGGCTCTCGTGGACAACGAGATAACGATTATCGTCTGGATGGATTTCGTGGTTAATATCTGGTTTTCCTGGCGAAGCCTGGTTTCCAGAATATAGTCATTCGACCAGAAGGAATGCGAATTAAGACAGAATACAAATACAGACCGGTATGTTCACTTTGAAGACGGCATTGATGAGCGAGGTTTTTCCCGAGCCTCTCTGTGATGAAGAGCGGCAATGATTTAACCTGCGTTTGGCTGAGTGTTACAAGATCGTACCATCCCCACAACGAGAATCCTAAATCTACGGGAGGCGTGAGACTAACGAAGTTCGTGTGCCAGAATGGGGTCACACACTTGGGATGATTTGTGAGAACTTGCTGCATCGTTGAAATGAGTGACCGAGTTCCCACTTTCGGGTGCGCTTATGGGGAGGTCATGAAAGTTCCATATATCGACCGGGAATCGCACTCACCTGGGTTAGACGGCCCAGGAAAGGAATGACTCCCCATACCAGGCGTGACTAACGTTTGGGCCCTAATCCTGCGGTCTCGGGATGAAAACGACCTCATAGGTTGCGCATTCTTGGGTGCAGACTGTGTCCGAGTGCGACGTGTTGCACCAGATCCCTCTGCACTATGGCGTGTTGCTTGGTGTAAGGACTGTGTCCGACTGCGAGTTCGGGACAACGTCGCAGAAGAGGGCTCCGAGACATGTGGGGTTGCTGTCGGCACCCTGACGGGTTCCGCTGGCACGGACGCGCTCTCTGCAGCGACTGGTAGGGGAGAGGGAGGGGCATTAGCAGTGCTGCCGCAGGAACCCATGGGGCGATAGAATGGTTTGGGTCGTGGAACTCGGGTTATATGAAGTTGTTAATGCCGTAACTCAGCCTGGTACTGTAACAGTATTAGTATGTACCCATCGATGAGATGAAAGATAGCAGCGTGGAAACGTTTCATGTAACCGGATATACCGGCTCTGCGACGGCAAGCCGAACGGCGGTTCCTGTACTGCAGCGGACTTTAGACACCGCTGGAGTGGTACTAGGGGGCTTGCTCTCCCTCACTGCCAAATTGCGTGATAAGTCGTGACAAATTGTGACTGAAGAAATGGGGGTGAGTGCCGAAATGGGAGTAGGACGTCGTGAAGGTTAGAAAGGTTAGATCGGGGGTACTGACCCCGGTGGTCTTCATCCGTCCTTTCTGGACATTGATCCGCCATCTCATCGGGGCGAGGGACAGCGGGTAGCAGATGGAACGCCTCAGGCTCATGTTAACCACCAACCGATGCAGCATATACGCATTTACTATTCGGCAGAGACTTGCGTGAACAGCGGCGTCGTGGCGTCGAACCCCGGTATCGTTCCAGCGCAAGAGGGGCGCAAGGGTGTCCAGCGCGCTAGCATTACCGAGGCCCAAAGGTAGTTCAAAGAAGTGCCAACCTTTGAATACTGTCGACGTGGCACGAACTCAGGAACAAGGAGAGAGTAATGCCATTTTGCGGCGTGGGAATTGGAGCAGGCACGGGGCAACAATATCACGGCAAACGAACACTAAGAAAGATCTGAATCCCCTTCCCAGCATTGGTCATACTTCTGTCATATTCTCCCTCCGATCGCCTTGAGACCACATGGGGGTTATCGGAACTGGGCTGTAGCAGAACAATTCGCAAGGGGCAGTACACACTCTTTGCCGACATACCTTGGCCACAGTGAAGTCAGCCATTTCTTCTGACTTTGCTAGGTCGCTTCATTGAGGGATCGTGACGAGCCTACTTTGACACTCAGCGCTCAGCGCCACAGCAGTTCTGTGCAAAAATTCGGTTAAGGCCGAGATAATCGTGTAATCATATTAATCATAATCAGATCACAGAAGTCCTTCGATTTCGATCAGTGACATGAATTAATGCTGACTTCCACAAGTTCCGAAGCGTCTAATTTTGCTGCGGCGCATTCAGAGGTTATCGGCGACCATAATCTTGGGAGGTGTCATATGCTGAGAGTGCCGTCACATGAAAACGCAAGAATCCGAATCCCGAATCTATGTAAGGAACACGAGGCATTGCAACATCCCTGGTCTATTCCGTTTACACCACACCTCGTGTCGTAGAAACGCAAAACGCTGCAACTTGGTGCCAAGTTGTGGGTCCAGTGATCGCATGAGGCTGTAAGGTGACCTTAGTCTGGTTCGCCCCACCTTCTCCAGTCCCTTCTCGCCACCCACTCTTTCTTGGACCCGGGGCCATGTCTTGCGTCCCACTTCACGTCCTTTCGCCCCCTCCTTTTACTACCCACACCCTCCACCTCCCCACCCTTACACTCGCGCGTCCTCTGTTTACTCTGCTGTCGTCCAACTCTACGCGCGATCCCATCAGCTCCCAACAAACCTGTCTTTCGCCTCCCGCTCCCGTGATCGCCGCATGCTTTCAATTCGGGTGAATCTGTCGAAGATGGCCATCACCTATTCATCCATTGTCCTTTCTTCGACAATCTACCGGATGCTCGGAGCTCTCCTCCGCCGAAAGCGTATCCTATCTTCTTTACCCGCCCCTATCCTCCCCCACTTGGCGCCTTCTCTTACGAGATTATGCCTTCGTTCGCATTTTTCTGTACTTTTGTCCGGTTTTCATTTGTTTTGGCTTTAACTCCCACACGCATTTATCTATGATTTCGTCCTGTTTCGCATTTGTCTGTACTTTCATCATTTGTTTCGTTACACCTTTTAACTCCTACACGCATTCCTTATACTTTCGTCCGATTCCGCATCGTATCCTTTCCTCCCACGTTCTGCGCTTACCTGAGCCACATTACGTGGTGTAGTTGGCCAGAAGTACTGTACCCCTTTTGACACACCCTTGAAACCACCATCGCCTTCGCTAACGTCTACGACTTCGCCGTTACCGCAACGTGAAACCGACATCTACATTCCTTCTTTTCTTCCGGACTCTGCTTCATCGCCTTCCATTCATTCTCCTGCTTCCACGCACTGCCCCACTCTTTCCTGCTCGCGTGACGTCGCTTAGATGGTTGCCAATGGCTAGCGCTCGTGCGCTCCTGTCCTTAACCCCTTCACTCGCACGCCTTCGCTTAGTCCCACGGACCCATCGTTCGTGCTCGTTCTCATCTCCCCACTCCGCTTCCTGCTCTCATTTTTTCTCTATCTCCCCCTTTCACTGTCTACCTTCCCCTTGGGTCGACATCTTACGTATCACAGCCACCGTACCTACAAGACACTCGTCTATCGCTGGACTTGCGACCTGCCAGTGGGTATGGCAGCCGTATCTCACGGGGACTCTCAGAGTAGTTATCACCATAGCCATGGCCATCTGCCGTTTGACCATTTGATCACTGAGGGTTGATGCAGTGGATAGCTGGTAAAATGACCACTGGCATATCGTGAGATATACTAAACTTGAAGCTCCCCTCTACTCTACTACTAGTACCCCACATGGCAAAGGAAGCATCATAGTGACAGGTCACCGATGACTTGGGGTGTCGAAGCTTGGGCACCAAAGCAAGCTTCCTCCTTCCTGATTCTCAATTGTTGCAACTCGAACCACGAGTTTCGCTTCTATTGACCACTGGTGCGCACCAGGAATTACTGGCAAGCGCTGTTTGCGCTATTTCATGGGGCTTTTGGAAGTTCTGGAACTCGGGAAATACAGTATAATAGCTCCACACGAGGGTGGTTGTCGGGCGAGCGGCTGTCCATCATGTGATGGCACTCGGAACTGTAAGGTACTCCGAGGCCCCAAATTCGAAGTCATTACCCCCGGGCCATAATTCTCCATGCCGGTTGCTGTACCCCACCACCTAGATACGCTTCTGATGCTCTCTTATGTCTCCAATCAATGTCTCCCATGTCGGACATCTGGGACTTCAAGGCTAGCAGTAGAGAACCCCTGGACGCGCTTGGTGAGTCCCATGCATGATCTGACTGTCTGTTCGTTTGCCACCCACACTCAACCTATAAGCTCGGGAGAAACCCCGTTTGGACATATTTAGAATATGTGTGGTCTATTATTCAATCTATGTACTTCACTCGTCGTCAATACAGTGGGTCTCAGAGAGCCCAGAGAAGTCGCACAGGTGTGCCTGTGGCTGTCAGTGGTCATGCCCACTCGCTCACTAGCAATGAAGTCACTCGACGTCCTTTTTCACACGCCCTAGAAGACTGTCCAACATTTTCGGTAAAGAAGACAAACTATTTTCGTGGCATGGTTTACAGATATCAGGCGATCTGGTAAAAAGGGATTCATATCCGTACCCAAGCAGAGGATAGTCCTCTCATATCATCCCGTGAGCGGGGTTACACCAGCCTATTGTTCACAGTGCGCCAACATCCCGTCTGATTATGTTTATGCATGAGACTACATATTCGATGGTAGTCAGAAAGTTTCCCATCATTGTCATATGTCAGATCAAGGCCTTTGGCAACCCAATGTACTTTCCCAATTCCCATGACAGTGTGCGCCTTGTCTGGTATGTAAAGACCCGATTCCATAGCTTGATAGTGCCAGTACATAAACAAAGACCTCATTCTGAAGTCAAACTCTGTACCGTGGGGAAGAAAGTGAAGGGCTCTCAAGCTACATATCCGTTGGCGTCCGCGATGAGTACTTTGTCTGGTATGGAATACCTACCGCATCATAGGCAGAACGCGACATCACACCTCCGGATCCTTCCACCACACTGGTCCATTCATGCCTGAAATGAGCCCAATGGAGACGGCTGAGTGTCCTATGATGATTGGTTGTCACTGCCTTGCCAGTGGTTGGTAACGGTGACCTACGATGACAGAGGCACCAGAGAGCACGGGACTTTGATTCGCCCACGGTGTTCTGTCAACGTTGTGGTAACGGCAAGGTGATAGTCGCAGCAGCATGAAAATTGATAT
>Ga0307510_10008697_pt1 | contig 12093 bp, 12 predicted proteins | sample 12_EM_MG_FD_207224 | JGI IMG/M metagenome (GOLD analysis project Ga0307510, IMG submission 207224) | Populus trichocarpa ectomycorrhiza microbial communities from riparian zone in the Pacific Northwest, United States - 12_EM | ecosystem: Host-associated > Plants > Roots > Unclassified | place...
GTCCAATTTGTCCTTCAACTATTATCCTTCTAGCTACCGGTCCCTTGAAGCCTCCCTTAGCACCAGCGCTAGCAGGTCTACCGCCGGTTCTATTGTACTTTCGTTAGACAGGAATAAACCTGTTACAAGTGGAAACCTCGCTATTATGAATGAACCGCCTGGGAAATTACACTTCTGCTCTCATACAAATGGTCTTCGCTATAAGGAATTTGTTTCAAAACCACGCTATAACGAACGAAAAATCCTGAACTCTTGAGATTCCTCATAGCCGGCCCAGGGGGAACCTGGTTGCCTCTTTTGTGGAAGGAGGAGCAGGGAGTAGAGTCAGTCAGGGGGCTATGGGGTGCGTATTTCATCCTCTGACAAATCAAAGTTAAAAGTATTGAAAGTTGACTAACCTTTAAATTATCCTTAAAGGGACGATTTATAGAAACGTCGAGGGGTTGAATGAGTCCTGTGCATCCACCGGGAATCACACTAATTGTAATATCATTCGCTTTGAAGATATCAAGAACCTCGTCTGTCCTGTGTCCTGCAAAGAGATCAAGTGCTAAGAGGGTAGGTTCGACTTCCAATACTAGTACTAACTGTTCTTCAATCCAGCTAACCATGTTTTCACTATTCGCATAGGCTGTTGGATTGAATTTAATGATAACGCGGTTATCGTACTTTTGGGTTTCGGTCAAAATTGTTTGTCCAATGCCCTTGCCCCGAAAGACTATCAATAGCTTAACACGTGGGACCCCATCTGCGAAAATAGTGAGTTGAATTGTGCCCTGACGTTTATCCCAACCCGATGACTGACTCGCTTGCATCCAGATTGTCTTTTCCCCCTTTATATCATAGGTATGTCCTCCTATGAACTCATATGGTACCGGTGTCTGATCCATATTACAGACATTTTGAAGTCTATACTTACCAACCCTTGTACCGGAGTTACTTCTGGTAAGTTCCCTTTCTTCCTCTCCTCTAGGTTGAGAATTTCTCCTATTGAATCTCATCCAATTGAGAATCGTATCACTAAAGTCACTAGGTAACTTACTCGCTTTGTTGGTAACTGCACGAAGGCTAATCTGATGCCAGGAGAGAAAGCTGCGAAACCAACCATTAGAGAAAGCAAACTGGTTGACGTCTTCCTCTCCATAGTGCTTTCGAATTAGGTCTTTACTAATTCGTCGAAATCAACCTCTTCTCACAGGTCTTCCCATCGCTCGCCTTTCCCGAAACTCATTAAAGAGTTCTATCTCCATCGTCTTCCACCGCCGCTGCCTCCCTCCCCCAGTGGCACGACACTGGCTGCTTTTCGCTTCATTGAAGTGGCCAGCCTGCTCCTCCTTCCTCCAGCGTGAAAGATTTGCTACCGGAATGCGAAATCGGGCTGCTACCTCAGCCCGGGTGGCTTACGAGGTTGAGTGGAGCTATAAGGTATTGATCTAGTGTTCCAATATGAAAGAACACGAAGTTTATAATTGACAGTATAGGAACGATGAGGGTTGCTGGTGGGCTTTTGCGGCTTCTGAAGAGTGTCGGACAATGGTTTTCGCTTCGGGCCAGGTTTCCTTTTGATCCCTGCATAGAATCGTTCGGCAGGCAGGGCGGGAAGATTTGGTTCGATCCGTATACGCCCACAGGGGAGATTCGAGCTTCTGGCTGGCATAGGTGAATTGTTGATTTCTGCCTTGGCTTGCTTTCTTGTTGTGAAGTATCACGGTGGAAAACAATGGACCTTTTTTCTTCTTATTTAATGGGTTTATTTATTCAAAATTACTTTAGAGTCACAGTCGCGGTATTGTTGACTTGAGGTTCAAATAGCGTTGAGATTATCCTATGTCTTATATATGAGTCTTCACTGAGACAGTAATTTCCCGAACCCTCGTATTCAAAACTCTAAATTGACTACCTAGCACAAGGCTCGTTTATTCGAGTTCTTACGGTAGAGTTTCTGCTTGACAGGGATTATGTTGGCCTAAGGGGCTGGTACCGGTATCATACTTTCGTCCCCGCACGACTCCCATCAGCCGCTTGGGGCTTGTGCATGCGGCAGCCATAGTTGGACTATGTTGGTTTCACAGACTGATGGGACCAAGCTTTCGCCTACAAGGCGTTAAAAGGGCGATCACCCCCGCCTTTTATTCGCTCCCCAGGACTCACATCGGCCGACTCTACTGTACCGATATATATAAAGTTTCTCAAGAACCCATCCTCTACACTCTTCAAAACAGCGGAAGCATACAAAATGTCTCAACGCCACATCAGCGATAATGTCAACAGTTTTAATACTATCAATGTGTGGAATGACTATATGGTGGCCGACGAGAGATCCGAAATTTTGGCCTGGCTATCTCCACTTGAGCCCCGGACACGGCACCAGGATATTCAGACCCGTAGGGTCGACGAGGTGGGAGACTGGTTTTTGCAGACTCAGGAATATCGGAATTGGTTTGGTGGTATTCATGGGGGTGAATCTCATGGCGCAGCCTTGTTTAGCTACGGAGGGCCGGGGGTTGGCAAGACCTTCATCAGGTAAGAGAAGATTTTCGGGGGGAGAAAGGTATTGCTAATAAGCTGTGATGTTAGCTCGCTGGTGATAGATACGTTATGCAGGCAGGCTGTGGGGGGAGACGCTGCCGTTGCGTGCATCTACTTCGATTTCGCCGCTCAAGAGGAGCAATCACCGGCTGCTGTCCTGGGTGCGGTGCTGAAGCAGGTTGTTAGCGGACTGGACGAAGTTCCTGAAAGAATAGTCAAGGCCTTTCGGGGCCGAGAGAAGGTCATTGGTGGCCAAAGGCTAGTGCTTGCCGAAATTGTGGAGTGCCTGCAGGATATCTCATCCTCACGATGTACATTTATATGCGTGGATGCGCTGGACGAGTGTCCGCCAGGGCATCTAGTGAAGCTTCTTGATTCGCTCAACCAAATTCTCCAGAGGTCTCCAGGTGCTCGGATATTTCTGACTGGGAGGCCACATATCCGGGGTGAGGTTAAGAAGCATCTTGCTGGGAGGGCAGCAACCAGATCCATAACACCCACTAAGGGTGATATCGTCATATTCCTTCGAGCGAAGCTAAAAGAGGATACCATGCCAGATGCGATGGATGAGAGCTTGGAGGAGGAAATTATGAAGAATATTCCCGAGACAATTTCGGAAATGTGAGTAGAAAGCGGGGCTACTTATAAAAATACCCGTGCTGTGTGCTGAGAGATATTGCATCCAGATTCCTGCTTGTCTCCTTAAGCATCGAGACGATCCTGCAAGAGACAACCATACATCGGAGGCGACAAAGGCTAAGTGCAGCGAAGAATGGCTTAGGCTTGGGAGGCGTGTACGAAGCAACGCTGAGAAGGATTAAGGCTCAGGGTGGGGACAGAGCAAGACTCGGGATGGCCGCTCTGATGTGGATCTCCCATTCGAGGCGGCCTTTGCAGGTGGATGAAATATGTCACGCCCTGGCAATCCGGATAGGGTCGAATGATCTCGATAGCGATGATATCCCTGCGATATCGACCTTGCTAGGGTGTTGCCAAGGACTTGTTACCGTGGAGAAGGGTGCCTCAACTGTTAGGTTGATCCATTTCACCCTCCAAGAGTATCTTTGCACACATCCCAACCTTTTTGACAGAGCCCACTCGACGATGGCGGAAATCTGCCTGACATATCTCAACTTCCAACGCGTCAAGGATCTCTCGGCCTGCCCATCCCCTGTCACCCGAGGCCCGCCCTTCCTTGGATATTCTTCTCTATATTGAGGAACCCACATGCGAATTGAACCCTCAGATCTCGCAAAAGCATTTGCGCTCATACATCTCGATCAATTCGATAGTCACATATCCGCCAAATTCCTTTGGGATTCAACACGTAGGGGGTTTCACTTCTGGTATACTCCTAGTCCTAGGTCGTTTTCTGCACTACACTGTGTCTCGTACTTCGGCCTCGCTGAAGTTGCGAATATCTTGATAGAGAAGAAAAGAGGGGAGGTGAACCAAAAAGATGGTACGGGTATGACGCCACTCATATGGGCTGCGAGATATGGGCACGAGGAGGTAGTGAGGTTGCTCCTGCGAGAAAAAAATATTCAATCTGATTGGCATGACACGTATAAGGGCCGAGCAGCGCTCTCGTGGGCTGCTGAAAATGGACATGAGGAGGTGGTGGGGTTACTCCTTGGTCCGCCGTTTGCCAATCCTGCGAGCATAGGCCGCTGGTGGGGGAAGGGGCCGCAGGCAGTGGGTCTGCTACTTGGAAATTCAGCAAACCTATGGGCACTTTTGGCCAAGGCAGGCACTAATAAATGCGAGGCGTCCGGGGACTTGTTAAATTGTCAAGCATTTGGAGAGGGATACACCAACCCCAATAGCTCAGATTGGGACGGCCGAACACCGCTCTCATGGGCTGCCGGGAATGGCCATGAGGGAATAGTGAAGCTCCTACTGGGGCGGGAAGATGTCGGCCCTGACGCTGTAGGCGTAGTGTTTGGCCAAACGCCGCTCTCTTGGGCTGCCAGGAATGGCCATGATGGAATTGTAGGGCTGCTCCTGGCTCGGAAAGACGTCAACCCCGATTGGTCAAGTCGATACAGCCAAGCACCGCTCTCGCAGGCGGCCGAGAATGGCCACGAGGGGGCAGTGAGACGACTGCTGGAGCGGAAAGATGTCGACCCCAATGGTTCAAGTGGACCCGGCGAAGCACCGCTCTCGTTGGCTGCCAAGAATGGCCATGAGGGAATAGTTAAGTTGCTGTTAGGGCGGGGAGATATCAACCCCGACACAGCAGGCGTAGTGTCCAGCCAGACACCACTCTCACGGGCGGCTAAGCATGGGCGTGAAGGAGTAGTGAGGTTACTTTTAGGGCGGAGTGATGTTAATCCCAACACCCGAGACGCACGGTATAGCCGAACACCGCTCGCGTGGGCTGCTAGGAATGGTCACGAGGCAGTGGTGAGGCTACTGTTGGAGCGGAAAGATGTCTATCGCGACACGCGCGACTCATGGTGTGGCCAAACACCGCTCTCTTTGGCTGCCAAGAATGGCCATGTGGGGATAGTGGAGCTACTGTTGGAGCAGAAATATGTCAACCCCGATAGTTTATGTAAATCCGGCGAGACACCGCTGTTGTTGGCTGCCAGTAACGGCCATGAAGGAGTAGTGAAGCTACTGTTGGAGTGGAAAGATGCCCATCGCGACACACGTCTCCCACGGTATAGCCAAACACCACTCCGGTGGGCTGCCAGGAGTGCATGTGGTCATGAGGGAATAATGAAGCTACTATTGGGGCGTAAAGACGTCGACCCCAATAGATCAGGTGGATCCGGCTGGACGGCGCTCTCATTGGCTGCCGGAAGTGGCCATGAGGGAGTAGTGAAGCTACTATTGGGGAGGGACGATATCAACCCCGACATCCCAGACATAGAGTATGGCCGAACGCCACTCTCGTGGGCTGCCAAGGGGGGCTATGAGGGAGTAGCGAAGCTACTGCTAGGACGGGAAGATGTCAACCCCAATAGCTCTAGTAAATCTGGTCAAACACCCCTCACGCTAGCCGCCGAAAACGGGCACGATAGAGTCGTAGAACTGCTGCAGGCTCGCCATTCCCGACGTACTCAGCAATCGGCCCCCTCTTGATTCCCTGGAGTTTATGATCATTTCCCATTGAATTCGTCGTTTGTTGGTACAGGTAGTGTCGCCTGAATATGGGTTTTTTGCGGAGTGGTCTGAGGTGTTTACTTGTTTTTTGCTTTCAGTTTTCTTCAGGCGTTTGAGGGATTAGGTTGAAAATTTCTTGGATGAGTTAAAGTTTCTCCCCCTCCTCGGCAATCTCACTCTTTCTTTGCTCGAAAGTAGAACACACCCGGGGTCGGGTAAGGTATTAAGATTTGCTTTTGGGCGGTGGGTGCCTGGTCTTGTACAGTACGATAACTCTTCTTTTCTTTCTTTCTTATTCGAACTGAGTGGAATGGAGTGGAATGTACTGGTTTATTAGAGATTTTTTTTTGGATCTAATATGGGTTTCAAGGAGGTATTGCGTATGAAGATCAAATTTTCTAAAACTTCCTACCGAGCTAGCAAATACTGTGGTTGAATGGCTGCTTGGTACCCTGTCTGCTTTTTATTTTTTAGAAGTAGAGATTTAAAGCGGTGTTGTAGCGAGGACACAGCAAATGAGAGACGAAAAGGAGCAAAGATATATTGTGGTAAAAGATAGGTTAGAGAACTGCGAGGCAGTGTAGTAAGTGCTAATGGAGGACAGAAAGAGATCATCGTCAGAGAATGTAGCAAGGAAAATGGGCCATGGCATCGTAAGGAACTGAAGGGATGTTATTAGTAGAGTAAGGGCGCCTCCACCTTCTCATCCGCCCTTTATAAAAAGTGAATTTAGTAAACGAGACCGTGAGTGGGGAGCACTGCTTGGAGTGCTGGATGTATGCTGAAAAGTGTCGATGATAGGTTAGGGAAGAACAAAGAGAAGGCGGCCAAGCTGCTCCTAAAGCTTAGCCTTAGCACTCCCAAATAATAGACCTTACTGGTCCAAGTTCGCCAGATGGCGCACTGCGTCCGAACTATTGGAATCCATAAGTTCATCCCAGTCGAAATAGTCATCATCTAAATCTGGGAACTGAACAAATGCCTCGGGCTATATTAAACAGTTGTTAGCTTCCACAAATATGGGAAATCAGGCCCAGGGGGATTTGAAGACATACCTGCATCAAAGCAAACAAGTCCTCCAACTCGATAGCGGCTGCCTCCATCTCATCTTCCATCCTCTTTTCAGCTTGGTCGTCGTTGTGGTCCATCATCGCAATCATGACCGCGTTCTTTTGCTCCTCTTGAAGAACTGTCTCATCGCGCATTACAACATCTTCCTCAGGGTCAGTATCATCGGCCTCCCCACTCTCACGATCATTATCATCTCGGGCCATCTCCACACTCTCCCCTGTTTCACTCCCAGCAACCCTCACTTCCCCCTTCTGGTAATTCTTCTTAATCTTAGGGCCCAAGGCTCGAACAACTTGGTGAACAGCCCATGAAATCCTATAATACCAACGTTAGTCCGCCAAACTCACCTCCAAAAGACCAGAGACAAGAATGGAATGAAATCGGATAGGAAAACCACGTACCCAACACGCTCTTCTGGCCAAGCCAGCCCGTTCCCGTCCTTCGGAAAAAATCTCGGTCCAATCTCCTCGAGGGCGTTATTGAGCCACTGGCGATAAACTGTGTCCTTGCTATCTATACGCTTACCCTCGAAAGGGGGAGTGCCGGGAAGAACAATGGACTTAATGTAGACCTTCAGCTCAAAGTACTGCTCCTTGGTCATGCCGATTTCGACAATGTGTCTGGGGGGTCTGGAGGTTCTAACGGTTTCCGGGATCTTTCTCACCATTTCTAAGGTTGTGGTTGGATATTATATCTTCTAGGTGACACTGGAAGTTAGTAGCGGTGATGGAGGGGCGGTTCCGGGGGCCTATTTTGAATTTTTGGTGCGGTGGCGGTGATAGGAGTAGTAAGGGTAGTGAAATTGGTGAGAGTGGGAGGCGTAGTGATTGTTGTGATAGAGGCGAGTGACGATCTGTGATTAAGAGGATTAGCCTAATAGAATTAGCTTGGTTAATTCTGCCAACCTGCGCCGAGGTTGCTACAGTATTGGAAGTGGTGGTGGAGTGACTTAGGAGTGGTGTGAGAGAAAATCCTCGATTAGCACCAAGAGCGTTATATCCTTGAGTTGGGGGGTTGAATCATGAAATGAAGTGTAGTGTTTTACCGCGGTCCGTTGACTTGCTTTCAGGTTGAAGGGTAAAGGTAGAGCCTTTGGTATGGAGACCATAGAATTGACGTGTTCTCGTTGCCCTAGTATAAGGTGTCTCGGCGAATTACTATTGAGAAGTCGTTTTGGGAAATTTTTGAGGGCATATGTACAATGGAGGAACCGGTTGGAATTCCTAGTATTTCATGCTCCTGGGAGGAGATTTATCTCTATTTTCTGTGAAGGAAAAGGTTGAGATAGTAAGCGCAGGAACTATCTCTGGTAATCAGTTTGTGGAAATGCCTGCTGTGGAGCTAGAATTTGGAAACCAGATATCATAGGTCTTGATAGCGATGCTATACAAGTTCTCTGCCATTATTAAGCGAGCTTCGGAAACATGGGAAGGGCTGCAGTGCTCTAACAGGTGAGGATCTAGGGTTTAGTGTTGATTGCTGTATTCCACGCTATAGGGTTGGATAACCTTCTAGCAGGAAAACCGGTGAGTCATGTATTCTTGTTCGCTCGGGGTGCTTGCCCGCTGCTGAATCTGGGGCTGAGAACGAATAGCTTTATTCTTGGGGCCAAGACTAATGCGTGCCTATGTTGGACAAACATGGAGCAACATTGATACATTATTCATGGGGGTATCTACCCAACTATTACACGCCCATGTAGGGGCCGAACGGATATCAATGAATTTATAACAGTGCTAGTTTCCTTGATAGGATTCGGGAATTTTACTCCCCCCCCACAAAATTTAATAGAGGGCGCTTAGGTTCCAAGATACCATGGGTCATGTTGAGAAATGGTCCTTCCTGGGTTGAGGAACGAAGGCCTAGCATGAGCTTTCTACTCACTATTACGGATATGCGGGCGGACGTGGGGGTTAGGATTCTATGTAATACCTTGCGTCATCAGGATAGGGCATATACCGTTCATGTCTCCCGTGGCTAGGTAGGGAACTTAATCAACAATCTTCCGCCGCAAGACAAAACATTCGATTCTTGCATGTCATGTGCTCCATATGTTACCGATTGAGATTCTGTGACGGAATGCCAACGACCCAGTCGGCCAACTGCGACGACTCAACCTCACCAAATAAATCTGCGTGGGGGCCTCTCAACGAAACCCCACAGAAAACCAATTAAAAGATAAAAATTAAGGAAAAATTAAAAGAAACCTAGTACAAGTAAAAGGTCGAGATAAAATAAAGTTCAGCGTTGTTGGTTCAGTTTCAGGCATGCTGGCCTAGGGTTTTGTCTACCGTCAGGTAAACAGATTCAAGTGCCCAGCTTGAAAACTAGCCCACCAGAGACACGAACACCAACACAATTCTATTAATTCAAGGCGCCATTCCCCCGCAAGTACTTAAACCGACAAACCCAGCACTTTGCCCTTCCTCCTCCCCCCAACCAAATCCTTGCAACTCCCACCACTATCGTACTAACAATCTAGACATAACCAAAACCCAACCCACAATACCTATCCCTAACCAGCCGTCAGCCCCATCACTCATACCAAAAATGCCTAGTACAGCGACCTACCCCATCACCCGAAATCCCAAAGCCCTGCCAAAAACCATCGCCTCAACCGGCCTCACACAAGAGGAATACGACCTCCTCCGCCAGCACCTAAGAACTATTCTAGTCCCAGGCTCCGGCGGCTCCGACGGGTACGGCATCGTCATGCGGAACAAGGCTCAGTTCCTTGAATGGTTTCAAGCTTTAATCATCGAGATCGGGCCAATCTACTGGCCCCCCGGCCGGAGTGAGGGCTTGTCATGGCCGGTGGATAGAGCTGCGTTAGTACCCCTTCTATCATTCTATGTTTTCTGTTCTTTTCAATTGTCTCCTGGAGGGAGAGTGGTGCTAACACTTTGAATTGGTGTCACAGAATTGCGGATCTAGTGCTTAAGGTCGTGGCATACATGGGTAAGGCACTCCGTCGCGGGGGGAAGAAAGAGAGTGTCGATGCTACTGCGCTCGGAGGAGTAGCAGGCGCGGTTGACAGGATTGGAGCCTTGCATGAGAAGAGGAGGCTTGTGGATGTTGCCGAGGGTCTTTGGGTATGTGAAATCTCTTACTCTACACCGTCCATCTTTATCGGTAATGCTAATATTGGGGAACTTCAGGACCAGATGGTTCTACCATTTTCTCACGAAGAGGGAGTGGTAAATGAGGATGACTGGGAGCAGTTCATCAGGTGGGAAATGTGCGAGGAGGAGCAGGAGGGGAACGAGTCCAATGGGTGCATTGATCCGCGCTTGTTGACCATCGGGTAATGTGGTGTTTTTGGACGATAACTGTTATGAGTTGCTAGCATGAGCCCCTCTTTTTGCGTTTGCTTTATTCCCATGTCCTTATTCTCTATACCTGCGATAGTAGCTTTAGTATATTCACAATTTGCGTCAGATCTAATAAGCCTTTCAAGTTAACTCATTCCATACGTGATTCTCACTCTAAATCGGTCACTCAGCCGCTGTCAAGAGTAGGAGGAAACCTTTTTGGTGCTTGCTCAATTGTGAGATCCACGATCCTCGGTATCGCATGCGAGCGGCCTTGCTCTACAACCATGAAACCAATCCTTTATCTGCTAACCAAAATATAGCCTCCCAGACGCAGCGAAAAAGTATCCTACATATCATACTTTTTATGAAGAAGAGCGATATGTACTTGTTATGCCGAGGACTTTGAACTTTCCACACTCTCCATGGCTAGTTTGCGTGTATTGTACGGGGCCTTGGCTGGGTAGCGAGGCTAGTGAGTTTATAAAAATCCCAATCCGGATCTTCTGCCAAAAGCGGTAACACTAGACGAGAGTCATGGAGAAACACTCGGTTGGGGGTTCCAGGTTCTTGATGCCTTGGAGGCAACGCGACTGATTCTACCCAAACCCAATCCGAGAGACATCTTTCATGACCTTTAGAACTGGGTGTCTCCGCGACTCTCAAACCAAACCTTGGCCTAAATGCGAACAAAAATTTCTCCCACCAATAATATTCCCCCTGCCCGCGAGTGATGGCGAGGACCCTGCGAGACAAAAATCATATTATATTCCTTGATTCCATCTATTTCGACGCAGAATTGGCAATTCATAGCAGCTCCTGAATTTCAGCCCTGCACCGGATTCCGACATGTTTAAATACAACGATTCCGTTCCGTTCCCCCATACAAATAACCTTTTTCCTTCCGTTTCAAAATGGAGAGAATACTCTTCTTCTTACAGCAGAAACTGTCGTCCAACGGAACGGTCCTATCATTGTCAAACAGGCCCTAAGCCTCTCGAATTTCAATTTATGATATGATATCATATCATACTAGATTTGATCTGCTCCTTTCTACCCGTGGTCTCGCCAACGCCATTTGCCCTGGCTTCATCCTGGAGCATTTGTATGAGGTTACAATCTTACCCGTAGCCACGACGAGACTGGACTGGCGACGGGCAGGGGTACGGTATTTGGTGGGCAAAAAGTGAACCATCGAGGTTAGGGTTACGAAAAGTTACTGGCAATTAATCCCCTGTTCGTCGCAGGCCCAGTTTCGTCCTGAGTGCGGTGGAGACTGTAGGTACAAGTACTAGCCTCCGGGCGGTGACTGGGCTTCTGTTTGAATTGCCTTTGCCGATTCTATCGACAGCGACCCTTTTCTTTGAATTTTTATTACCCAGGTGTTTGGACTTTGCTACACTCAACTCGAGGGATACCCTACCGGAGTTGCCGACGGGGAAAGTGATTCCTCACCGCCACTGTCACCGCCGTCCAACCCCCCCTCTAACCTCCCGCGCACTGCGGGGGGTGCTCTGAAAGGGAAGACCTAGAGCAAGAACAGTCTTCATCAAAATCTCCTATCTTCCTCGCGAATTTCTTTGTTATTGCTTGTGGCCAGGGTTAAGATTCTTCTCTTAATTATTCTCAGCATGAGGAGGAGGCACGACCCGGGAGCCGCTGGATTCAGTCTTTGTGCCGCCCCTACCATAGGAGCAGCAAGTGAGAGTCCCAAGCAACATAAGAGCCCTAACGGCCTGGTAACTCGAGGGGGAGACGAAAACGCCCAATCAATACGCATGACAGGCTAAATATACTGCAACGTCTGTCGCACAGTATAAACGGCGATCAGGCTGCGTGACAAGTTTGGCGAGTTTATACAGGAGCCGCCCATAAAAGGGCAATCATGGATAATTATTCGGTTAAATATCCCTCACGTGTTGGAGGCAGCCTGCTACTATCGAGAACTGGGGGAGTTCAAGGTTCTCAGTGCAACAGCGAGTACTGCGCACATTTTTTTTCTTCACGAAGAAATGAAATGAAACGAAATGAAATGTAAGCGAACCAGTGTAGCATATTTCCGGAGCGGTGC